>MDTA01081036.1_pt1 | contig 12369 bp, 12 predicted proteins | sample 811151 | NCBI WGS metagenome assembly MDTA01 (sample SAMN05326648, study PRJNA326480) | marine metagenome | isolation source: seawater | place: Indian Ocean: South | collected 2010
TAATAGTATTCCCGTTAAGACTAAAAAAGTACTTAACCATTTAAGGTATTTGTTTATAAATTCCATTATAACTTGAATTAACCCGCGGATTTGACCTTTTTCTCAATAAATTCTGGAATTTCATCATCTTTATCGATGAGTTCTTCTTTTTGTCCTTTTGGTTGAAATGCATATAAAACATGAAGTTTACAATACGGAAATTCTCCTTCAGGTTTTCGACCGCAAAAATAAAAATTATCCTCATCAGGATGACCGATCGGCCATCTACAAGTTTTGTCAGTCAAATTTTCTAAAGAAGTTGGATTTTCAGCTTCAAAATTTTTATCTAACATTATTGATTTAAACTTGCTTTTAAGACTGACTGTTTTAGGATTTTTCTTGCTTATTTTACCTTCTTGTTTTGTGATATTGGCATTGTATTTAGAAGGGGCTCTAGCTTCGAGATTAAGTCTGTGTGCCTTACCAATAACAGCGTTTCTAGTAGTGTCTCCAAGCATGTTAGCGATTTGGCTTGCAGTATGGCCTTTTGACCATAATTCTTTTAATTTTTGAACTTTTTCGTCAGTCCAGCTCATATTTCAACTTTAACTATATATAGTATTAAGTTTAACATTATTGTCATTATGTAGTGTTTTAAGAACATATCAAACTTAAAATATTTAAATTAGCCTTCTTAACAAAGTTTTACACAGCTTTTTTTCTTTTAAGAGTTATAAGACTATTGATGGTTGAAATTTCAAAAAAATACAAAATAGGAAATAGAAGATTTGGTTTAATAAACTGGGTTGGAGCGTGGACTTTGTACCAAAAAGAGGTGTTAAGATTTCTAATTGTATGGATTCAAACAATTATTTCTCCATTAATAACCTCTCTATTGTTCTTATTTGTTTTATCGTTAGCGATTGGAGAGGAAAGAGGAGAGGTTTTAGGGGTACCTTTTATTAGTTTCTTAGCACCAGGACTCATAGCTATGCAAGTCATTCAACAATCATTTTCACACTCGTCTTCCTCTTTTATGATTGGAAAAATTCAAGGGAATATAGTTGATTTATTATATGCACCTCTTTCTGCAACCGAGGTAACTCTTGCAGTAATATTAGCTTCTGTAACTAGAAGCTTCATGATCGCGATAATATCTTTTGTAACTTTTTTCTTTATTATAGATATTCAAATACAAAGCTTTGTTTTATTTTTCGCTTTTACTTTCCTTTCGTCTTTTTGCTTAGGAGCTGTAGGTATTATAGCAGGTTTATGGGCTGAAAAGTTCGATCACATGGCAACTGTCACAAATTTTATAATTGTCCCTCTTTCTTTTCTTTCAGGAACATTTTATTCGATAAGTAAACTTCCCGAAGTTTTGCAAGTGATTAGCAAAATTAACCCCTTTTTTTACATGATCGATGGATTCAGATACAGTTTTTTAGGAAAATCTGATGGACCTATTTTTTTTGGTTTAATTTATTTATTTGTTTTAAGTTTGTTGATATGGTTTGTAACCTATCTTTTATACAAAAAAGGATATAAAATAAAATCTTAAAATGAGCTCAGTACTTAATACTTATAATAGAAAAAAAATTTCCTTTATAAAAGGTAAAGGCAGCTATCTTTATACCAAAAAAGGAAAAAAATATCTTGATCTAGTCCAAGGAATTGCAGTAAATTCTTTAGGGCATGCAAATCCTTACCTTGTAAATGCAATTAATAAACAGTCTAAAAAAATTTGGCATTTATCGAATGTTTTCACAATACCTGAACAAGAAAAATTAGCTAAAAGAATAACACAGAAAACCTTTGCAGATTTCGTAGGTTTTCAAAATTCTGGAGCTGAGGCAACAGAACTTGCTATAAAAATAGCAAGAAAATATTTTCACGATCAGGGAAAATTAAAAAAAAATAGAATTTTGTGTATAAACAATAGTTTCCACGGAAGAACTTTGGCTACTATTTTTGCAAGTAATAGCAAAAAGATGACAGAGGGATTTTATCCAAAAGTGAACGGTTTTGATCATTTTAATTTTGGAAATCACGCGCAACTTAAGAAAAAGATTACAAAAAATACTGCTGCAATAATGGTTGAAACAATTTTAGGTGAGGGTGGCATCAAGGTCATACCTGATTACTGCTTGAGAGGTTTAAGAAAACTGTGCAACAAAAAAAAAATTCTTTTAATTTTAGATGAAGTACAATGCGGTATAGGGAGAACTGGAAAATTCTTTGCATTTGAGCATGCTAAAATAAAACCTGATATTGTTCCTATTGCCAAAGGAATTGGAGGAGGTTTTCCAATAGGAGCTTGTCTTGTAAACAGAAAAGTTGCAAAATCTATGAAACCTGGAAGTCACGGATCAACTTTTGGAGGGAATCCTCTTGCAATGAGTGTGGGTAACGCTGTTTTAGATGTAATATTTAAAAAAAATTTTCTCCAAAATGTTTCTAAAAATGGAAAATATTTTCAATCGGAATTGATAAAAATTCAAAGAGAGTATCCTAAAGTTATAAGTGAAGTAAGAGGTTTAGGTTTACTAATTGGCCTCAAACTTAAAGTTAATCAAGCTAAGTTTATTAATAATTTAATTGCTAACAATATGTTGGTGGTAAAAGCTGCAGAAAATGTGATTAGGCTTCTTCCTCCATTAAATATTAAAAAAAAAGATATAGATAAAGCAGTAGAAATTTTAAGAAAGGTGTGTAAAAATTTTAAATGAAAAATTTTTTAAATATTTCAGATATTAATTCAGAAGATTTAAAACAAATCGTCGAGGAAGCTAAAATTAGAAAAAAAAATAGAATTGGATTTAACAAATCACAAGCTGACAACGATAAACCTTTAGATGGAAAATCAATGATTATGATTTTTGAAAAACCATCAACCAGAACTAGAGTATCTTTCGACATAGCTGTTAAACAACTAGGCGGCTATTCAACTATTTTAAATCCAGACGGCATTCACTATGGGAAAGGTGATGAAAGTATAGAGGACACTGCAAAAGTTTTATCAGAATATGCCGATGTGATAATGATCAGAACTTCGTCACATAAAAACCTGGAAGAATTTGGTGAACATCTAAGTATTCCTTTAATAAATGGATTGTCAGATCAAAGCCATCCATGCCAAGTTATTTCAGATATTTTAACTTTCGAAGAGTTAAAAGGTGATATCAAAGGTAAAACTTTATCTTGGATTGGAGACGGAGCTAACAATATGTCTTATTCTTTTATTGAAGCTGCAGTAAAATTCCAATTTAATCTAAAAATAGGTTGTCCAAAAAAATATAGTCCAAACAAAAAAATTATCAACTGGGCATTGAAAAAAAATACAAGAATTGAGGTATCAACTAATCCAAAGGATGCTGTAAAAGGTTCTGATTGCGTAATGACAGATAAATGGGTGTCAATGAATGACAAGGGAGATAAAAAAAAGAAAAAAAAAATTTTAAAAGACTATCAAGTTAATAAAAAACTCTTATCTCAGGCAAAATCAGACACAATTTTTATGCACTGTTTACCGGTCGGTAGAGGAGAAGAGGTAACCAACGATATAATCGATGGTGAAAAATCTGTTGTTTGGCAGCAAGCTCTTAATAGGGTGCATGCACAAAAGAGTATTATTAAGTGGTGTCTAGATTAAGGTAAAGGTAAAGGGCTTTTACTTTTTGAATTCATATAAAGAATAACCGAAGCTCTGTCTTTTTCTTTTCTTAAACCTGCAAAAGCCATTTTCGTACCTTTAATATAAGCTTGTGGTTTAATAAGGTATGAATTCATCTCTTCAAATGTCCAGTTCTTAGCGTAAGCGACCATAGCCTTTGAGTAATTGTAATCTGTTATCGATGCCGCTTTACGACCGATTACCCCCCAAAGATTTGGTCCGATCATATTTTTTCCATCTGCTGCAATCATGTGGCAAGCGCTACATTTTTTAAAAACTTTTTCGCCATGAGCAAGGTCTCCCAAAGATAAAAGTTGAGCAATATCAACCACCTCTACAACCTTCTCTTTTTTTTCATCTAAACTTGATGCATCGGCTAAATCTAAGCCTTCCACCTTATAAGCTGATTGTTCTGGTTTATCGACATGAAATACGAAATCTGCAACTTTTCCAATTCCTATGACAATTAAAGCGGTAAGAAGTACGGCGGCTATAATTTTATTTATTTCAAAACTATCCATAACTTTGATAATAACTTATAGACATATAACATGAGTTTACTTAAAAAACTCAAAATTATTTAAAAAATTTTGCGTCTTTGAGCCGCATAATTATTATGAATGAACTTGTAACCATAATACCATCAAGGTTAGCGTCGATTAGATTGCCTGATAAACCTCTTGAATTAATAAACAATAAAGAAATGATTCTTCATGTTCATGACGCCGCTGTAAAAGCTGGCGTCGGGGAAGTATTTGTGGCTACGCCTGATGAAAAAATAAAAGAGGTTATTAAAAATGCTAACGGAAATGTTATAAAAACCCAAGGTGATCATCAAACCGGTACTGATAGAATTTATGAAATATTTGATAAAACTCTTAATAAGAAACCAAAATTTATAATTAATTTACAAGGAGACATGCCGAATATAAATTCTAATGATATTAAAAATTTAGCTATCTACATTAAAAAAAAGTTTTGTGATATTGCTACACTAGGTAGTGAATTATTAGAAAAAAAAGAAATGAATAACAAAAATGTTGTAAAAGTTTCTACGGTTGAAAACATTAAAAATAAAGGTTTCAGTCAAGTAAAGGATTTTTTTAGATTAAATTCAGAAACAGAAAAAAATTTTGTATATCATCATATTGGCATTTATGCATTTACAAGTGACTCCTTGATAAACTATGTTAGCTTGAAAAGATCTAATTTAGAGCTTAAAAGAAATCTTGAACAGATGAGAGCTTTAGAAAACGGTATGAAAATTGATGTTGGTTTCGTGAAATCTCCCCCTTTAAGTGTTGACACTAAAGAAGATCTCATACAAATAAAAAAGATGATGGAGAAAAATGACTAAAAATAAAATAGCTTTCCAAGGTGAGTTGGGTGCTTACTCTCATATTGCCGTAAATGAAATTTTTGATAAACCAGAGATTAAAACTTGTTCTACTTTTGAAGAAGCTTTCAAAGTAGCTTATCAAGATGAAGCTTATAAAGTTGTAATTCCACTAGAAAATTCTCTAGCTGGCAGAGTAGCAGATATCCATTATCTATTGCCAAAATATAAATTACAAATTCATGCTGAACATTTCCAAGCTGTAGAACATAATTTATTAGCAAAAAAAGATGCTGATATTAAAGATATAAAATTTGTTAGAAGTCATGCACAAGCAATTGGTCAATGTCAAAAATTAATTTTAAAAAAAAAATATAAAACAATTGTTTCAGCAGATACAGCAGGGTCTGCTAAAGAACTTGCGGAAGGTAAAGAGAAAAATATAGCTGCAATAGCTTCAAAATTATCTGCAGAGATTTATGATTTAAAAATCCTTCAAGAAAATATTGAAGACGAAAAAGGTAACGTAACAAGATTTTTGATTATGGGAAAAAAAGTACAACAGCCAGAATTTGAAAGTTCAAAAAAATATATTACAACGTGCATATTCAGATTAAAAAGTGAGCCTGCGGCTTTATATAAATCACTCGGCGGTTTTGCAACCAATCAAGTGAATATGACAAAACTCGAGAGCTTTTCTGTAAAAAACACTTTTGAACAAACAAACTTTTATTTAGATTTCGACGGTCATCTTGATGAAAAACCAGTTCAAAATGCGATGGAAGAATTAGGCTTTCATACAGAGAGTCTAGATATACTTGGGGTTTATGAGGCCTCAAAATTTAGGGAAAAATAGTCCACAATTGTAATTCTTAACTTGTAGTATTTAAAATTATCTTGGTATAATCAATTTGAGGTTGGCATCAGGTGGATGTTTCATAAACCCGGTCAGGTCTGAAAAGAAGCAGCCGTAGTGAAAATTTTTCAGGTTGTTGCCCGCCTCTAAAAAAGATGAAACAAAATAAAATTTTAGCATTAAAATATAGACCACAAGCTTTTAAAGATTTAATTGGTCAAGAAATTATTTCAGAAACGATTTTAAGTGGAATTAAAAATGGAAAAACTCCGAATGCGTATTTGCTAACTGGCATTAGAGGGGTAGGTAAAACTACAATAGCTAGATTAATTGCAAAGGCACTAAATTGTGAAAAAAATTTGAATAAAAAAATTATCTGTGACCAAGAAAACTTTTGCAATTCTTGCTCTGAAATAATCTCATCGAGTCATATAGATGTTTTAGAAATGGATGCAGCCTCTAAAACTGGAATTGATGATGTAAGGGAATTAATTGAAAATTCAAAATATAGTCCTACAAGTGCTCAATTTAAGATTTTTATAATTGACGAAGTTCACATGTTGTCAAAACAAGCTTTTAATGGCTTACTTAAAACTCTAGAGGAACCTCCATCTAGATTAAAGTTTATTTTAGCCACTACCGAAGTAAGAAAAATTCCAGTCACCATTTTATCAAGATGTCAAAGATTTGACTTGAAAAGAGTTGATTATGATAAAATGCAAAGTCACTTAAAAAACATTGCAAAAAAAGAAAATGGTAATTTTACAGACGAAGCGATAAATCTTATAACTAAAGCTTCTGAGGGCTCAGTTCGTGATGGAGTTTCATTATTAGATAGAGCTTTAATATTTCAAAATATAAGCTCCAATAAAGAAATTTCAGGTGAGGACATTAGAAAAATGCTTGGCTTAGCTGATAGGTCGAGAATAATAAATTTATTCAAAGAAATTCTCTTGGGAAATGAAAGTGAGGCACTTAATCAATTAGAACAATTAATTGAAAGTGGACTAGATACCAAAAATTTTTTAAACGACATATTGGAAATTTTATATTTCTTTAGCAGAAAGATAAGCCTAGGCAGTATAGATAAAAAAGATTTATCGATTTCAGAGTCCGAAATAGAACTTATAGATAAATATTCAGATAATTTGGACATCCAAGATATTGGATTATTTTGGCAACTTACAATTAAAACTATTGATGATATTAAGCTGATAGCTAATGAAAATTTAAGTTTAAAGATGTATGTGATACAACTTATGCATTTAAAGAGTTATGAGACGAATACAACACAAGAAAAAAATCTTACTGAAAAAAAATCTCAGGTAAAATCAAATTTACAAGAAAAAAAAGCAGAAAACGAAGAAAATATTCGAAGTGAAATCACTATCAAAAGCCAATTAAAAAATACTGACCAAATTAAAACAAGTATTTATAAGCAGACTAAGAGTGAAAATTTAAAATCTAGTGGTAGCAGCCTAATAAAAAATTTTCATGATATAGTTAAACTAGCCGATAAAGAAAAAGAGGTTGATTTAAAATATGATTTAGAAAGAAATGTAAAGCTAGTAAGTTTTAGTAAAGGAAAAATCGATATATCATTTAACGAGAAACTGAATAAAAATTTTATTAAAAATCTGACCGAGAAATTATTAGAGTGGACAAATGAAAGATGGATTATCTCTCTGAGTAAAATCGATGGTTCTCAAACTATCTATGAGAAAAAAATCGAGGAGCAAAATAAAAATTTTGAAAATGAAAAAAATAGTGAAGTTACAAAAAAAATTATTGCAACCTTCCCTGACGCAAAACTAATTAAAGTGGAGGAAAATAATGACTAATTTTGATGATATGCTATCTAAAGCAAAAGAGTTACAGGCAAAAATGAAATCAGCTCAAGAAAAAATAAAAAACATTGAAGTTACAGGTAATTCAGGTGGAAATTTAGTTTCAGTTATTTTAAATGGAAATTATGAAATAAAGTCAATTAAAATTAGTGAAGAAGCAAAAAAAGAAACTCAGGAAATAATTATAGATCTAATAATCGCTGCATATAATAATGCAAAAGATAATTTAAAAAAAAAATCAAATGAGGAGATTTCAAAAATAACTGGAGGCATCAACCTCCCAATGGACTTTAAACTTCCTTTTTAAATGGATAATCAAATTCAAGAAATAGAAGATATAATAAAACATTTTTCAAAATTGCCAGGTTTAGGACCAAAATCTGCTAAAAGAATTGTTTTAAAATTAATTAATAATAAAGAAAGTATAATTAAACCGTTAGCTCAATCTTTAGCTAAAGTTTACAAAAAAGTTATCCGTTGCAATAATTGTGGAAACTTAAAGTTATTGGATCAAGATTGTATTTGTGAAAAAAATAATCAATTTGATAAGATTTGTGTAGTTGAAAACTTAGCAGATATGTGGGTTATAAAGTCGGCTAATATTTTTAAAGGTCATTACCATATTCTAGGTGGAACGTTAAATTCTACTGAGGGTCAAAGCCAAAAAAATTTATTGATGGAGTCCCTTTTTAAAAGAATTAAAAAAAATAGTTTAAAAGAGGTAATTATAGCTACCAGTGCAACAATTGAAGGTCAAACAACTGCCCATTATATAGAAGATGCTATTAAAAATGATAAAATTAAAATTACTAAACTTGCACAAGGACTACCAGTTGGTGGAGAAATAGAACAACTTGATGATGGTACACTATTTTCAGCATTTAAAAATAGAGTACCCGTTACTAGTGATTAAACTATGATGCTATCTTTTTTTTTCGAGTCTTCGTTGATGTAAAAGAGGCTCAGTATAGCCAGATGGTTGTACTCTCCCTTTAAAAATTAAGTCGCATGCCGCTTTAAAAGCTATGGATTTGTTAAAATCTTTAGACATGGGAAGATAGTTTTGATCTTTCTCATTTTGTTTATCTACTATAGTAGCCATTTTCTTTAAGATTTTCATAACTTGCTCCTCACTACAAATTTTATGATGTAACCAATTAGCTATATGCTGAGAAGAAATTCTGAGTGTCGCTCTGTCCTCCATAAGACCAGTGTTATTAATATCAGGAACTTTAGAGCAACCAATACCTTGATCAACCCATCTCACAACATAACCAAGAATACCCTGAGCATTATTTTCTAGCTCGCGATTTATATCTTCTGTAGACCAATTTGGTCTATCTGCCATAGGAATCTCTAAAATATTTTCTATTTTTGCCTTTGATCTTTTCTTAATTTTTTTTTGTTCTTCAAAAACATTAACCTTATGATAATGAAGAGCATGAAGAGTAGCAGCTGTAGGAGAGGGAACCCAAGCACAATTAGCACCAGATTTAGGGTGGCTAATTTTCTGTTCCATCATATTCCCCATTTGATCCGGCATGGCCCACATACCTTTGCCTATTTGTGCTTTACCTGAAAAACCACAACTCAAACCAATATCTACATTCCAGTCTTCATAAGTATTCAACCATGTAGATTTTTTCATATCTCCCTTAAATATCATGGGTCCAGCCTCAAATGATGTATGCATTTCATCTCCTGTTCTGTCCAAAAAACCAGTGTTTATAAAAACAATTCTATTTTTTACTTGTCTGATACACTCTTTGAGATTGATTGTTGTTCTTCTCTCTTCATCCATAATCCCTACTTTAATAGAATATTTTGGAATATCTAAAACCTGTTCCACTTTTTCAAAAAGTTTATTTGTAAATGAAACTTCCTCAGGTCCATGCATCTTAGGTTTCACTATATATACCGAACCCGTTCTTGAATTATTTTTGTTTTGAAAATCGTGTAATGCACATAGAGTAGAAAAAAATGCGTCCATAATTCCTTCAGGAATTTCTGATCCATCCTTTAATATGATTGTGGGATTAGTCATTAAATGACCAACATTTCTATTTAAAAGTAAAGCTCTTCCATGAAGAGAAATTTTTTCACCATTTGGTGAAATATAACTTCTATTAGGATTTAACTTTCTAGTAAATTTTTTTCCATTTTTCTCCATTTTAGTTTCTAAATCACCTTTCATCAGACCCAACCAGTTTCTGTAACATTTAATTTTATCATCAGCATCGACCGCAGCTACAGAGTCTTCATTATCTATTATAGTCGATAGTGCAGATTCTACTATGATATCTGAAATAGAAGCTTTATCTATTTTGCCGATGTCGTTATTTGGATTTATAATTATATCAATATGTAAATTATTATTTTTAACTAAGATTGACTCAAGATTTTCTTTATCTCCACGGTAACCTATAAACTGATTTTTGTTTTTAAGAAAACTTTCTTTTTTTTCCGTTAAAAAAATAAGGTTATCACCTTTTACAATAATATTTGTAACTTCATTCCAAGAAGTATCGGATAACGGTATAGCGTCATTTAAAAAATCTCTTACATAATTTATTACTTTTAAAGCCCTCTCGGCGTCGTAACCTGAAACTTTTTTCCCTGGTAAAGCGTCAGTACCGTAAAGTGCATCATACAAACTTCCCCATCGAGCGTTTGCCGCATTCAACGCATATCTTGCATTATCAACAGGTACAACCAGCTGCGGCCCAGCGATTGAAGAAATCTCAAGATCTACATTAGAAGTTTCTATTTGAAAATCTTCTTTTTCCTCATGAATATATGCGATTGATTTTAAAAAATTTGTATAATCTTGTTTGTTAAAATTTTTATCTTTATTTTTTAAGTGCCATTCATCAATTTTACTTTGAATAGTCTCTCTTTTTTTTAATAAAGATTTGTTAATTGGGGCCAACTCGTGAACAACTTCCTGAAACTTTTCCCAAAACTTTTCAGCATTGATGTTAGTACCTGGTAAGATTTCCTTATTTACAAATTCAAAAAATTTTGAATTTATTTTTAAGCCATTTTTTACTATAGTGTTCATATGCACCAATTCATTTGCCCCATCTGTATTGGTACCTGAGAGAATTACTCCTTCGGTGAGATACTATCTCTTTCCAGAATTTTTTTAGTTTTCGGTCCTTTTGCCTGAGAGTTTCCGGGGTGGTTGCTCCTTCGGCGCTATATTTAAATAGTCTCTCCCGATTTGAATTATTTTCTCCCAGGTGGTATTCAAAGTCAAATATTAATTGCATTTAGTGGCAAAGTGTCAATATTTTGTCTTAATTGAATTCTATTAAAAGGGGAATTATAATACAGTTATGAAAAATTATCTCGAATTTGAAAAAGAAATTAAATCATTAGAAGAAGAAGTTGAAAACTTGAAAAGCCCATTTGGTACCGAGGGTATTTCTGAAGTTGACACCCAAAAAATTAAAACTACTGAAATAGAAATTAATGAGAAGCTTAAACAAACTTATGCTAATTTGAACAGTTGGCAAAAAACGCTTGTGGCTAGACATGAAGATAGACCAAGAGCAAAATTTTATATTGAAAGAATATTTTCAAATTTTACTGCGCTCTCAGGAGATAGGTATTTCGGGGACGATAAATCTGTAATAGCAGGTTTTGGTCTTCTAAATGAAAAATCTGTTTTGGTAATTGGCCAAGAAAAAGGAGAAGACTTAAATAGTAGAATAGAAAGAAATTTTGGAATGATGCGGCCAGAGGGTTATAGAAAATGCGTTAGACTAATGAATTTAGCTAATAGATTTAATATTCCTGTTCTAACTTTTATTGATACTCCTGGAGCTTACCCAGGTATTGGCGCTGAGCAAAGAGGACAAGCATCTGCAATAGCAAATTCTATAGAATGTTCAATGTCGTTAGGTGTACCAAACATCTCAGTAATTATCGGTGAGGGGGGTTCAGGCGGTGCTATCGCATTAGCATCATCCAATAAAGTTATAATGTTAGAAAATTCAATTTATTCTGTAATTTCTCCAGAGGGATGTGCCTCTATTTTATGGAGAGATCCATCTAAATCGCTAGAGGCAGCTGAAGCGATGAAACTTACGGCAAAAGATTTATTAAATCTTGGAATTATCGATGAAATAATAGAAGAGCCAGTCGGGGGAGCTCATAGAGATCCAGAGGTAATTGCTGATGAAGTTAAAAATTCTTTAATAAAAAATCTTAAATTTTTTGATAACTTAACTAATGAGCAAGTTTATCAACACAGAAAATCAAAGTTTTTAAAGATTGGTAGAGAAAAAGGATTTACAAAATCATCAAATTTGAGCGACACAGGATTAGGTTTTCAAGAGCCGTTTTATCATAAAATTAAAAGAAATTTTATCCAATTTAAATATATTTATATAGTATTAATGACAGCAATATTAATATCGCTTTTCACTGTATTTAAATAAATCTTGTGGCAAAATAGACAATATATGCAAATATATTTGAAAAACTGCAATCAATTCTTGACATTATCTAGCTAATTTTAGTAAAGAGGCAGGGTTAGTTTAAATTAATTATATTAGTTTTAAATTAGCATAAGTTAAATAACAATAAGGATAAGTAAATAATGAGTACACTAAAAGGTAAAGTAAAGTGGTTCAATGGTACTAAAGGATATGGTTTCATTGAGCGAGAAGACAAA
>MDTA01081121.1_pt1 | contig 12369 bp, 16 predicted proteins | sample 811151 | NCBI WGS metagenome assembly MDTA01 (sample SAMN05326648, study PRJNA326480) | marine metagenome | isolation source: seawater | place: Indian Ocean: South | collected 2010
CTTATCCAATAAGTATTGAAAGAGCGGGTGGTAATCATCATTTTAAACACTTAAACCTCAAACGGATGTGGATAGAAATATTGAATGACCTTTACAAGAAAATATCACCTTCAATTATTTCAGCAAAATTTCACCAGGGTTTATCAACAGTAATTAGCAATCTATTAATTGAGATGAACTACAGGAAGAAGAAAGAGATTGATATCACAAATGTTGTAGCCCTTAGTGGTGGAGTATTTCAGAATCAGATTTTAAAAGATTTAACTGAAAATAAGTTAAAAAAAGCTAATTTCACAGTTATAACACATCAAAAATTACCTTCAAATGATGGTTGCATTGCTCTCGGGCAAGCTGTAATTGCCACTGCAAGAAACGGAAATACTAATAAGTCAGACCTGACTTTATGAATTAAGTCAGACAGGAATAGGCACCCATCTGTTAGATTTTGATCTCATTTGAGCATGTCTAACTATTTGTCGCATTCTAGGCCACAATCTTTCATAAATTTCCAAAATATTTAGTTGAAATTGATCATTACTAGAATCAAAATCTATTTGATTTCGTTTTAATAAACTTCTTAAATAATTCTGGAAATTTTTAAATGAATAATTATTTTTTGGTAGAAATTGATTCGTATGTATTTTTTTACAATCTTTAAAGATATTTAGATCTGCAGATGTTTCATCCCGAGTCACAAAAAAGACTTTTTTTGTTTTATAAGCTTCAATTATATCACCTACTCCATCATAAAAATGATCGATATTTTTAATAATAACTGAATTAATCTCATTTGCATTCTTGAGTAAAAATTCAACATCATTAGATGATTTACAAGATACAATTCTAGCATTGAAATTTGTGAGAGCTTCTGCAAAAACTGTTTTACCAGATCCGATAGGACCATGAACAAGAGTATGGTTATCTTTTACATTTTTAATTATATTATCCATTTCATCAGTTAACAACATTTCATCTAAGGATTTTGGTCTAGATGATATAATCCACAATTCTTCACTATTATTTTCCATAATATAATATTAATTTATTATTTTTTATTTAACATATCCTAGGTAATTGATCACCATACATAATATCAATGATTCGTTCAGAGCCAAATGAACTACGAATGAAAACGTTTCCAGAATATTTTTCTGTAACTTTCCCAATAATGCATGAATTTACTCCAGCAGGATCATTTTTCATTTCTCTAAGAACAATTTCAGTAAATTCTTCAGGAATAGCAGCTACTATTGTTCCTTCATTAGCGAGATACAAAGGATCATAACCTATAAGTTCACAAACTCCTCTAACAGTTTCTCTTATTGGAATTAGAGATTCATCTAATTCGATACATATTTTGGAATCTTTAGCAATTTCGTTAAGTACAGTTGCAACTCCTCCTCTAGTTGCATCTCGTAAACAATGAATATCAGGACAGACATCAATCATTTTCTTAACTAATTTATTTACAGGTTTGCAGTCACTTAGTACTGGGATATTAATTTTTAAATTATCCCTTGCGTCTATAATTGCAGCACCATGGTCACCAATATAACCACTGACAAGGATATCGTCACCAATTTTAGCACGAGAAGAATTTATGTAAACATTACTATAAATTAAACCAATACCAGTAGTGTTGATAAAAATTTTATCTGCAGCTCCTTTTTCAACTACTTTAATATCACCAGTAATAATTTTTGTACCAGCATCCTTTGCTGATTTTGACATTGATATTACAACTTGTTCAAATTCTGGAATTTCTAATCCTTCCTCAATAATAAATGCACAACTTAAATATAGTGGACATGAACCACCAACTGAAAGATCATTTACAGTTCCATTGATTGCTAATGTTCCAATGTTGCCACCAGGGAAAAAAATGGGATTTACTACAAAACTGTCAGTTGTAAAAGCCAAATTAGAATTATGATCTAACTTAATTTTTGCATAGTCCTGGAGGGATTCAGGATTTTGTACACCAAAGTGTTTAATTATAGTTGAGTTTATTAAATCACTTGTAGCACGCCCACCACTACCATGCGCCAGAGTAATTATATTTCTTTTTTTGTTCATTAAGAAATTACACTATTTTCACTTGGATATTTGTAATTATAGTACGCTGCACATGATCCTTCTGAAGAAACCATTAATGCACCAATTGGATTGTGTGGAGTGCATTCCTTCCCAAATAGCTTACATTCGTAAGGTTTAATAAAACCTTGAAGTACCTCTCCGCATTGACATTTTTCAGGATCAGGAGTGTTAACAGTTTTTAAATCATATTTTTTTTCAGCATCATATAATTCATATTCATTCCTAAGCATTACTCCAGACTCAGGAATTAAACCTAAGCCACGCCATTCACTGTATTCCTTAATCTGATAAACATTGTTTATAGCTTCTTGTGCAATTATATTTCCTTTTTTAGAAACTACTCTTTTATATTGGTTTTCTATTTCACATCTATTTTCAAGTAATTGCTTAATCAGCATTGATATTGATTGAAGAATATCTAGTGGTTCAAAACCTGAAACAACTATGGGTTTTTTATATTGATTAACAATAAAACCATAAACTTCAGTACCAATTATCATATTTACGTGACCTGGTCCAATGAACGCATCTAGATTGAGATTATCCGTATCTAATAGAGCTTTTAGCGTTTGAGGAATTGTTATGTGATTACATAAAATTGAAAAATTCAAAACCTCTTGTTTTTTAGCTTCTTGAACTGTCAATGCTGTACTTGGCATTGTTGTTTCAAAACCCAATGCAAAAAAAACAACATCTTTACCTGGATTTTTTACAGCTATATCAAGTGCATCCATTGGCGAATAGACGATTCTTATATCAGCGCCTTCTGCTTTAGCCTGTAATAGACTTTTCTTAGATCCGGGAACCCTAATAGCGTCTCCGAATGTTGTTAAAATAACTTGCTTTTCCTCAGCCAATTCAACACATTCGTCCACTTTATTAATTGGCAATACACATACAGGACAACCAGGACCATGAATGAGCTCAATTTCTTTTGGTAATAATTGTTCCAATCCATATTTGAATATAGTATGTGTATGACCTCCACATACTTCCATCATCCTAATTTTCCTCTCAGAATATTTTAAAAGATCTATATCAATTTTTATCTCATTTAATAGCTTATCTGCTAAAACAGGATCTCTAAACTCTGATAGATATTTCATGATGAACTAGGGTTAATTCACTGTGTACATTTGCGATTGAAGATCTTCCATTTCATTCAGCACTTCTAAAGTTTTTCTTGCTTCTTCCTCATCAATACAGCTCATTGCAAATCCTACATGGACTAAAACCCATCTATTAATCATTGCTGGGAGCTCTTCAGATGATTTAACTATACAATTCATACTTATGTTTCTCTGTACACCGCTAAAATCTGCTTTAACGATGAGTTTTTGTTCATCTTCTATACTAATTATCTTCCCTGGTATTCCTATGCACATATTTAAGATTTTATATTTTGTTAAAACTGATTAACTCGGCAAATGATTAAAAAATAAATGTTCAGATCTTTTAATGCTATTAATTTTTTCAAAATTAACATTATATACTTCATTAAGATTTTTTACACTCATTATTTTTTCTGTGTTCCCATAAATATGATGATCATGACTCATTAAAATTACACTATCTGAAAGTTGTACTACTTGGTTAGGCTCATGAGTAGAGAAAATAATACAAATCTTATTTTCGTATTTTAAAGATTTTAAAGTTGAATATAATCTCTCCTGATTCAATAAATCTAAAGCAGAACTAGGCTCATCAAGCAAAAGTATTTCACAATCAGAAACTAGGGATTGTGCAATCAGGACAAGTTGTTTTTGTCCTCCACTTAATTTCATGAATCTTTCACTTTTTAGATTTGATAATTTCATCTTATCAATTATGTTTTCAGCTTTTTCTAAATCTTTTGAACTAGGATGTTCATACCACTTTAAATATCTAGCCCTACCAAGGAGTATAGTTTCCAAAACATTCAAATCTGTATTGAGATTATAATCTTGAGGTAAAAATGAAATTTTACCTGTGATTTTCATGCTACCCGAAAACGGTTTATCTAAGCCAGCAATTACTCTTAATAACGAGCTCTTTCCAACTCCATTTGGTCCCAATAGGCCAGTGATTGTACCCCTATCCATCCTAGCATTAAAGTTACAAATTAACTTTTTACCACCTTTAATTATTTCTAAGTTTTCAATAGATAGGGACATTTGCTAAAACCCTTTAAGTCTTTTTCTCAGCAATATCGCAAAAAATGGTGCTCCTATAAGGGCGGTTACAACACCTAGTGGAATTTCCATGGAACTAAAACCTCTACACATTAAATCAATTATTAACATGTAATAAGAACCAAAGATTACTGTAGTTATTAAGAGTGATTTATGATTTGATAGTGAAAAGCTCCTTGCTATATGAGGTATAACCAAACCCACCCAACCGATTACACCTGCAATTGAAACAATAGATGCACATATTACTGTAACTAGACTTATTATAATCCATCTATTTAGTTCTACATTTATACCTAATGATCTAGCGTGATCATCTCCAAGATTTAATACATCTATCCTGAAACTTAAAAGAATAAGAATAAATATTGAAATTATTATTATTGGACTAACAATGTAGATCTTTTCATAACTTGATGTAGAAAAGGTTCCCATCAACCAATATGTAATTGCAGGAAGTTTATCATCAGGATCTGCTAGAAATTTAACAAGAGAAACTAATGCTAAGAAAAAACTGCTTGACACAATACCCGCCAACACTAATGTAAGTCTATTTGCAACTCCTTTTACACGTGCAATAAAAAATACAATAAGCATTGAAAGTATTCCAAAGCTGAATGCTAAAAATAAAACTAAAAAGCTTTCTTCAGAAATTAATATTCCTAAAGCACCTCCGAATGCTGCCCCTGAATAGACACCAATAATTTGGGGGCCTATCAAAGGATTTGAGAATATTCCTTGTAAAGCACAACCGCTTACAGCAAGCCCTGCTCCACAAACTATTGCGGTAATTGCTCTCGGAATACGTATGTAAAGAATTACTCTTTCTATAACTGAATCTACATCATAAGAGTGGTGAAAAAAGTTAAAAATTATCTTTATACTATCTAAAATTGAAGAATTAATCTGTCCAAATGATATATAAAAAATGATAAGAAATAAACCAACTAATGACAAAAAAAAATATTTAACTTTCAAAGTATATATTTATAACCCGAGGATATTTAAATATTTGTAGGATTGTTTATTTAATTTTACTTTTAGAATTTGTTTAATATCATTTTCAGAAATATTTTTTCCATAAAGCATTTTATATGATCTATCCATCTCTAACTTTAAATTATAATTATGGGATTCTGGATATGCTAGCATGCCCAGCCACATCCATGTAAGCGGGGATTCTTGATTAGGAGGATCCCATCTGTAGCCACCTAAAGGCATAGAATACACTTTTTTCTCTTTTGCAGCCTTTGATATAGAAAATATTGGATGATCTATATATGCGTTTGGTCCTAATTTGGGTTCAAAACCATTCATTAGAACAATGTCAGGATCCCATGAAATTACTTGTTCAGGTGTAACATTATAAAAACCTTTTTTAGAGTTTGCTGGGTTCTGAGCTCCTATCAGGTTAATATAAAAGTTATTATATGTGCCTTTACCTGCAACCTGTAATGTATTTCTAAATAGTCTAAAGTATAAAATCTTTTTTCTTTCATTTACCTTTTTTGCATTATTTTTTACAATCTTCATCGTTTCATCACGCCAGCTAACCATTTTTACAGCTTTATCCTTTTTACCCAGTACTGTGGACATTATCCGGATCCATTCTCGTGTATCATTCTCATTTCTTATTTTTATTGCAGCAACATTTAGCCCTGCATTGACAAGTGGATCAAATATCTCGTTACCATAATTTCCCCACTGAAAAACTAGATCTGGATCTAGTTCTAATACTCTTTCAACGTTAGGCATAAAATTAAATCCTTTTCCTACAAAATCACTGGGAAGAGAAAGTACTTCTGGAAATAATTTTCCTAAAAATTTACCTTTCATTGCAGTTTTAGTTAACCCATGTACACCAACAAGTTTATCTGCTTTGCCGTCAATTGAAATAAACATTGAGGGTGCTGGAATTGGAATACTTACAACTCTTTTAACTTCTGAATCAAAAGTAATACTTCTTCCATTTTGATCAACTACCTGAAGAGCATAAGATTTAGTTGAAAAAATAAAAAGTGATAGAGATATTAAAATTATTTTCATAAATGTCCTATATTACATATTTTATTAGGGTTTAATGGAACTATAAATTTACATAATTCTAATTGTTTAGATCTAAAAATATCTTCTGCAAGTTCATTTTTATGAAATAAAACAGCTGATTCTATGAAATCTGAAGGGATAATTTCAGGTTTGATACCTATAGCTATTTTCTCCCCACCAAAATCAAAGCAGTATTTATAAACTCCTTTTGAAGCATTTGCACATTCCAATCTTACATCTAAACAAGGATCAAATTTAATTATATGACCTTCAGAAGATTTGAAAATATATTCAAATGAATCTTTTATTCCTTTACCTAAAAAAGCTCCTCTTATAATAACATTGGCAAATGAATAAAAATTCATATTTATACTTAATAATTTCTGGAGAATTTTGAAACCTATTGATAGTCCACATAAAGATTTGGAACGATGGTACCTAAGAAAATCATTGAAATCAATATCCCTCAATAATGTTTCTTTTAGATCCTCTGAAAGTTTGTACTTAGATGCCCATCCAGAGTCTGGATAAAATCTTAATATGTTTTTTGTTTTATTAATGTGTAGAAATCCAATCTGATATTTTATTAATAGCTTTTATAGATGGTGCTTCACTATTGTAATCATAGGGTGCTTTCTCATTTCTTTCGGCTTCTATCAAATTACTATCATAAGGAATATTACTTATAATTGGCATCGAGTGTTTTTCACAAAAGCTTTTAATAGCATTCTCATCATCCTCATTTGTGAATTTATTTGAGACAACATAAAGGTGTTTTATGTTAAGCTCTGTAGCCAACTTAAATGTTCTCATTCCTGCTTCTAAAGATCTGTAGTATGGTTCTACAACAATAATCATCATATCAACATTTTTGGCAGTGCCTCTTTTCAAGTGTTCAAGACCTGCTTCCATGTCAGTAATTGTGTGCTTACAATAACCAGTTAGTTCTACAATCAGACCACGCACCGCGCGGTGAGAGGCGCACATTCAGCCACTTCCTGCTGTTCCATCAGCTGGATGTCCCATTACTATTAAATCTATGTTATCTGGCCCTTTAGTTCCATACTTCTCAAATAAATCATTTTCAGATAAGGCCATCTTTAAAACTTTTTCGCCGTAATCATCCTCTTCCATTTTCATAACAGTATGAGGAATAAAATTTATATTATTTGCTTGATCCCTCGATATTCCCAAAGTTAATGCTAGATTTGGATTAGGATCTCCATCTATCGCCAGAATTTTATTTTCTTTTTTTGCTAAAATTCTTGCTAGTGTTCCTGCTATAGTGGTTTTTCCAGCTCCTCCTTTTCCAACAGTTGCTATTCTCATAATAATCCTTTCTTTTCAAAAAATTGAGTTACTATATTTTCAAGTATTTTTACTGCCTCATTTATCCTGTTAGAAACTTTTTTACTCATTTTTAAGGTGCAAGGTTTTAGGCTTAGAGGTTCACATGCTAATATTCTAAGAAATTTTGGTAAATTATTTGTATGTTTTAAAAAGTGAAGCACTTTTTCGGGCGTTGCATAGTGAGTATCTGAGAAATAATCTCTAATTTCGTCTTTTGATAGGTTCAATCTTTTTACTTCTGGTTCTAAAACTCTTAATGTTCCAGGTTCTAAACCTTCTTGGTATGCGTCAATTATAATAAGACCTTCATATCCCTTTAACATTTCTTGAATTATATTTATACCTCCAATACCAGTTTCCATGATTGTCAAACCATTTATTTGAGGATTCATATAATTTTCAAGAACTTTAGGTCCAAAAGCATCATCAGAGTTTAAAACATTTCCTACTCCAGCAATAAGCAAATTATCCAAAACTTTATTTAAAAACTTGGAAGTTCAGGAATAAAAGGCATATCAAAACCAATTAAAATCCTATTTTTTTCTTTTTTTACTGGATAGCAACCAATGTGAGCATCACTACCCAATTTAGCACCATTCCTAATATCATAAATACAACCATCATGATGTGGACAAACTAATGAATAACCTTCCAAAGTTGCACCAATCATAAGTTCATGATTAACCAGACAGTCTGCTGAAAATCCGTATATTTTATTTTCAACTTTAGCAAGGAATATAAAATGATCCTCAATTTGATCCGAATATAAGAGATCATCTTTAAGCTTTTCTTCTGAGAAACGACTCGGAACCCATCGAGCTAACTTTTTCGAGTTAAGTGCTATGCTTGCAGAATCTGTGTCTGAACATCCTAATGATTGAGGTAAGAGGTCATATAAATCCATGAGAGTTCTTATAGGAGGGTCTGTAATAACTTGTTCAAGAACTCCATCTTTAAAAAGGCGAACCAACCTTGTTAAAGATTCTCGATGAATTTTGTCTAATACTTTTAAAAGTTCAAATACACTTTGTCTCGTATTAGAGTCATCGATTGATTCTAATGAGGTAATTAAATAATCTGCTCTACTTAACAATTCATCCCATTCAGAATTTGTCATAAATCCTCTTAAGGATTCGGGGACAAACTCTGGTGGAGAATCTTCAGTTGTGTTTACATTTGCTGTGGTCATCACCATCACAACAACCATCATGACATTCATAATGACCAGGTTGTTGCATTTCTTGGAAAGTTTCTACGAAGAGTTTACCTGCTTGTTTCAAGCCTATATCAGTAAATTTGTAATGTTTACTATTTGTCTCAATCATTGAGCCTTCATCACAGAGCTTTTCTAAAATTCTACTAATTTTAGATTCTTCATGTTTCAAAAATGGAGATATAGATAAAGGGGAGAATTCATCACCAAATCCTTCACCCTTAAACCAAAAACAAATTTCAAGAATTTGTTCTTTTTCAATAAAATAGTTTACTTCTTCCAAATTAGTTCAATATATTTTGAGTTTCAAAACGATGTTTTGAAAATATTTCGGGTTCAAGTATAGTATCGGGATTTTTTTCAGGAAAATATTCTTGTTCAAAGTTGCATGAAGATACTAAATAAGTTTGTAACTCTATTTCTTCAATAACTTTTTCTGGATCAAATTTAAGTATTTCAATTAGATCAGTGTTTTTAGATTTTCCCTGATTTTCAGCTATAACTATGTCACCAAATACTTCTCCTGGAAGATCTACTTCAACCGTAAAAACTTCTTTCGGCCAAATTTTAAAGTAATCTCCAATTACAAGAGTGTTTTCTAATGAAACAACACCCGTAACCCCTTCAAATATTCTTTCTTGAATTTTTATTTCATCTACTTTTTTACTTTTCCATTTGTAACTTTCTACTCGGCCTGGATTTGTAGAAATCGTTTTACTGCCAACTAGCACAACTCTATCGAACTCTAACTTGTTTTCTTGTAACCTTTGAGTTACATGAATCGGACTCCATGTCATATTTTGAACATCAACATTTATATTTGCCCAATCTCGTTCTTTCAAATTATTCATTAAATTTGGACCCAGTGGATATGAATCCAATACTGGTGAGTAACCTACAATTCCAATTAAGATTTTATTTATACTCAAATTTTAATTTACTCCACAAGCACATGTTGTAACTTCTCTTGTTGATATTGTATCAGTATCTTTAATCATAGTATGAGTAGTACAAGGCATACATGGGTCAAAACTTCTCAATGATCTTAGTATGTCAATACCCTTAAAATCTTCTTCAGATTTAAAATTTGTTTCAACTATAGGAGTGTTTAAAACAGACTGTTCGTATGGACCTGGAGTCCCCCAAGGTGTTTTTGGACAAGCATTTACTGTCGATGGTGTAATGATTTGATAATTTGTTAAAAGACCATTTTCTATCTCACAATGGTGACTTAAAAAACCTCTTCCTGCTCCCCAAAATCCAGCTCCAATGAACTTACCTTCTGTTGGAATTTTGAAAGGGGTTGATACAGTTCTTTCACCACTTTTCCAAAGGTCCATTGCTCTGACCCAATTTTCCATATTGACCATTGCATTATAAGCCACAGCATAGGCTCGTGCACGATTCCTCTCTATGGCATTCCAAACAGGAGGAATTTTCCATTCTAATTCCATTTCTGGCAACGATGCTCCTTTACCAATATTCATCAGCATACTATTACCAGTTGAAGTAAAGTATTCACTCTTTGGTAACTTATTCGATAATGCGGAAATATACATTCTTGCATAAGCTCCTGCCTCAAAAACATTTCTATCCCATGTTGGGGTAGTAGACCAACTGTACTTTTCTTTCCAGTTTTGTTTGTCTGGCCTTGGAATAGTTGTTTTATTCCACGGATGAAAAGGACTTAATGGAGCTCCTAATGGATCTGTTTTGTAAGGATATTCATCCCAAGATTCATAATAGGAATGTTCAATAAATTCTTCTATTCCAACGTTTATATCTTGTAATCTAGTTGTTACCAGTTTCCCATTTACGACTGCTCCAGGTGTAGCCCATCTTTTTTCACCCCACTCATTACAATTTTCGTAGGATGCATCATAATATTCCTCGTGATCCCATTGACCAAAATCAACCATAGTAGGCTCTAATTTTCCTACCTCCATGTATTTTTCGTTACAGTCATAGAAAAAATCATAAATATCATCCCATATTCCAACGCATTTTTTTGAGTAATCAAAAAATTCTGAAAATCTTATATAAAATTCGTTAAATGTTGTTGTACTTAATGTTGTTGTCACTCCACCAGGAATAATAGTTTCAGGGTGAGGATATTTTCCTCCTAAAAGAACGTACGCTTCTCTTGCAACTCTAGTCATTTGTAGAGCTTCAAGATATAATTTCCCTGTTAAGGGATTTAGATCAACCATGATATCAGATATTTTATTGTACCCATGAAGATGGCTGTATCTTGTAGAAGTTTTTTCCGCTTTAGACCATATTTCAGGATTCGTTTCTTTGACTAATTGCTCAGAATAGTCAGGACCCGCCAGCACAAAAAGATGAAGGGGATTGTCATATAAATATTCACAGCTAAGAAGTAAATTTCTGACAACAATGCCTAAGGGTGGTGGTTTGATATCAAGAGCCATCTCAATGGACAAAGCGGATGCAGTTGCATGCACACCACCGCATACACCACACGCTCTTGAACTTATGAAAGCTGCATCTCTAGGATCCCGCCCCCTTAGAATGACTTCATATCCTCGAAATAAAGTCGCCATTGAATTTGTCTCAACTATTGTTCCTTGTTTTAAATCTACAGTGCTATGGAATGCTAATGCACCTGCTACACGTGTTACTGGGTCAAAGTCTTTGTCAAGTAATTGTCCATTTTTTCTTGCAATCTCCCTTAATTGTTCTTCCTTTTCTTCAGGCGTTTTGATTTTAAATTCATAAGGATTAGGCACACCAGGAATTAGATGAGCATTACCTAAATTATCGAATTCAATGGGCAAATTTTCAAAACACATATTTATTCCTTTATTATTTTTAGATTTTTTAATGTAGATAAAAAATTAGAAATCAATAAATTTAGTCCGTTATTTAAGTCATCTATATTTTTTTCGAGTGGATTAGTGTTAGTAGTAATCTGCGTTAATCCTCCTGCTAAACTTTCTAAATTATCGCCTGTTTTTTTCAGATACCAAAATATGCCAATAAGGTGAAATGCAACTACCAATACAATAGCAAAAATAATTAAAAGCGTTGAAGTAATTAGAATTGTGTTCATATTTATTTAACTTAAGACTTTTCAGTTATTTTTTTTAAAGATTCAGTCAGAGTGACTATTTTTCCTGCTGATTCTAATGTTTTACTCAACTGCTTTACTTCATCTGTATTCTCAGCTATGCAAACACCACTTTCTAGCATTTCAGAAGAATATCTTTCTATCGATTTGGCATGTTGAAGAGTTTTGTTAAGAAGAGTCCATGCAACTGGAACTATTAATAACAAAATTATTAAAAGAGTGCTGCTCCAAATAACATACGCGCTTAAAGTCATATTGTTAATTACTTTTAAGATTTTTTGCCAGTTGCTCAAGACCTCCTTCAATTTTTTCCAAATTAGGATTAATTTTTTTCAAAATTTCTCCTAAATGCGAAGATTGCTTGTCAATTGCTCTTAAGCCAAGTCTAAGTTTTGCTAAAA
>MDTA01189074.1_pt1 | contig 12368 bp, 13 predicted proteins | sample 811151 | NCBI WGS metagenome assembly MDTA01 (sample SAMN05326648, study PRJNA326480) | marine metagenome | isolation source: seawater | place: Indian Ocean: South | collected 2010
CTCCTCCGGGCAGGCGCCAACCGCCGCCGACCCGGTATGCCTGGATCAAACGATCAGGCTGCTTCAGGAGTATGGGCTGGCGACGCCGGCTGAGTTGCATCAGCTCCGGGAGCACGGACTGTCCCCGCAGCAGGGGCCGAGACCGTGGGATCCTCTCGAGTTTCTCGCGGCCCTCAGGGTGGGTGAACCCGATGCCCGGCCCGTGGAAGTTGAACGGCTCGGGCGTGAGCTGTCACTTTCGATGGGGCAGCCACTGGCGCTGGTGCCCTTTGCAAGCAGGATGCCCACACCCTCCGTTTTTTACGATCTCAACGAGGGCCTCCTGGGAGAATGCAGGAGGTTGATGACCCCCGTTCTCTACGCAGAGGAGCTGGAAGTAATCGGGATCGGCTCGATCAATCCAACCGCGCTAGGGATTGCTGCCCAGATCATCAGGCATGCCCTCACGGAGAAGACCGGGACGACCCCGATTGTCTCGCGGATACTTCTTCATCACGAAGGGTGGATGTCACTCTGTCAGCAACAGTTCGGGATATGATCGAATTTGATGGCATCCAGTTTAACGACTTGATCAGTGGCCGGATCATGGACGCGCTGGCTGAGCACGATGCCTCGCTTGCCGAACTTGGCCAGGACCAGGTCCCCAACAGAGTCTCCCGGCCTCTCTTCATGTCTGCCATTGCGCAGGTGAATGGATTGCCGTTCCTGCCCAGGATTGCGGAGTTCTGCGAAGCCTCACTGCTGGATGCATGCGATCCGGCCCTCCTTACGAGGGGAGGCTTTACCCCGCTCTGTACCCATGGTGGACGGCTTCTCGTAGCTGTTTCCAATCCTTGGAGTTCCCTGCCGGACGAGTATCTCTCTCCTCGTTTCCCTGAGCTTCAGATTGACAAGGTTGTCACGCTGAGCAGTGAAATCAGTCGCGCAATCGAGCGGGTTACGACCACACAGGGTCCCAATCGATCCCAGTTGGAGTCGATTGATGTGGAGGACCTGGATGAGGGCCTGCAGGACTTTGATGTCACGGTAGAATATGACGAGCCGATCGCGCAGCTCGCTGCCACGATCCTTGCAACAGCCACCAAGCTCCGGGCTTCTGATATTCACTTCAAGGTGGAGAAAGAATCCTTCTACTATTCATTTCGTATAGATGGAGATCTCGGAGACAAGGTCGAGATGCCGATGAAGCTCAAGGACCGGATTGATGCGTTCTTCCTCAATCTGATGAAGTTGCCGGCGGAGACCCGTAATACAACCCCCGGGATTTCAGGTCGTTTTACCATCGCATATTATCACCGGCCTATTGACATCCGCTATGAGCGACACCGGACCTATCGCGGATACCATGTCACGATGCGCCTTCTCGATAAGAGCCACATTAATGTGAAACTCGGGAAAGGCTCACTGGCTTTTGATGATGAAACACTTTTTGAGCTTAATCGAGTGATGAAGATCCCGGCCGGGATCATTGTCATGAGCGGTCCGACGGGTTCGGGAAAATCGACAACCTTGAACGCGATGTTGCGGGAGCTTAACCGGCCCGAGGTCAACATTCTTACCCTGGAGAACCCGGTGGAGGATGAAATTCCGGGAGTGACTCACTGTGACCTCAAGAGCGCGGCGGAGTTCAAGCCGATGATAACCAGCTTCATGAGGAGTGATCCGGATATTATCCTGATGGGAGAGGTGCGCGATACCGAATCGGCAGAACTCGCGATTTAAGCTGCAGTAACCGGACACAAGGTCCTTACGACCATTCATACGCCGAGGGCGTCCCAGATCATTGAGCGCTTTGAGCAATTGAAGATTGAGCGATGGAAAATTGCGCAGACTCTCAAGGCGGCCTGTGCCCAGCGTCTGATCAAGGTGCTTTGCCCGGATTGCAAGGTCCCGGTAGAGGGAATCGACGAGACCGAAAGACGGCTTTTTAACCTTGGAGAGGAATGGGCAGAGCGACCTCTCTTTGTCGGGCGACCGGGTGGTTGCCCTGAGTGCCGGGAAACTGGCTACAGTGGACGAACCGCGATCCTGGAAATCATCCCAATTACCCCGCGTGTATCCGACCTGCTCTCCAAGGGAGAGATCAGCCCCTACGACCTCGAAATGATGGTCCTCAATGACGGAACACTTCCAAATCTCCGGCGAAGTGGGCTCAGACTTCTCGCTGACGGACAGACCGACCTTAAAGCGGTCAGCAAAACCATTGATATGACCTATTCTGATGAATAACGGAACTGCTGCTACAACTCCTGCTGCCCTTTCTCCTGTCCGCCCGCGGGACGCAACCGGGTCCAAGACAAAGGTCAAGACCCAGCGCTTCAAAAAGAAGGATCTGATTCACCTGTTCAGAGGGTTGGCATCCATGCTCAAGGCGCAGATCAATACTTCAGACGCACTCAAATACTACGGGCAGGGCCTGCCGAACAAGGTCATGGCCTCAACCTTGGAACAGATCCGGCTGGATACGGAATCGGGGATGTCGATTCATGAGGCTTTTCGCAGGACCAATCGCTTCGATGACATGACTATTGGCCTTATTCAGGCCGGGGGAGATTCCGGACAACTCAATCGTGCCTTCCGGGAACTGGCCGACCGCCTCAAGGCAGACGTCTACTTCAGGAAGCAGGTAAGAAAGGCGGTTCTTCTTCCGGGGATCGTTATCTCGGTGCTGGTTGGAGCCTTCATTGTTTCGCAGGTCAAGATTGTTCCGCAGGTTGAGGGCATGCTGGAGCAGGTTCGCCAGAAACCAGACGGTCTTACTGCTCTCGCTTTCAAGGTGAGCCATGCCACCCGTGCTCTGTGGCCCTTCGCGGTTCTTGGGGTGATGGTCATGGGAGCTCTTGTCTGGCGCTCCGAGGGGATTCGTAATGCCATTACCTCAATCGCAATGTCGAAATGGCGTCTCCTAAGCCAGTTAATCATGAGTCTGCGACAGATGACCTTTCTGTCGACCATGGAGCTTCTGTATTCAAATGGAATCAACCTTTCCAAGTCCATGCGGGTGGCAGCCAATTCAATAAAAACAACTCCCCTCTATCCGGAAATACGGAATGCAGCTGATCAGTATGAGCATTCCGGAGTCCCTCTGTCTCTGGCCTTCAGTAAATTCACCTCGGTGGACGAGCAGGTGGTGCACATGATGTCAATTGGCGAAAGGTCCGCCTCGATTGACAATCAGTTGAAAATGCTGGCGGACATGTACGAGGAAGAGGCGGAGAATTATATGAACGACTTTACCCAGGTTCTTAATTTCATAGTTCTCCTGATGGCCGTTTCTCTGATCGCGGCGGTATTCATCGGAACCTTTCTGCCAATATTCCTGATGGGCCCGAAAATGATGCAGAGCGGAATCTAGACCGGGGGGGTAATCATGCAACTGACTCAATTCGATCGCTGGATCCGGGAAAAGTTTATCTACCGGACCCACATTTACACGATGAGGCTCCCAGAGATGGGAGTGCCCTCGCAGGTTCTGATAGAGGAACTGGAAGAGTCTTCCTCCCGCCGATACCGTTATCGGTTGATCGTCAATGCCAGGAGAGACCTGGAGTCCCTCGTATCTTCCCTTCGAGCGGGTAACCAGATGTTTGCAACGAGGGTCGTAGAAACCAATCCCTGGTACAAGCCGATTATCGCACCAAAGGGAAAGAGCTTCTTCTTCAGGATTTTCTGGTGGCTGATAATAATGACGATCGCCCTGACTGCCCTGCTTCTGGGCTATGTCATTCTCACAAATGAGGGACTCAAGGGAGAGGTCATGGATTCCATCCAGCTCCTTAAGGATGGCTAGAGTGAATTGGTGACAATACAGAATCGTAGTAATGATAAACAATTATTCTTCCCCAGCGAATGCACGGTCCGGAGTCACCCTGATCGAACTGACTGTCGTGATCTTCGTTATCCTCAGTATCATGGGCGCAACAATGTACTTCGCGGGTAATATCGGGGAGTGGAACAAGGGGAAAAAGGCATCAGCTGCACTGAGAGAAGTCTATGTGGCGCAGCGCTCCTACCTTGCGGATAACCCGAGAAAGCCGATCAATTCCATTAACAGCAACGACTTGATTCCATATCTCCCGAGTGGCGGTTCTGCTCTTCCCAGCGTGGAGGATCTCAACGGAAACAGTCTTACTTTCGATGTGGCCAAATCACCACCCGTTCTTACTGAATCAAGTGGCTCGATATATGACCCTTCAGGATCTTTCGTGGACTCGCTGTGGGATGTAGGGGAATGACAAGAATGGTTCCATATCTGCCTTTGATTCTGGCATCGCTGCTTTTTGTGCCATCAGGCGCTGTCCGGGGCGATTCGCTCCCGGAAGGATTCCGTTTCATCGGGAACTACCGGTTCGACAAACGGATAAAGATTCTTGATGGGAAGTCCTTACAGGTCAGGAGCAAGGAGTTTTACTACCGGCTCTACACTGATGGAATAACGGTTCGAGTTTATGGAGGAAGCCCGGATGAGAGTTACACCGCATTCACAATTCAACGGAACGATGGTATCATGGCGGGCGCAGGTACGGAGAGGATGGAGGTGGTTCCTGGACTGCAGGCCTATTCCCTGGTGGGGAATGTGCTTCGACAACTTGCTCTTACCGAGGAACGCCTTGTCCTGACCAAGTTTCCCTCTTTTTCGGATGTGGTGGAGATCACCTATGCCAACCGCCGGATTACTATTAGCCGGAGTAAGTAGATGAACCAAGTATCCGTCAGATCAGATTCTCTCAAGGGTGAGAGCATGACCCCCGGGAAGAGGGTGGGACCCGAGTCCTCCAAAGTTTCTGAGCGCTGTAATTGTCAGCGTTGTGGGCTGCTTCGCTACTACCCACCCATGATGCTTATCACAACTGCTGCTGCGGCAGTCTTCTGCTGGCTGTATGTCACAAAACCGGTCTTTGTCACAGGAGTCATGGAGCAGCCCCCTGTTGTTGAAGAGATCAGTCAGGATCAGGCTCCGAGGGATGAACATGAACCTGTTTTTCATCCTGAGGTAACTGGCGCACTTGACCCGGGCATTGGCACCCTTCCGGGCGATGAGGTGCCTCCAGACGGAAAATTCGGGGAGGATCACATTCCAGCTGAAGAGCTGAAGCCGTTGATTGTAAAGCGTCAGGGGCCTTCCTTGTTCCGCCCCATTCCACGTGAGGAGATGCCCCCGAAAATGGGAGTTGCTGAGGCCCGTCCTGCTATTTTGAAAGGAGATGCACATGATCGGACGGACAGGAACCAAAGCGCGATCGAGGAAGTTGTGAGTTCCGGAGGAGGAGGGGAAGTGCGTGAGGACAGGGCTTCGGGAGATCTCCATGTGCATGCATCCTTCATGGCTGAGTTTTCAGCTGTGGAACGAGTGACAAAGAAGCAATCCCAGCCATGAGAAATCCTCTTTTTCAACTGGTAGGCAGTGGAGTGTTGCTTGGCCTCATGTGCGGAGCGGTCATGATTCACGCTATCCAGGTCAGAAAAGCGGAGCATATCGCTGAGAACGAACACGGGAACAGGATAAGGTCGGGCTCTACCGTTCATGACCCGGCGAGCGAACTGAATTCCATTGTCAGTCCAGGCCTTGAGAAGGGGCCCTTTATGAATGCGTCTGTCTCTCGTGAGGAGAAATCAGCTACCGTCGAGGCCCTGAGGAGAATCGTGGAGCAGCTTCAGGAACTGGAGTCCAGAAATCAGGAGTTACAGGGAAATAATGTCGAACTGCAGGAGCAGTTAAAGGAGACGAATCGGGATTTAAATGAGCTCCAATTTCGTGTGGACACGCATAGTGAGTCCTTCCGCCCGTTGAAGGCCTCATCCGGAAGTGGCTTGGTTCTTCGGAATTCGACCAGCCCCGGGGGGCTTCTCCACCCTCTCTTGCCGCCGAAGCCGTAGCCCGTTTCGGGTTCCTGCCGGGGGACTAGTCAACCTGTTCTATCACCACAAGCCAGTTCATCTGTGTGATGGGAGGGAGTTGGTCAGGCTGAGTGATAGAGTAGAGGTCGGCCTCGATCTTATTGGCGCGTACTTCGTCATTGTCACCTGACCGAAGGTCAAGAGGGCGCACAGTCCGGTCACCGTCCTTGCCGACATGGGCGATCTGCCCTTTCAGGGCGACGTTCATCGGCTGGTCACGCATGCCAAAACGTTTTTCAGGAGTAAAAAGAGAGATTGGAGGATAGATCCGGTTTCCGGTTCCATCGATACCGTTTGGAACGATGTTTACATCATTGACGAGATACATCCGGAAGGGAGTTACCAGCGAGAACCCCTTCGGGAAGGCAGTGAAATCCTTGGAATCCCGGAGAATAAGAGAGATGTCGGTGGCGAGAGTTGGAATGTTTGGCTTGCTGATTTTGACGTTGTCCCGGTAATTCGCATTTACCATGAGTGAGGAGTTTGCCGAGAGTGGGTCTGCGCCAATAGACTCAAGATAGGCAGCCAGTCTTCCGACGTAAACCGCGAGAGTTCGACGTTCGATCCGGGTGCTCTCAAGGTGGAAGGGAAAGGTTGCCCCTTTGGAAGATCCTTCGGTTGGCCAGTTGTTTCCCCTCGTATAGATGACTTTTCGCTCAATCCCCCCTGCGAGATAAGTAAAGGAGATCGATGTTGGGGTCTGGTCCTCCGGGGAGATCACATCCTCCACCCGCAGTTTCATGACGGTCTGCATGGCCGGCCTGCTGTAGTAGTTCCAGCCGGTTGGAGAGGCGGACTTGTAGTCAGACGGGTTTTCCAGGTCATCGAAGGACTCATGGCCACGGGCGATTGGGAGGAAGGCTACGAGTCCGGAGTCTCCAGAATTGGATATGGGGAAGAAGTTGGCATTTTCCGCCTCGTATTGCTCACGGGAGGGGAGGTCTCCCGTGAAATTATCGAAGGTAACCCCTCCTATCGAGGAATCGCTGGACACGGAGATCCCTCTGCGGGATGCAAGGCGATCCAGGTCCAGGGTCCCTTCGGTAGTCGCGCGAGTAGCAAAGACCCCGCCTGATATCCGGATATTACCCCACTCTGTACCATCCTCATGTTTTCCAAGCGCGGTGTTACCGGTACTCCCAAGAGCCAGCTGCGAGGGGACCTCGTAAATCGACAGGATATAGTTTTTCTTCACCGTAGCCACCCCGGTTGAGGACTTGGAATTTGCGCCGTATGTAAGGGAAAAGGCCCACCAGTTTCGCTTGGCCACGAAATTCTCGAATTGTGCGACATAGCCAAAGTGCACATCGGGGTAGGGGATCACCTTGTACTGTTCCTCTCCAGCGTAGGTTTTAGCGGTGGTGATGATAGGGCGGTCGCGGTCGAGCCTTTCGATGTCACCGTCCGAGACACGGAGAGTTTCAGGATATTTGGAGCCGAGCAGGTTGCCGGTGTTGTTGAGTCCGGCGTTAACATGGAACCAGTGCATTGCTGGTTGAGTGTTGATGCTGCTGATGGTGTGTCTGATCGGGCCCTGATTGCCGTCACCCGTGTTACCGGAAATAGCCCGGGGGTTGATCCCCAGAACATCGGCAAAATTTTTCTCCAGTGCGGTCTCGCCGCCAGCCTTTTCGAGGGCTCGTTCGAAGATCCAGTGCCAACGGGAGGGGACTCCTTCGCTGGAGGAATCCGAGTTGGCCATCATATTCCGAATAGCGCTGTTAGGAACCTCGGTCAGGACGGCCCGGAGCAATGCCTGTTCACGATTTGTATAGTCGACCCGGATCTGGGTCTTTTTCTGGGCCTCCTGATTCTGGATGTTGTATCGGAAGGATGCGGTGAGCATCAGCAGCATGATCGAGGCCAGGGTGACGACAGCCAGGATGGAAACGTAGCCGGATCTGAGAGTTCTTTTCATAAGGTTGGCTTGCTGTGTGGATTCAGAGCCTTGGAGTACCGGAATAGGTGATGATTTCTCCAGCGGGCCCGGTAAGACGCATTCGGAATACCCCATTCTGGACAAAGAACTATGCATCACTTACCTGACGGGAAATGAGCCAGTCAGGGTTGCCTGCCTCGGAGAAGGTAGCCGAGGAATTCATGTTGTAGTAGGCGAGGACGTCCTTCCCATTATCAGATTCAAAAGAGATGATGCCGCGGTCTCTGGATCCGTCGGGATTGAGAAAACCGAGGACGAGTACCCTTCCGCCATCCGTCACCGCATTTGCTCCAGAGACTGCGTCACTGAGATTAGAGTGAATGCGGTAGGCATCCGCACGGGAGAGGATCTGTGTTATGGTGTTGTTTATCTGGGGTGCATCATCTACGAGGAACCTCTGGGCCTTGACGATACGATGAAAGGTAACCTGCTGCTGTAGAAGCGTCATCATTATGGCTGCAATGGCCAGAGCCAGGCCAATAGCGGTGGCAAGTTCCGGCAGGGTGAATCCCCGCCGCAGGGCGGAAGTCCTGCGACTCGTTGCTGTGTAAGTGGTCATTGGGTACGCACGATGGTTCTTGATTTGACGTATTCCCTTCCGCTGATCTTGTAGGTTACATGGCTCTGCAGGATCCAGGTCTGCATCTCGGCGGGATTCGTTGACAGGGTTGCGCTGCCACCATGGGCAGGGAAGTTGTTTTCGTCCGGGACCCTGGTGCGGATCACATTACCGCTCAGGGTTCTTCCTCCGGGCAACGTTCCCAGAGTGACCGTTTTCTCCGACTTGGCGGGGTAGGCGGGCCAAGGCGAGGAAGCATCGGTAAGGGTTTCAAATGGAATCCGCTGCGCATAGGCCTTTTCGTACGAGAGATAGGCATCGGACACATTCTGAACCATCGTCCACTGGCGGGGTGCGAGAATATTCATCGTACCCTTCAGCACTACCAGACTGACTACCAAAAGCAGGGTGAGGGCGACAATTGCCTCGATCAGGACGCTGCCCCGTCTGGAGAGACGGTGACCGTTCGGAGAGGAAGCAGTCTTGAGTTGCAGGGTATATGGGATAAGATCAACAACAGGGTGAGAGCTTTTCTGATCTGCGGGTTTCTGGTTGTTTATGGTATTCCTGTGCTCGGGGCTACAGAACCTCTGCAGCCTCCCTTTGGATTGAACTGGGGGGATTCGCCTGCTCGACTTGTCGACTGGGCTGTAAGGAAAAAACTCGACCAGACCATCAGGTTTCCCGCTGAGGACCCCCAATTGAAAATCCTGGAGGTGTCTCCCTCCAAGGGAACCCTTCCCGGACACGATGCCAGTAGGCTGGAGGCCCGGTTCATGGACGGGAGACTGTTCGAGGTCTGCCTTCACTACACATACCCCGGGAGAAACACTACGTTTGTTCGTGGTCAATTTGCAGAGCTGAAAAGAATTCTCTCCCAGCGGCATGGTCCGCTCAAGCTGGGCGCGAAGACGCGTGGGGCGCCTGTGGCCGGAGTAGAGAGCCAATCCGTTGCCTATCAGCTCGAATTCAGATCCGGCAGCAGTCTCATGCTTGTCATGACTGAGGTATCGGACGCGAAGCGTGGTGACCAGTCGGCCAGGTTTTCGGTTGTATATCATAATGGGGGGGAGCGGGAGCAGGGAGAGGAGCAGGTCATTATCCGGAAAGAGGAGCAGCCAGCATCCCGGGAGCCGTAGTCATGGGGTGTCGATGGAGCTGCATGAAATCGTGAGTTGAAGGGGTGCTCATGAGAGAAATGCCCTAGCGGATACGGGGGTAGTCTTCATTCCGATTTTCAATCCACCCTGACCAAGGGCCACTGGGGACTTCAGACTCATTGATAAACTTCCAGTCGACGTCTGCATTTCCACGTATACGAAGGAAGTCACGGACCGCGGGACTGATATCAATACCTGCATTCTGGTTGGCAGCTGACCGGGGCCGTTTCCCTTCAAAGACATAAGGCCAGTCGTCGGTCGTGAATGGCCCCGTATCTTTCCACTGGGCGTAGGCGATGCGTCCCTTGTGATGGATGGCAACCCACCGGTTATGGCACACGGAAATGCCCGGACCCCGGTAACTGCGCCAGAACCAGGGAATGACCCTTGGAGCCTCAGGACGATGCTCCCCCCCTTGCAGAAGGTCGTTGTAGGGAAGGGCGATGTAGAACGGGTTTAGTTTTGGTTTGAAGCCGGAAGGGTGATAGCCCTTCCGTTTGAAGGGATGATCATAACCTCCAAAGCTGTTCTCCCAGTTGGGATCCCAGGAACTAGAAGAATTTGAAATTGGGTTTCGGACGGTTGGATGCTCACCGACCCAGAAGACAGTCGCCCGGACCTGGTAGTGCCAGGGATTGGTTTTGACTTTCCAGGGCTCAGGGGGCTCCTCGACGATCTGTGCGACTCCAGGGCCAAGGTAGGGATTCACCCGCCCAGTGATGATGGCACGTCGCTCTTCCAGGAATGACTCGTGAGCCAGCGCGGCACGTTCTGCAGTTGTGACTACCGAGGCTGTGACCGGGAGCAGTGTTGAAAACAGGATCGTAGCGAGAATCACGACTCCACGGAGGGAGGTTGAAATCGCATCACAATGGATTCCAAAAGGGGGCATCTTGTAAGGGAGAACTGATAGTTAGTATCATAAAATTTTTTAATAGAGTCAACCATATGGGGCACCGGGAACGGAAAATCCGCAACTTGCGTGAAAATAAGCGACCGCCTGGGAGCAGGTTTTGCCATTCTCTAAGCTGAGAATGGCCCTTTTATTGGTAATTCCTGGCTCAAAGATCCCTGCAGTAGAGATTCAGGAGGCCCTCGCAAAATTAGGGGCAAGGGAATGGTTCGAGGGGAGAATTCGACCTTTCGGGGGCCGCGATGCGCCAGCCTTGTTACGAGAAGCGCCCTATTTTTTTAGGGGCAGGTATCAATACTATCAGTATATTTTAATATTTTTGTTGATCAAGAGGTCTGCATCTGTAATTTTATTGGAAATTCGAAAGAATTACGCACTCGCACTCAACTCCGCCAACTCGACTGAAATCTATGAAAATGCAAGCCACACAACTGGTTCTCTTGCTGGCTCTGGGAAGCCCTCTTTCCGGCGAAATTATCGGCTCCGTCCCGAACAGTAACCCTTCTCCCCACAAGGATCCTTATACCCCGATCGGCTCGATTTCGGTTACTCCTACCGTGGTCCAACCCGGGGTGCGGCCGAAGATGGTGTGGGAAATCGAGTATCCGGAATCCGTCGCTGATATAAGCCATGTTGATTCGAATGGTACCATTATACCAAGGCAGAGGGTTGACCTGAAGGTAAGGGTGATGGGCGTTGCCCTTCAGGCGGGACATACTCAGCTCCCTGCGGCCCTCTGGGTCCGGGTCGGAGCTTCTGCGCCCTGGGAACTGGTCTTCTACGGGCGCGAAAATGACGTGCAACCTGATGAGATAGTCTTCGAGAAGAAGAATGTGCTGCCCGATACAAAAATTGATTTTTCTGCGCGGGGTCAATCTGCGAGCGGTAGCTGGTACGATACGCATTCAACAGCGGGCTCGGATCTGTCAGTTATCGGGATGGTCAATGGGGATAAGGTGCCGGACTATGCCCCTGCATACGAGCAGGGGAGGATCGAGAGCTTCATGACCCAGTTTCTTAATGAGGATAATCACGTGGTGCTTGGCCCCCGCGATATCATCCATACCTTTGAGCTGGGGACCAGCAGTCCCGGTGCCTGGTGGTTTGATATGCAGGACATTGTCTGCATGACGACGCTCAGCCAGGTTCAGGATCAACGCCGTAGCAATCGCCGCCGCCAGACCAGTGTGAACCTGCTGAGCGCCTCCAGCGCTCATCCCAGCTCGTCTGCCACCGTGGATGACAAGGGAGTCATTACCCGGGGCCGGAAAGATAAGTAAGGAGACAGACTTTCGCATCCGGGGCCGGGGTTGGTCCGGATGATTCTGCTGAAAATTCAAATCTTAGATGTCATCATGAAGAAGCTCTTACTTTTATTGGCCGCATCGGCGCCATCCATGGGGCATGCTGCTCCGGAGGACTACGTTAACTTTGTCCGCCAGATCCAGCAGGACAGCGGTATCGAATGGGACATGGGTGTTCTATCGAGTGGAACCAAGATCTCACCAACGGGAGTGAGCACGGCCGGATCGTTCTTTGAGCTCTGGGCAATTCACAATGTCAGTGTCACGGAATACCGACTCGATGAGCAATACGTGACAGCCTATACCCCTAATGCGACCATCAACATCGTCACGGGAGATCCCTATCTTCCGATTGCGAGGACCCGGGTGGATCAGCCATTCCAGGTGCAGATCTCTGTAAGGGGGCTGATTGACGAAAGCGATCCCAACTATGCAACTGCACCTGATGCGGCCAAGTGGGTGGATTACACGAATTACACTTTTGCGTATCCCGACGAGGCCTACAGCTTCGAGGACGTGAAGAACCCGGTGGGGACGGTGGTGACAGAGGGGTATATGGAGCAGACTGCCAATACGACCATCACCTTTTCTGCTA
>MDTA01116792.1_pt1 | contig 12367 bp, 6 predicted proteins | sample 811151 | NCBI WGS metagenome assembly MDTA01 (sample SAMN05326648, study PRJNA326480) | marine metagenome | isolation source: seawater | place: Indian Ocean: South | collected 2010
AAGCGAGGATAATACCAAGCCTTATAGCGATGACAAAATCGTCAAAAAACTCAAGGAACAGGGAATTAAATTAGCCCGCAGAACAGTCGCCAAATACAGAGACGAATTAGGCATTTTACCAAGCCACCTGAGAAGAACTTATTAACCTTTTATTTCTAATTCAAAGTTTTTAGATTTACTTGACCTTGTCATTCAACTGGATCAGATATCAAAGGTGATTAACGACAAGGATATTCTATCAGCTCTTGAAAAAGTCAACTACCCTGGATTTAGCAGAAACATTGTTTCTTTTGGTTTAGTCAAATCAATATCCTTAGATGAAAACGACGTGGAAGTTCTCATTGAACTAGCCACAAAGGATCCTGCGATACCGCAAAAAATTCATAACGATTCTCAAGAATCAATCAACTCGATACCAGGTATCGGAAACGTAAAAATTAATCTTGAGATTAAAAATCCCCCTGAACAAGTAAATGAAAACGGTATTGGCCAGTCTTCTTTACCTGGAGTAAAAAACATCATTGCCGTTGCATCAGGTAAAGGTGGAGTTGGAAAATCAACAGTAGCAGCAAACATTGCGGTCGCTCTATCCCAAACCGATAATAATTTGAATGTAGGACTTTGTGATTGCGACCTCTATGGACCTAGTATTCCTCTTATGTTTGGTCAAGAAAGTGCAAGACCAATGGCAACCGATGAAAATGAAATCATTCCAATCGAGGCCCATGGGATTAAATTAATGTCGATGGGATTTCTTCTGGATGACAACTCTCCAGTCATTGTTAGAGGACCACTTGCAACCAGATATACCCAACAATTTTTAAAGGGGTGCATGTGGGGTGAGCTTGACTACCTAATACTAGACCTCCCACCAGGTACAGGAGACATTCAATTAACTATAGCCCAATCGGTTTCTGTCGATGGTGCAGTTATTGTGACGACACCGCAGGAAATGGCGCTTATTGATGCAAGAAAAGCCACCTCAATGTTTGCTAAGGTGAATGTTCCAATAATTGGAATTATTGAAAACATGAGTTACTTCCAGTGTCCGAGTGATGGTGAAAAATATCCAATATTCGGTGAGGGAGGAGGCGAGAGAGAAGCCGCTAGATTGGGAGTTCCCCTAATTGGACAAATCCCCATTGAAATGCCAACTAGAGAAGCGGGAGACTCTGGTCATCCGGTTGCGTTGGGTGACTCAATAACTGCAAAAGAGTTCAAAAACATTGCAGATAAAATTATTTCTTCATTGTCGTAATTAATTAAATTATTTTTTCAAGGCTAGTTGACTTTGACGATCTAGCAGCCACACAATGTAGATATGAGTGTTTCGAGATTCTTCATTGGCTGGGATAAGCCTTTGCTGGATTTGGCTTCAAATTATTTAGAAAAAACTTTATCAGAAAACCCCAATGGCAATAGCTTGATTATAACTCCATCAAAGCAAGCTTCGCGTAAATTACAGCAACAGCTAGATAAGGGAAAAACTCGACAAAATAACCTCTTGTTTGGAACTCCGGAGACCGCTCTTGATATATTTTTGACCTATGAATTAAGTCGGGCCACTCCAAACCAACAAATAACTGCGTGGGCTTTAACACTCAAAAACATCAATTTCAAAAAACTTAAAAATATATTCCCTATCACCCCTAAAGAACGTTCAATGAACTGGGCGCTCAAAACTGCAAGAGCATTCATTTCATTAAAAAATTCGTTGAGTGAAGGTGCTCTCAATATTTCAGATTTAACTGATAATGACGATTGGAGTTTAGGAGATTCATTGCGATGGATCGAATTATCACAACTTGAGCAACTCGTTGAATCAAATCTCCAAACCAAAGGATTAACACACAAATTACAAACCCCTTTTCAACCCCAGCCCACAGATAATGAGATTAATAACATCTTTTTAATAGGGTTACCTGATCCACCTAAAATCCTCACTAAAATACTGGGAACAGTATCAGAAAATATTGATATCAATATTGCTATCTACGCTCCACATTCTGAAGAAAAAAATTTCGACCATTGGGGCAAACCTATTAAGGAAACATGGTCAAAAAAATTAATTGATATCCCTTTAACGGATTCTTGTATACATGTTGAATCAACTCCAAAGAAGGAGGCCGAAAAGATTTCAAGCATTGTTTCAAACTATAAGGACCCTTTAGGTTTAGTGGGCATTATCATTACTGACAACGAAATCACATCTTCCCTCAGGGATGAACTGCATAAAAACGATTTCAATACTTTTGACCCTTCTGGACAATCGTTATCAAACCATGAAATTTTTGCACTTATAACACAATTAAGAAATTTGTTAGCCACAAAATCGTTTAAATCTTTGTGTGAACTTATTCAATTCCCGGGAATGGCGAATATTATCTCCACTACTGGTTCGGACTCACTAAAAAATTCAAAATTAGACGCACTAAATGAGATCCTTATAGATCTTGACCAGATTAATAATCATCACATGCCCAAGGATTTGGATTCATGTCTTAGATTTACCCGTAACCAAGAAAAATTTAAAAAGGTCTACTCTTTTCTTAACGATTTAAATATGTGGATTCTAGATTTTGAAAACAATTTGCAAGATCACCTTTTATCATTTCTTAAAACCATATACTCCAATCAAAAATTTGATACTCATTTAGATCGCTCCCATTTAGATATTGCCGAAAAGCTTAAAGATTTGCTAGATGAAATTGAACCCCATGGTTTAAATCATCTTGGCGCTGTGGATAAATTGGATTTTATTATTCAATCTCTAAAAACCGAGAGAACACATGAAATAAAAGAACCCCATTCAATTGAACTCCAGGGCTGGCTAGAAGCACTCTGGGATAACAACCCACATATCACAATTGCCGGTATGAATGAAGGTTACGTTCCCGATAGAACTGATGGTGATATTTTCCTTCCAGACAAGTTGAGAGAAAGCATCGGATTAAGGTGTAATGAATCCATTCTCGCGCGAGATAATTATATATTCACTGCATTGTTGGAATCAAGGTCCATTGAGGGTAGAGTCGACATTACCCTAGGAAAGAAAACAATTGAAGGTGACAACCTAAAACCATCAAGACTCTTACTGCAGTGTAACGACAAAGATCTTGCGGAGAGGGCTTTGAAATTATGCACTGATTCTGATAGCGAAAACAAAATACCACCTTGGACATATGCTTGGAAACTAAAACCTATTAAAGTGGACAGGCAGTCCAAAATATTTAATCAAATATCGGTAACCGATTTTAGGAATTATCTTTCATGCCCATTCCGTTTTTATCTTAAAAACATCGCCAAAATGCCGGAATTAGAAAAATTCAAAATGGAAATGGACCCTAGAGAGTTTGGCACCCTCTGCCACGAGGTTCTTGATGATTTTGGCAAAAATCACGAAGTAAATGATAGCGATAATGAAGAAGAAATTTATTCCTATTTAACGGAAAAATTAAATTACAGAGTAAAGAGAAAATATGGGGCTAATCCGTCCGTACCTATACTATTTCAAACCAGCTCTATAAATGAAAGATTAAGATGGTTCTCCACACTTCAGGCAAAGCAAAGATCATTAGGGTGGAAAATACTTCACTCTGAGTATGTAATTCACAAAAATGAACCCTTAATGATAGGCAAACTAAAATTGAGAGGGACTATTGATAGAATAGAAATTAATGAACGAGATGGTTCTTTTCGTGTACTTGATTACAAGACGACTAGCCATTCAAAAAATCCGAAATCGATTCACATAAAAAAAACTTTTCAAAATCAGGTAAACTTAGAGACAGAGTGGAAATATTTAAAACAAAAAGACAAATACTTTGAATGGACCGATCTACAGATTCCTCTTTATGTTTATTCCTCAAGAAAAATTTTTAAGCCAAAAGAAATATCAACAGGTTATTTTAACATCGGCGCTTCAAAAGAATCAACTAGGATTGAAACATGGGACGAAATTGACGATGATTTTATAGAGAGCGCATTGAATTGTGCCTTGGGTGTTTCTTCATCAATAAGCAATCATATATTTTGGCCTCCTAATGACTCGCCAAAATACGATAGCTATTCAGAAATAATTTTCGGTGATTGCAGTTCAAATTTTGAACCAATCGACAACTAAAGAATTCACTCAATGGGTAAGGCAGTTAAATTCCTGAATGAAATAATACCTGCTTCTGCAGGGACAGGAAAAACATACAGACTCACAAATAAATTTATCCAATTAATGCACCTAGGCGTGAAGCCCGAAAGCATTGTTGCTCTGACATTCACTAAAAAAGCTGCTGCAGAATTCTTTGAGGAGATATTAAAGAAATTAGCTAGATGCTCCACTGACGAAAATTTCGCCGCATCTATCGCAAAAGATTTGGGCTTAGATAATTTTAACAAGCAAAGTGCTCTTGAGCTTCTCAAGATATTTATTGATTCTATACCTAAACTTGAACTTGGAACACTTGACAGTTTTTTATACAAAATAATAAGCCAGATCCCATTTGAACTTGGTCTTGACCATGAATTTGAGTTAATGACTGATTATGAAATTCTAGTTGAGCGAGAATCAGTCTATAGAAAAGTTTTTGAAAATAGTGGTAAATCCGGAGAGGAATTTTTAGTAGCCTTCAAGTTAGCCACTTTTGGTAGAGAAGATTCTGGCATCCTTAGGAACCTTGATGAATATATCAATAACCTTCATAATATTTATATATTTAATCCTGATCCAACATCTTGGGGGAATGAATTAACAATATGGCCAGATGGATTCAAGTGGAACGTACTTGAAAAAAATACTCTCAAATCAAAAATCAAAGAACTCCTAAATTTAATCAATAATAAGACAGACAAAGACATCATAATAAACAAATGGGAGAATTTTTTAAATTGGGTTCTCATGAATGATTCAGGCAACCCCGTCCCCTTAAATTATAAAACACTTCACAAAAATCTCCTTGAAGCAATAGATGATCTCAAAGAGGGAAGCGCTACGATTAATGTTTCGAGAAACAAACATCTGATTGAAGGCGCTCAAGCAGACCTTTTTCTAGAAATAGCATCGCACATCGTTGGTTTACAAATTAAGACTCAAGCAAGTAGAACACGAGGACTGTGGAAAGTATTACAATCCTTCGAAGATGAATATCAGCAAAGAGTCAGAACCAAAGGGAGACTTACCTTTTCTGATCTGCCTTATTTCCTTGGTTCATACAATTCTGAAAAATCGTTACAAGGTTTAGCAAGTGAACTAATAAACAAAATCCAATACCGTCTTGATGCAAAATATGAGCATTGGTTACTCGATGAATTTCAAGACACCAGTAGAGAGCAATGGAACGCAATCAGTAAACTCATTGATGAGGCAGCTCAGGACCCTGAAGCAAAAAGAAGCGTTTTTATCGTAGGGGATATGAAGCAATCCATTTACGCATGGAGAGGCGGAGACACAGAATTATTTCGAGAACAAAGAGCAAAATTTCGCAGTTTGGGACCAGAACGATATCAAGAAAAAGATCTGAATTTATCAAGAAGGTCTTCTATTCCTGTCATTGAGATGACCAATTCAATACTAGGGAATATAGATATTATTAACCAAACGTTTCCCTCAATCAAAGATCAGTGGGAGTATCAAAGCCACTCAACCGTTCATCACAGTAGGCTAGGCTACGCCTCGTGGATCACTCCTAGTGGAGATATATCAGATAAACTTGAAGCAAAACTTGAAATTACAAAAAACATCATCAATGAAGTTGATCCAATCAACAATGGAATTGATATCGGAGTGCTTGTCCAAACCAGACAGTTCGGAACTAAAGTTACAGAGTATCTCCGAGATCATACTAGTATTAAAATATCTAATGAAACCGATGTTGAAATCGCAACAGACAACCCTCTATGCATTGCCTTAATTTCAATTTTCAGGTGCGCAGCCCACCCGTCTGATAACTTCTCATGGACACACCTCAAAATGACGCCGTTTTGGAAAAAAATAAAGGCTAATTTTTCCAATATTAGTGAATTAAGTCATGATGTCAGAACTTCAATTTGGAGAAATCAATTTGCTAAAACGGTTAAATCTTGGATATCAAAAATCGAAATCGAATTGGATGAATTCAATTCTATGCGGGCTGAACAATTTTACACTGCAGCTTGCCTTTTTGATAATCAAGGAAGTCGATCGATTGATGATTTTATAAGATACATGCAAAATTATAAACTTCGTGAAAACGGGCAACCAGGATCTGTGCAAGTAATGACAATACACAAATCAAAAGGATTAGATTTTGATGCTGTTATCTTACCAGAGATCGAGGGAAATTCATTTTCTAGCCTTCGTCCAGGAATCAAAATCAAACGAAATAATTATCACGAAACCGAGTGGATACTCAACATGCCAAACAAGGCATATATCGAGTTAGATAAAGAGTTGAACGATTTTTATTCATCAGAGGCCAACAAAAATATTTACGAAGAAATTTGTAAATATTATGTCGCTCTAACCAGAGCCAGATATGCAAACTATTTAATTAGTGATGAGGTTAACGAACGGTCTAAAAGCATAAATTTTATTTCATTACTATCTAAGACAATAAAGAAAGATAATTTAAATAGTGGCGTTCTATATGAATCAGGACACAAAGATTGGTTCAAACACTTTGAAGGCAACAAAATAAATCCTTCTAAAAATTCAATAAAAGAAAATAGACCGAACGTTGATGACAAGCTTAGAAGGAAACCATTTACCTATCCTCAAACATGGTCAAAGGGTTCCCAAAAAGAATTAGACTCAAGAGATTTGTTTACAACTAAAAATTAGACCACCAACTGTTGCTGATTTTATTGATTATTGACACCCAAATTTGAATAAAGATCTCCCATAAGATGAGCATGTTCATCATATGCACTTTCAAAGAGATCAGTTGCCTTCTTATCACCTATAATGGCACCGGAAGTTAGGACCTTGGGAGGCTTACCTGCCTCAGTAAGCAACTTTGCAATCTCAGCTTTTAAGGAATTCACTATGATACATCCTCCAACAGTGGAACCCGGGGCAACAGGTGTTTCTAGATTATCGACTTTAATCATTGAATCTCCAAGAGGAGCACCTGTATCCAATATTGCATCCGAGAAATCTGTTAACTTTTTCCCATCACTCCTTTTAGATTTACTACCCTCGCAATGATTTAAACTTACTAATCCTGCAACCCATACCCCCCTCTTCTTAAAACCTTCGGCAATTTCAACAGGAACAATATTACAACCACTTGAAGAAACCACCAGAGCTGTATCCTCTTCACTAATATTAAAATTTCTCAATACTCTTTCAGCAAATCCACTAACATTTTCTAAAAACATGGCCTGCCTCTGCCCATTTGATCCAGTGACTTGATTGTGAAAAGTTAAAGACAATTCAACAATAGGATTAAACCCAGGATATGACCCATATCTTGGCCACATTTCCTCGATCATTATCCGAGAATGTCCGGATCCAAATAAATGCACCACTCTCCCTTTCAGAATTGATTCTGCAAAACGCTCAGCAACCTCTTTTATTAAGACCTCCTGTTTTTGAACTACCTCAAGAATATCTTCGCATGCGTTTAGGTATCTTTTTGTAAGACTCATCACTTCTCATTAACGCTAAACTTATCTTTTGTAAACTAATGACAAGGTTTTAACCTTCAAAAGCTATAAGAATCAGACACTTAACATGGAATTATAAACGGCACCATATGTTCCTGCCCAAAAGCCTAACTTGGCAGGAACAATCTTTACCGAATGACCATCTGGTCTCCACTCTCTTGAACGCATTAATTCTTCAAGCGGGTCAAATAGATACCTACCAGCTTTCGCTATACCACCGCCAATCACAATCCTTTCAGGATCTAAAATATTAATCAATGAAACCAACGTTGCGGCCAATGCACGAAGAGATTTCATCCAAACTTCCTCAGCATACTTGTCCCCAGATGCATAGGCCTCAATTAAGCCGTGAGTTGTCTCGAATCGCCCCTCACTTCTTTCAAGGATAGTCGCATTCCCTATGGCATCCTCGATACTGCCTGGAGTTGAACAAATGTCTGGAGGACCATCATAACTGATAGACATGTGCCCCAAATGGCCAGCTCTTCCAATTACCCCTTTCAAGAGTTTTCCATCTGACATCACTGCTCCTCCTACTCCAGTTCCCAGAGTCATCATTATAACATCACCTAAACATTTGGCTGCTCCTTGCCAAACTTCACCCATTAGCGCTGCTTGAGCATCATTTATCACATGGACAACATGATCAGAATCTATAAGACTTGTCCAATCAAGCCCTTCAATACCTTCTAATCTTCCAGGCATATAACCAATAGCTCTACCATTTTTTTGCGCTAAGCCTGGAGCAGACAAACCAATATTCGAAAGTTTATCTCCTGCTTCAGTAGATAAATCATGAATGATCTCTTTAACCGATCTGACAAAGGCAGGAGATTCATCAATCAACTTACCATCCTCAGTTGGAACCATTCGCTGTTGAACCATTTTACCACTAATAAGATCGAACAGAGCCGCCTTTATCTCTGTTCCACCAATATCAACACCAATGCCTATCTTATCCATATATATTCATTAATAGGAATATTATTCATACTATTTTTGTCGTTCACAATTATAATTAAGCATTCTTGCAGTATTCCAATAATTGAATCAAAATAATATACTCAAGATCATAGCACTTAATGAATTTCTATAGACTCTTAATATCTCTCTTAATAATCAACTGTTCTCTTCTAGGCTCAGAAGAAATTGGTTTTAACAAGGATATTAGACCTTTACTTACTGATCGATGTTTTTCATGCCATGGACCTGATGAGCGGGCACGGAAGGCACAATTGCGACTAGATACATTTGAAGGGGCAACCAAAGACCTAGGTGGATATGCAGCAATAATACCAGGAGACCCTGACAACAGTGAGCTTCTTTTGAGAGCAATTCATGAAGACCCAGATGAGGTAATGCCTCCCAAAAAATCAAAAATCCCAAAGCTCAATCATCAAGAAATTAATATAATAAAGAAATGGATTAAGAACGGTGCAAAATATCAAAAACATTGGGCGTTTACCCCCCTCAATAAGCCTAAATACAATTCGAATAATAACTTTATTGATGAATTCATTGAAAAACGGCTTAAAGAAGAAAATCTTCAATTTTCCAATAAGTCAGATCCTAACACTTTAATAAGACGAGTATACCTTGACCTCACAGGTCTGCTTCCATCACCCAAAGAAATTAGATCCTTTGTCGAAAACAATTCCAATGAGGCCTACATTAATATTGTTAACAAATTATTAGACAGCCCGCATTATGGAGAAAGATGGGGCAGACATTGGTTAGACCAAGCCCGCTATGCAGATTCGCATGGTTACACCAGCGATAGCGAAAGACAAATGTGGCCATTCAGGGACTGGGTCATTTCAGCTCTAAACGAAGATATGGGCTTTGATCAGTTTACCATCGAACAAATCGCAGGTGACCTTTTAACAAATCCAACAAAAAAACAGATCGCTGCAACCGCTTTTCACAGAAATACGCTGATTAGCCAAGAAGGCGGATCTGACCCCGAACAATTTCGTGTAGAAGCTACAATGGACAGAGTCAATACTACGGGCGCTGTATGGTTAGGGCTCAGTCTCGGTTGCGCCCAATGTCATGATCACAAATTCGATCCAATCAGTCAGAAAGAGTATTATCAAATGTATGCATTTTACAATTCCGCTGAAGATAAAAATAATACTGGGCCAACAATTCCGATCAGTGAGGGAGAGTTATTTAAATCGTCTCAGCAAAACGATAATAACAAAGTTAATTTAATGGTCATGCGAGATAGGAAAGATCCTCGAGAAACTTACTTGCTAACGAGAGGAGATTTCACCACCCCGGACAAGGAGACCGGCCCGTTAAATCCAAACTTCATTTCAGCAATTAATGCTAATGAAACTGATACATCAAAAATAAAAACTCGATTAGATCTTGCTAAGTGGTTGGTCGATGAAACAAACCCGTTAACTGCCAGAGTAACAGTCAATAGAATTTGGATGCGATATTTTGGAAAAGGTATCGTTGAAACTGAAGAGGATTTTGGCACCAGAGGGGCTCTGCCGAGCCATCCAGAACTGCTGGATGCCCTTAGCAAATATTTCATCGAATCTGGTTGGTCGATGAAAAAAATACACAAGTTAATCGTTACTAGCAGAACGTACACCCAATCATCTATAATTTCACCTAATTCGATTAAAGTTGACCCGAATAATAGACTACTATCAAGACAATCAAGAATTAGACTTGATGCAGAAATAATTAGAGATGCCGCTTTGTCTGCAAGTGGATTACTTTCAAAAAAAATCGGAGGCCCAGGCATAAGACCCCCTCAACCAAATGGAATATATGCCTTCACTCAAAACAAAAAAAATTGGAACACCACAACTGGTGAGGACCGCTACAGAAGAGGCATGTACATCGTTTTCTTTAGGAGCGCTCCATATCCATTATTTGGAACTTTTGACGTTCCTGACTTTCAAACTACCTGTACTCGAAGACCAAGATCAAACACTCCTCTGCAAGCCCTTAACATTTCCAATGACCCAGCCTTTATTGAGTTTTCACAAGGCCTTGCATTAAGAGTAATTCAAAGCGTACCAGGTGAAGCCAGCAAAATGTTAGACCAAAGAATAAAACTAGCATTCGAGTTGGCACTAAGTCGAAAACCCAACAAAGAGGAATTTAAAACGTTAAAAAAATATGCATCTGACTTTATCAACAACTTAGCCACCACAGATCAGGATAATATAATCAAGTCTTTTGTTAATGAACCTTTAGCCAACAGCTCAGCCTCTGTGGATCAATGCGCTACACTAGTAGCGATTTCAAGGGCCATTCTAAATACTGACAATTTTATAACCAGAGAATAAAAATGGATTTGCTCAAAGAACAAACAAGAAAACATTTCTTTGGAAATTGTGGAGTTGGATTGGGATCATTGGCATTAAATCAAATGATGGGCACTTACTCTGAGGCCAAGCACGTTCCAAAAATTGATCCAAGCAATCCGATGTCCTCTAGAAAAGCCCCTCTTGAGGCCAAGGTAAAGAACGTGATTTATTTATTCATGGCAGGGGCACCAAGTCATCTTGAACTTTTTGATTACAAACCCAAACTCAATGAACTTAATGGCCAAGTCCCTCCTCCTAGCCTTCTTAAAGGAAAGCGATTTGCTTTTCTGAAAGGTAATGAAAAACTTCTTGGTTCAACTAGAAAATTCCAGCGCCATGGTCAATGCGGCATGACAGTCGGAGAAACAATGCCTCATATTTCAAAAATCGTAGACGAAGTCACGTGGTTAAAAGGCATGACAACCGACGTTTTTAATCATGGCCCAGCAAAATTATTCATGAACACAGGATTCCAAGCACCTGGCAGACCCAGCATGGGTTCCTGGGTTACATATGGGCTGGGAAGTGAATCAAATAACCTTCCAGGTTTCGTTGTTCTGCAAAGTGGCCCGAGAGGCCCGAGAGCTGGAAATTCTTTGTGGGCAAGTGGATTTCTACCAACATCATTCCAAGGCGTTCCATTTCGCGGTAAGGGTGACCCCATTCTTTACTTAAAAAGCCCCGAAGGTATGAACCGAAAGAGGGAACGACAATTCCACGACACGATCAAGAAACTAAATAAAATCAGATTAAATGATGTCGGCGATCCTGAAATATTAACAAGGATTAACTCATATGAGATGGCCTATCAAATGCAAAGCAGCGCACCTGAACTCATGGATCTTTCATCTGAATCTGAAAAAACAATGGAACTTTATGGTGCAAAAAAAGGAGAAGCCTCATTTGCAAACAATTGTATCCTGGCAAGACGATTAATCGAGAGAGGAACACGTTTTGTCCAACTCTATCACACCAATTGGGACTCTCACGGTGGACCCGGTGAAACCCTTGATAAAGACTTTGAAAAAGTATGTAAAGATGTCGATCAAGCCAGCGCAGGATTAATTATTGATCTCAAACAAAGAGGTCTTCTTGAAGACACTCTAGTAATATGGGGAGGTGAATTTGGTAGAACTCCGATGGGTGAAACAAGGAAAACCACTGGAAGAGACCATCATATAGACGCTTTCACAATGTGGATGGCCGGAGCAGGATTAAAAAAAGGCTATATCCATGGCAAGACAGATGAATTAGGTTTTGGTATTACTGAAGGAAAGGTTCACGTTCATGACCTTCATGCAACAATCCTTCATTTGCTGGGTTTTGATCATGAGCAATTAACCTATCGTTTTCAAGGTCGAGAATTCAGACTTACTGATGTCCATGGTAAAATTGTA
>MDTA01212629.1_pt1 | contig 12367 bp, 10 predicted proteins | sample 811151 | NCBI WGS metagenome assembly MDTA01 (sample SAMN05326648, study PRJNA326480) | marine metagenome | isolation source: seawater | place: Indian Ocean: South | collected 2010
CATTTGCACCTGATAAATATGTATGATCGTCATACATTATTTCTTTCGAAACATTGTGCTTAATTTGAAAAGTAGTGCAATCCTTACAAAAAACACCAATTAATGGATATTTTTCTGATGCACCAGGCTTTTCTTTAAAATCATTTCCCCAAGGCTGAACACCTAGATCTAAAACATCCTGTAAATTACTTGAATCACAAACTCTACATTTCTTGATAACATTTTCTTTAAGTTTCATCTTTATTTACAGTTATTTAAAAATCCAATTATAAATTGTTTTAACAATAAATGACCTAAATAGTACTAATGAAATTAGATAAATAAATATAAACAAGAAAAAATTTATTGAAAATTCTAGAATGTCATTCTCATTAAACTCAAAATTAAGATTTAAGAGACAAATTGATGTAATTGAAACCGCTAGAACAACTTTGAAGAACTCCTTTGTATAAATCTTAAGTTTAAATATTCCAAGAACATAAAACCTTGTCATTAAAAAAAGTAATAAATATGATACTAAAGAAGTTATAGCAGCCACAAGAATATCTTGATAAACATAAAAAATTAAAAGATTCAGAATTAAATTAACAAATGCAGTAATTGAATTTAAGAATAATAGTTTTTTTGTTTTGATTAGTGCAGACAATATACAAAACATAAAAATACTTTGACCATAGAATAGCATTCCTAATATGAGTATTCTCAGGGAAACATATGATTCTTTAGCAAAGTCGGCATTCAAAAATAAAGTAAGTACTAGTTCGCCATACATAAAAGCTCCAGCCATCAAAGGTATTGCGATTAAGAAAAATAAATTGTATGAGTACGAGACTAGACTTGATGCCTCAGTAAAACTTTCGTTATCAACTAGCTTCATAAGTCGAGGTTCAAGACTTACAGAAAAAAGCTTAGGTACAACTAACATTAAACTTGCAATGCTATAAGCAACAGTATAATAAGACACTTTGTTTGACTCTAAATAATAACCGATAATAAATCTATCTGAAGAAGAGATTATGATCTCTATTAGAACAACAAGTAATAAAGGAAATCCTACCCTTATATCCCATAAAAAATCTAATTTTTTATAAAAAACTAATTTAAAGCCAACTATTCTGTATGCACTATAACTAAAAATTAAAATGTTCATGCACAAAGAAAATATTTGTGCATAAATAAGTGCTTCTAGGTTTAATTCTTTTTTAAAATGATATGTCAGAATGACTAATATTAAGAAGAACAGTGGATTTAGAATTCCTAATAAATTGTAAGATACAATTTTTTCATAAAATTTAAAAATATGGCCGATTTGCGTATAAATAACGAACAGCACACCATATATAACTAGTAAAGGAGCATCTAATTCAATTGGTTCATCAAACAATGAACTGCTAAAAAAATAAAAAAAAGCATTAAAAAAATACCCTAAAATGATTACAGATAAGATATTTGCATAAAATTGTGGGTAAAATATATTACTCCTCTCATCTATGGATGTTGAACTTGGCATTTCTCTTTTCGATTTAAAGCCCAATCCTAATGGAGATAATGCAACGAGAATACCTAAATAACTAATAAGTAAAACATATTCACCATAATTACTTTCAGAACTTAAGTTTATTATTAAGGGTATTGATATAATATTTGATGCGTATATAAAAAAATATCCAGCAAAGCTAACTAAGTATCGTTTTATCATTTTTTAATGTCATCTTGATTGATCTTATTTTTAATAAATATCTCAACCATCTCATTCAAGGATCTATCTGAGTAGTTGCCATAATCTTTGATGCTCTTATTAAAATACTCAACGCATCTTGCTTCATAGTTTGGATCTTTGATGTTTAAATTATTTTTTAAAAATCTAATTATGGCATCTCCAAGATGCCTAATAGAAAAGGTTTTGCTTGAGCCAATATTGTATATTTCATTATTATGTATACTACTAAAAAGTATTTTCTTTATTAATTCAGCAATGTCTTCACACAATGTGAAAGATATCCATACATCAGGAAGATCCATCATTTTTTTTTGAAAGCCATCAAGATCATTATTAGCTTGATAGTAAAAGTCTGTAAATACGTGAGAGGATCCTGGCTTATATCTCTCATTGTAAGAAACGATATGAAATGGTCTTAATATTGAATAACCAATTTTTTTTGTCTTACAAAATGTCATTAGCATATTTTCACACTCTAGCTTCGCTTTACCATAACTAGAATAGGGATCCTCAAAAAGCTTAGATTCTGGCCCAAATTTATTATTTTTATAAACTGCTGATGATGAAAAATATATGATATTTTTGGTATCTTTGGCGAATGATGAAATAAAATTTTTAAAGGGTAATAAATTGTCATTATAATCCTCTATTTCATTTCTTTTTCCTTTCCAGACTCCACATAGATAAATTATAAAATCATATTTTGCGAAACCAGTCTGTCTATTACAAAAATCTTCATCAAGCAAATCTCCATAGACTGTGTTTTTAGGTAATTTATTATTTTTGGTCCTTGATATTGAAGTGACTTCAATTTCTTTAAATTGAGATAGCTTTTGATAAATTGAAAGTCCTGTGGAAGAACTTGCTCCTACAATTAATACTTTTATACCCATCTCTAATTTTTACTTTTATGGTCTAAAAACTAAATAATCTTATCAGATTTGAAGGAGCATATCTCTAAGACTTTCTTTATATTTGTGATTAATTTTATTAGCAATTAAATCTGTATCTAAAGGCTCTGACTTAGAGGGATCTATATAATTTATGCCATCGTAAAATTTCATAAGGCTGCTATTCGGAAAATCACCAAAGTCCTTACTAATCAAAATCTTATTATGAAAATATCTAGCCTGCACTAAGACTGTTGAAACGTCGCTCAATATATATTTATAATCATTTATCAGGAGCATGACATCATGTTTTGGAGCATAGATTTCTGCTTTTGGTAATTTTGATTTGATTAAACTTGAAATCTCGATAAAATTTTTCTCAAGCAAAGCTATGCTTGGATGAAATTTAATACCAACCCGTTTTAGTTCAGCTTTATAAATCACAGATTCTAGAAAACTAATCCATTTTCCTATTAATTCAGTTTCTTTCTCATCAATTGTTCTACAACCAAGCAAGCTTGGAGCAAATAATATACCGTCATCAAATTTATTATTTACTTCATAGTAATTGTCTCTAATTGGCGGAGAAAGATATTTAAAGCCTTTAAATTCAGCAAATTCTTTATTATTTATATCAAATAACTTTTTGATATAATCATGATCAAAAGATTCATTAGTCACAAAATAATCAAAAGGTATGTATACAGGGATCATATCAATATTTTCATAAGCAGATTTTTTTAAATATGAGTCTTTTATTCCAATTAGATTTGGAATAGCGATATTAGAAAAAAAACTAAGAAATTTCTTTACTAGTAAAAGAACTTTAAGAAGTTGCTTTGAAAAAAATTTGATTTTAAAAATTTTATTAATTCTTTTTAGTCGCATTTGATCAATTAATACAAAAGTGGTCTCTGATGAAGATTGTGACATAGCAAGGACAATTCTCTTTATGTACTTATTTATTTTTTTGGAGATTGTAAAAATATACATATTTTCTATCTCAATATAATCATTCTGAATAACAAAATTATATTCAAAGTTTTTAAATAGGTTTTCAATAAATCTCTTATACGCAAAATGTGAAAAGATATTAAACTTTTTCAAACAAGGTGCACATATTACTTTTACATCTTTATTTAATCTTAGGTAATTATGAAAATTTTTATCTTCATAAAAATGTCTTGTTACAAGGATAGTTACATCAAAGTCTTGCTTGAGTTGTTTAATCTCAAAAATACCTGAACTCCAAAACATGTATATATGCCCAAATCTAAACAGGATATTTTTTTTATTTTTCATTTTATTCAATGAAGACAGAATTGATTTTAATTAAATTAGTAAGCTTATTAAATTATTCTCTATGATAATTGAGTAATAAAGTTTTCAATATGATAAGTCATATAATCTAAATCAATCTCCTTGAGGCTATTATGACATCCAAGAAGTATTCCATTTTTCATGATTCTATCTGCATTTGGGAACTCTGAAACTCCTTTTTTATAATTAATGTTATTCATAATAGGATGTTTTGTTATATTTCCAGTAAAAATAGTCCTTGTCTGAATATTTTTATTTTCTAAGTAAAGTTGGAGTTCTCTCCTCTTACCTTCCAATTTTCCTTGTAAACATAGCGGAAAAGCCAACCAATTACTTTCAGCTTTAGAGAACTCCTTAAATGTAAGGATATCACTTGAAAATTTTTTAAGATTATCCTTGAGGTGTTTGAAATTCTTTTTTCTAATTTGAATATTTTTATCAAGCTTTTTAAACTGCTCTAATGCAAACGCTGCGCTGAGCTCTGATGGGATAAAATTATATCCAATATCATCAAAAATATATTTATCATCATAATCAAAATCGTCTATAGATGCTGCAAGCCTCCTGTTAATATCTTCAGTCTCTCCATATTGAGACGATCTTCTTCCCCAACTTCTTAATGACTTAGCTTTTAAATATGTTTCTTCATCATCAAAGCAAGTCATGCCGCCAACACCAGCACCTGTAATTATATGAGATGCATAAAAGCTAGTAGTAACAACATTTGAGAATACATTTCCATCTTTAACGTTAAATTTGTATCCAATTGTATCAGCTGAATCTTCAATTAAAGCGACATTTTTGTCTTTGGCAACATTATAAATTTCTTCCCAATCAGGAATATTACCAATAAGATTAGGAATCATAATTGCTACAGTATTATCGTTAATATTATCAGCTATTTGTTTAGTATTTGCTTGAAGGGTTTCGATATCTGAATCAACAAATACTGGAACAAGATTACTTTGAACAATAGGCGCAACGGTTGTAGAAAATGTCAAAGTAGGCGTAATAACTTCTCCACCACTTGGAAAATTAAAAGACTTTATGGCAAGAAGATTTGCTGAAGAACCAGAATTGCTCATCAGCCCATACTTCTTTCCAAAAATATTTGCTACTTTATGCTCAAATTCTTCAACATTATGACTTGTGACAAGGTTATGTTTTTGTCTTCTAAGAACATTTGTTGCTGCTTGAATTTCTTCTTGTCCATAGTTTGCTTCAGCATAAAGAACTTTTCTATCTTTTTTAAAATCAGAATTATTTTTATCTTTAAATTTTTCTATTGATTCAAATGTTTTTCCTTCAAGATCTTTGTCGCTCAATATGGGTGCTTCCAAAGATGGCCAATCAATGTTGAGAACAGGATCATCATATTTTATGCATCTTTCACTAGCAGGTGAGTACTCATCTGTACACATATAGCAACATAAAGCATCATCTGATAGGCATTGAAAGCCATGAGCAAATCCTTCTGGAATCCAAATCATATCTTGATTTGAACTGTCTAAAATTACGCTGTCATATTTACCAAAAGTCTCTGAATCCTCTCTCAAATCTACAAATACATCGAATATTTTTCCATTTATGCATCTAATTAGCTTTCCTTGAGGTTGCTCAAATTGGTAGTGCAATCCCCTGATAACATTTTTCTTAGAGTGCGAAAAATACTCATGACAAAAAGATGATAATGGTCTTTCGATTATTGATTCTAGATCTTTATTTAATGATTCATATAAAAAACCTCTAGTATCTTCAAACTTTTTTGGTTGAATTAGCTTAACTTGTCCAAAAAAGGTTTTTTTTAAAATCATTTTATTTCTCCTTGAAATTTTGTATCGACATAATTATATGGTCAATTTCATTTTTCTTTAGGTTTTCATGGATTGGAATATTCAAAGCCATGTTTGAAAATTTCTCTGCATTGCTACATATTAATGAATTTTGCTTAAAAAGATTTATCTTATGAATTGGAAAATATCTAAATGTAGTATAAATATCATTTTTCATTAGGTAATGGGCTAGTTCATCTCTTTCGGTAGTAAGTATTGTAAAGAAATAATTTGAGTATTCTACACCATTTTCATTTTGATTAATAAAACTAAGATAATCAATTATGTCGATAGCTTCTTCATATTTTTTTCTAGTCTCACGTCTTTTTTGAAGCTTTTGATGAACTTTATCTATTTCTGGTATGCCTATTGCTGCATTAACATTTGTAAAAATTGATCTTCTGCCTGGCACATTTAATTGGTACTCCCACCACATACTAGATTTTTCTTTTTTTGCACTATCAATGCCACTCTTTGATGAAGCAGGAAGACCCAGATAACAATACTCTTTAAATTTTTCTAGCAAATTAAGATCTTGAAAATATATTCCACCACCTTCTCCACATGGAATAAGTTTCATAGCATCAAAGGACCAACAAACAAAATCAGCGTTACTTCCAGAAAAATTATTCTCGATAAAAGTTCCAAATGAAGGTGCTGCATCAAGTAAAATCTTACAATCTTTGCCAACTATTTCACGAGCTTTTTCTATATTTACAGGTATTCCCCCATAATCAAGCAAAAATAAAGCCGAACAGTCTTTAGTGTATATTTTTTTTAGTTCTTCAAAGCAAATGTTCCCAGAAGAAAAGTCAATATCGATTATTACTGGCTCTAATCCAGCATCAATTATTGCTGATGGAACAGCTGGAAAAGAAATTGAAGGAATTATTACCTTTGAGCCCTTTTTCAGTTCAAGAACTTTAAAAATTGCAAATATTGCATCAGAACAAGATGCAATGGTATGAAAATTTTCTTGTTTAATTCCTAAAAAATTAGAGACTTTGTCTTCAAAAGTTTTTACCAAATCACCTCTGCCAAGCCAATTCGAATTAAAAACTTCTTTTAGAAGCTTCGTTGATTCTTTACTAATATTTGGTTGAAAAATATTAATCATAATTCATAGATTTTTGACATATCTTTTTCAAATATGTGGAGTAAGAATTATTACCCATCTCTATAATATGATTTTTTAGAGCTTCATCATCTATCCATCCTTTTGATAGTGCAATCTCTTCGAGACAAGCAATAAAAAGACCTTGTTTACTTTGAATTGTTGATACAAATTGAGAGGCCTCCAATAGACTATTATTTGTCCCCATATCAAACCAGGCGTATCCTCTACCCAACACTTCAACATGTAATTTTTTTTCTTTATGATAAATGTTGTTGATATCTGTTATTTCTAATTCACCTCTTTTCGATGGCTTAATTTCTGTGGCAATATTTATAATGTCGTTGTCATAGAAATATAGTCCAGTAATTGCAAAATTAGATCTAGGATTTTCTGGCTTTTCTTCAATTGATATAACTCTATAGTCTTCGTTAAACTCTACAACACCAAAGCGCTCAGGATCAGGAACGTGATAACCAAAAATTGTAGCGCCATGTTTTTTACTTCTTGCTGACAATAACAATTCTGGCAAGCCATGACCATAAAATATATTGTCTCCTAATATAAGAGAAACATTTTGATCTCCAATAAATTTTTTACCAATGATAAAAGCCTCTGCAAGACCATTTGGTCTATCTTGAATGGCATATTCGATTGATAAACCAAATTTTTCTCCATTGCCCAAAAGTCTCTTATATGAATCTATATCACTTGGAGTAGATATTAAAAGTATTTCCCTTATATCAGCAAGCATGAGTACTGATATAGGATAATAAATCATTGGCTTGTCAAAAATTGGTAATAATTGTTTTGAAATTCCATTTGTTATCGGATGTAATCGTGTTCCCGATCCACCAGCTAATATTATTCCTTTCATATCTTATTCACTAGTAATATTATTTAATAAAATGTTGAAGATAAAAACTAACTGTCTTTCTCAAACCTGTATCAATATTTTCAGTTGGATACCAGTTTAAATCATTATTAATTTTACTAACATCCATAGCATATCTCTTATCGTGGCCTTTCCTATCATCAACAAAACTAATTAATTCTCTATAACTTGATAATTTATTTTGAGGGTATAGTTCATCTAAAATATCACAGATTTTTGTAACCAATTCAATGTTGGTTTTTTCACAACTTCCTCCAATATTATACGAACTTCCAATAATGCCTTTTTCCGAAATTAGTTTTAGCGCTGCAACATGATCATCAACATATAGCCAATCTCTTATATTCTTGCCATCTCCATAAATCGGTATTTTTTTAGAATTGATGGCTTTCTTAATCACTAACGGAATTAATTTTTCTTCATGTTGAAAAGGCCCATAATTATTTGAACAGTTTGTACATATAGTTGGCACATCAAAAGTTCTATACCATGCTCTTGCAAGATGATCTGAGGAGGCCTTAGAAGCTGAATAAGGTGAACTTGGATCATATGCTGTCGTTTCAGAAAACAAGCCTTCATCATCTAAACTTCCAAAAACCTCATCTGTTGATACATGAATGAATCTAAAATCATCTGAATCAATATTGTTTTTTTGCATGTATAGTCTAGTTGCCTCAAGCAATGAAAAAGTTCCAAAGATATTAGAATTTATAAAAATTCGAGGATCAGAAATTGAATTATCAACATGAGATTCTGCTGCTAAATGAAATACTTTGTCAGGCTTAAATTCTTCAAATATTTCTACCATTTTTGTCTGATTGCTTATATCTTCTTTTAAAAAAGAGTATCTATTATCGTTTGATATATCTGAATGAATGTTTATGTTAGCCGCATAGGTAAGTTTATCAACATTTAATACATTTAAATCTTTAGATTTAAAAAGCAATCTTACCAATGCAGAGCCAATAAAGCCTGAACCGCCTGTTACTATAATGTTTATTTCTACCGCCTATTATATAAATAAAATGTTTTAATAATACTATTCATTTTCAATATCAAACTTAACCATTTCCGATATTAATTCTTCGAAAGATACTTTTCGTTTCCAGCCAAGTTTCTTTTCTGCAAGTGAAGGATCGCCAAGAAGAACCTCAACTTCTGTAGGTCTAAAATAATTAGGGTCAATTTCTACAAGCGTTTTGCCTGAATCAGAATCAATTCCTGTTTCATTATTATCATGCCCTTCCCATGAAATCTTTATTCCAACTTCTTTAAATGCTAATTCTACAAACTCTCTTACAGAATGAGTCTCACCAGTTGCTATCACAAAATCTTCAGGTTCGTCTTGTTGTAACATCAACCACTGTGCGTATACATAGTCTTTAGCATGACCCCAGTCTCTTTTTGCATCAAGATTTCCAAGCTTAAGAATTTTTTGTTTACCTTTATAAATATTAGCAACAGCTTTAGTTATCTTCTTTGTTACAAATGTTTCTCCTCTTCTGGGTGATTCATGATTGAACAAGATGCCATTGCAGGCAAAGATTTTATATGACTCTCTATAATTTACTGTAATCCAATGTGCATAAAGTTTTGCAGCTCCATATGGTGATTTTGGGTAAAAAGGAGTTTGTTCAGATTGAGGCTCTGTACCTGGAATGCCACCAAACATTTCAGAGGTTGAGGCTTGATAATATTTACATTCTTTATCTAAATCTCTTACAGCATCAAGTATTCTTATAGCTCCCAAACCATCAACATCAGCAGTATACTCAGGGACATCAAATGAGACTTTTACATGAGATTGAGCGCCAAGGTTATATATCTCATCGGGACTCAATTGTGTAATGAGTCTATGTATATTACTAGAATCAGTGAGATCTCCATGATGAACGATAAACCCTTTTTCATCGAAAAGATGTTCAATCCTTTTAGTGGTAAAAACTGATGATCTTCTCATTATTGAGTGAACTTCATATCCTTTAGATAGAAGAAGTTCAGCAAGATAAGAACCATCTTGACCGGTTATTCCAGTTATAAAAGCCTTTTTCATAATATGATTATCTCAAAGAATTAATCACATTGAAATCTCAATAAGTGAACTAAACTATGTTCAAATGTTTCAATCCTTAACTCTTCCATAAATATCTTCAAATCTTTCAATATCATCTTCACCAAGGTAGTTACCAAGCTGAACCTCAATTAGCTCTAAATTATAATCTTCTTTATTTTCAAGAGCATGTATAGCCTCACATGGTATGAAACATGATTCGTTCTTATGAAGAGCAAAGGTTTTATCTTCTATGGTTACATGGGCCTTTCCATTTACGACAACCCAGTGCTCAGATCTATGAAAGTGTTTTTGAACACTAAGCTTCGCTCCAGGTTTAACAGTAATTCTTTTTACTTGAAAATTTTTTCCATTATCTACTGAATCATATTTTCCCCAAGGTCTCTCTACTTCTCTAGGATACTCCCATTCTGTTCTAGAGTTAGTCTTGAGTTTATCTGCTATTTTTTTTATATCTTCACTTTTTTTTGATGATGAAATTAAAACTGCGTCTTTTGTGTTTACTACAATCAAGTCTTTGATATCGTTTAATGCAACAAGCTTATCTTCAGAAAATACAATTGAATTTGAAACATTATTAAACAAAACATCACCTGAAGAAACATTATTACTTTCATCTTTGTTGCTTGTGTCCCAAATAGATGACCAGGACCCAAGATCACTCCAACCACAATCTATTCTGTAAACAACACTTCGTGAGGTTTTCTCCATTATTGAATAATCTATAGAATCGCTTGGAGACATTTGAAAACAATCTTTGTCAATTGATATGAATCCATTTTCATGTTTGATTGAACTAGTAGCATTTTCACAAGCCTTATAAATTTCAATATTATATTTCTCTAATTCTTCTAAATAAATGCTTGGTTTAAACATAAACATACCGCTATTCCAAAAAAAATTCTTCTGTTTAAAAAAATATTCAGCTTTTTTAATATCTGGCTTCTCCTCAAAAGACTCTATGTGAAAAATGTTTTTTTTAATTTCATCAGATGCCTTAATGTAACCATATCCAGTGTGTGGTTTATTGGGTGTTATTCCGTATGTAACAATGTTATTGGATTCAGAAAATTGAATTGAATCTTTTATAGCAACAGTGAAAGATTCAATATCTTTAATATCATTATCAGCTGACAAAACTAGCGTAGACGAATCATCATCTCTTTTTAGAGAAATAAACGATGCTAATGCTATAGCAGGAGCTGTACTTCTAGAGACGGGCTCTAAAATAATATCACTTAGTTTACCAATCTCATTTAATTGTTCAGCTACAAAAAATCTGTGATCTTCATTACAAATAGTTGTAATGTTGCTTATTGATAAATTACTCAATCTCATTACTGTAGATTGAAGCATTGTGATTTTTTTATTAAATTTCAAGAACTGTTTTGGATGCGAATTTCTAGAAAGTGGCCACAATCTTGCACCAGACCCACCGGCCAAAATAACAACATTTATTTTCATACTAAAGTTCTCTTTTTCTAATAAGTTCTATTATAAAAATCCAAGAAATTGAAATAATCAAACCAAACAAAAAACCTATAATGCAAATCATTGCTCTACTAGGTCTTGTTTTAAACTCAGGTATGAAAGGTGGATCTATAACTTTTAATAAGTAATCTTGATTAACCTCGGCCATCATTTTTTTCTTCAATTGCATATCTGTCAAATTAGTAATTGAATCTCTTACTGAAATTTGAGATGTTTTTGCAAATTCATCTTGTAGAAATCCTAATGACTTATCTGCTTCGACTAGGGCATCTTGTCTTGAAATAAGATTTAGTTTTGAAATTAATATATTTAAAAAATCATAGGCATGAACTGGAGAAAGAAGTTCAATTGATAGTGAGATATATCCAGTATTTTTATCTAAAGAATATGAAAAAACTTCAGAGTTGTATACTTTATGAATCTCCAACAGGGATGGTTCTTTAGTTTGAGGAGGTTTTACGTCACGAACCCATTCTTTAGTTTTTTCATTATATAGTTCTTCATCAAAAGTAAAAATATTGTTTTCTTGATCATATTTTTCAGATGCCATGATTATTGGTGCAAAATCTTTAATTTCACTCGCAATTACTTCTAAAAATTTTCTAGATTGCAGAATTGCAATTGCCATATCTGTTTTATTTTCTTCTCCATTCGATGGAAGTGATATTCCTGCCATTGAGGCAAGACCACTATACTGTCCAAGTAAAGAACTTGATGAATTCTGCTCAGCCGGTGCAAGTAACGCCGAGGACTGATAATAATTTGGCAAAGACAATGCATAAAAAATGGAGGCGATTGACATAATCCCAGTTACTAACACTATTATGATTTTTTTTGACCACAAGAAGGACAAAACTTTAAGAAAGTCTAGACTAGTTTCATTCTTTTCGTAGCTCATATTTTAAATACAATAATATTTCATTATGATAACATTTTTATCAAAAAACCGTTTGATGGTACCCGGAGCCGGACTTGAACCGGCACGAAGTTGCCTTCGAGGGATTTTAAGTCCCTTGTGTCTACCAATTCCACCA
>MDTA01226227.1_pt1 | contig 12367 bp, 28 predicted proteins | sample 811151 | NCBI WGS metagenome assembly MDTA01 (sample SAMN05326648, study PRJNA326480) | marine metagenome | isolation source: seawater | place: Indian Ocean: South | collected 2010
CGCACCCATAGATTCCAAGTAAGCACTAAAGGAAGAGTTAATGGTGAACTTCCAGAAGGTATATCGGAGGATATTCATTCATTACTCAAATTCTACGAACAACCACAAGTAAGAATATGGTCTCCTAATCAACAGAACATACCTTTACAGGTTTAGTAAGAGGTGTGGTAACACGGTTTACCTACGCAAAACAACAAAAAACAACAGTTTATGTGTTGTATCAGGGTTATTTCTACACCAATACCACAATATGTGTTAAGGTCTAGATGTAGATACAACACTTTTCAATGAAAGTTTCCTATATTCGCGTATCGTCAACCTCACAATGCTTGGATATCCAACGCAAAATGGTTACAGACTACGGAGCAACGAAAATCTTTGAGGAGAAAGTAAGCGGAACCTCAACACAAGGCAGAGAAAAATTAAGAGAGTGTCTTGACTTTGTTAGAGAAGGTGATGAATTAGTCATTACCAGAATTGATAGACTTGCTCGTTCAGTTCTCGACCTCCAACTAATAATTAAGGAATTAACAGAAAAAGGAGTCGATTTAGTAGCAACAGAGCAACCTATTTCAACAAAAGACGCAACATCTAAATGTTTCCTCGATATGTTGGGAGTTTTTGCGGAACTGGAAACTAACCTACGGAAAGAACGCCAGTTGGAAGGTATAGCGAAAGCAAAGGAGAAAGGGGTCTATAGAGGTGGTAAAGCAACCATTGATGTAGAACAAATCAAAACACTCAAAGCAGAGGGTTTAGGAGCAACAGCAATAGCGAGACAAATGAAAATAGACAGAACAAGTGTCTATCGTTTACTCAAAAATGCTAGTTAAAACTAATACAAATAAATTACATTTAATTTGTATTACTAATAACAATTAAATATTATTTAATTCTTATTATTAACTACTTAAAAGTATAAATTATGCTCTTAAATATAAAGATGAAAATGAAGTCATATCAACCCTCAAGAAACTAGACTATGACTATATTTCTTAATGTTAAGAGACCCTGATAAAATACCCCACAACCAAAAGAATTTGCTAGAATATAGATAGGAAAACAAGGAAGTGAATAACACAGGCGAACACTTCCAAAACTTACAACTGAATACCATAGACCTACGGGTCTCTAATCTAATTTCTAACAGACGCCCCCTACCTGTTTACACTTAACTTACAAGTTAAAAACTGAATTTAATTTTCCTAAAAAAGCAAACAATTTTCAGTTTTTACAATGAATTTAACTTTAAGAAGAGAGGAAGATTTATTCCTCACAAAATCGGCAGAAGGATACGAAGTTCCAGTTGATATTGAACTATTAAAAGAAATTTATGAAATTTCTCAAGATATTCAAGATGTTGAAGATAACGACCACAGAGATTATCTAAAAGACTTTGACGAAGTTGAAATCGAATATTCAGAATTTGCGTTAATCGAGCACAGAGGAGGATGGTAAGAATGAATTTTGATACGCAGTGGTTAAGAAGAAAGGATGTAGAAAAGATGACTACTCTTTCTAAAAACACAATTTACAGATTTATGAATGAGGGAACATTCCCAAAGTCATTAGAAGTAAGACCAAAAATAATTGTTTGGGTGAAGAGCGAAGTTGAAGAGTGGATGAATGAGCAGATTCTAAAAGCAAGAGTCGCTTAAGAACGAACTGATACGCAAGTTTTTTTTATCAAACAATATGCGATATATCGCATAAATACTAACGAGAGACATCTCATAAGCACCTATAGAAAGGAGAACATTACTAATGAAAACATTAGAACAAATTCCAAAATTTAATACCTACAGACAGTTCCTTGAATCACATACAGAACAGATTCACGAAGCACTGAAGGAAAAAGGATATGAAGTCAAATCAAGAGAAGATTACGACTCATACAAAGCGTGGGAAACAAGAGGAAGACAAGTATTAGAAGGCGAGAAAGGAACTCAAATCTTTTCAGAGAATATGGTTGCTACTCCCGTCTTTAATTGCGGAGCACCTGTATTAGATGAGAACGGAAGACAAAAATTTAAGTCTTACAAAAGAAATTATCACTTGTTTCATATCGACCAAACAAAACCAATTCACGGAGAAAACTAATGCTAAAAGCAAAACTTCATTCACAAGAAATGAAAAGCATCTTCAACGGTCTTAATTCCATTATGTGGAATTGGGAAGAGAAGAGAAAAATCTTCCAAGAGAAGTTCGCAAAAAAATGATGGTCAAGAGGAGAACCAAAATCTCCTCAATTTAATCAAATTATTGAAATTTTTATTATGAGCAGAAGAAATTCTAGAGAAGCGAAGAAATTACGCAGAGAGACAAAAGCAGAAAGAAATTTCCGCATCCAACAAGAGGAATTGAAAAATATTGAATCAGTTCCTACACCTGATGAATACATCAAGCACACTGGTCATATTCCAAATGTTCCTCAATTTTTTAACAGTGCTTACGCAGTTAATTCAAGAGAATTAAGACTTGTATTAAGAACGAAAAAGCAAATTGTTGATTATGTAGAGAACAATCCTGATAAGCAAATCATTACTTCTAAAACAGGTAAATCTTGTATTCGTCTCTCATTTGTATATCCAGTTAATAAGAAGGAAATTCAGAAGGATGGATTAGGAAATTGGTCTTGGATGCCCACAAAGGATGAGGAAGGAAGACCCTATCATCCAATGAAAAAAGGTGAAGATAATAGTCAGCAACTTTATCAAGTAATTCATTGCCCTGCTGAAAATATGGGTCAAGACGGTGAAGAGAATATGAAAATTTGGAAGAGAGATAATCCCTTCTACAGCAACTCAAACTCTGTATTCGTTGACTTGGATGATATTCCAAAACTTCCAGAAAAAAGAATGTTATGGGATGAGTTGGTCTATTTCGCAAAAGGTGATGAAAAGTTATGCCCTATGGATGAAGTTGAAGTTGAAAACTTCTTATCTAAATTTTCAGAATCAGACTTGCGTGAACAATATGAGCATTACAAAGGTCAACTAATAATGGATGAATTTGAGTCAGAAATGGATGGCGAAATTCTCTATCAACCACGAAAGACAGAAAAGTCTTGGAAATACGCAATATTCAACGCACCTTTAGTTGATGATAAGCGTCATTTCACAATCATTACCCCAGAAATGTCGAAGGGTAAGGAGAAATCAGAAGAAATCACAGTTAACTACTAATTTATTATGGATTCACTAAAAAACAGATTCTTTATAAGATTCACATCCTCTGAACAAGTAAATGGAGGAGGGCAAAATGCTCAAACATTACCACTAGCAAAAAAGAGAACAGTAATGATGTTGTTCTTCCAATTTATGTTAGGTCAATTTGAGTATTTGGAAATTTACAACGAAGCGTATCTTGGTAAAAAGACTTTCCACAAAGAAGTAATTGATGGAATTTCTACAAGAGGAAAATCAAAGTCATTAAGACAAACATTCAGAGATTCACAATACGAATCTCAAGTAACCAAATTCCAAGAAGGTCTATATGACCCAGAGACAAAAGAAGGTTATCAACTAACAAATCAAACCATTAAACCAATGGATGAAGAGATGTTGGATAACACAATGTCTCTCATTGAATACATCACTGATGGAACTATCTAATGAGAGATGAGCAAAACAATTATCAATTTATTGTTGATGAAATCGCTGACCAAGATTTAGATGAATTTCTAAATGTGATGCTCGACTTCACAAGAAAGACGGGATGCCGATTTCAATATCGAGTAGGCAAGAGTGGAAAATTACCACTCTTCCCTTGCCCACCAAAAGAAACAAAAAAATTACAAAATTAACCAAAATTTAGGAAAAAAAATCAATGAAAAATACACATTTAACATCAGAATTTCTTAAGAGAGAATTTAATGAAAATCAAACCAATATCGAAAATGAATTGGTCGAATTATTAGTCGCAGAAGCAGAAGGAGAATTAGATTCAGTATCAGAAAATAATCTTGCTACTTTCAGAAGAGTATTTGATTGGGATGCTGAATATCTCTTCACAAGTTATTGGAACGCATCAATTCCATATGATGTTGAAACACAATACGAAACTAATGACCCAGAATTCGCAAGAGCAGTTCTTGAGGGCAACGAACAATTAGATGAACCAGAAGTGGATGATTGGGAAACTCATAAGCACATTGAATTTGATAGTGAACCTATTGATAAAGAATTGAGTGAAGTAACCCTCAACCACATCTCATTAAAGGGTGAAGACTAATGCCTGAAAGCAAAGTTATTGAATTAGTTACCTCTTATGAGGAACTAATCAACACCTTTGTTGAGTTATCTCAATTTAAGGGCAACTACCAAAAATCAAAGCAATACAAAGCAAAGATTCAATATCTAAATGAACGCAAAACTGAACTTTTAGATGAAATAGAAATTTTAAGAAATCGACTTAATTTACAAGAAATTTATTAGGAGAAAACACAAATGGATTTTAACGACCACAAAATAACGAAGGCACAAAAAGAAGATTATCTTCGCCAACAAATAGACAGCGAATACAAAAAAGAAAGAGCGAAATATGGATATGAACCTTCGCTCAAGTTCTACAGAATCAAAATCAAAGAACTAATTGAACTCAATAAAGATGCTCAATCTAATGATGGAAATTTTGACCTATATGAAGAAAGTCTCAAGCAATTTTATCCAGACTTTTTCGTTCCATTTTATGAATGTGAAAGATTAGAAAAAGGTGAATGGGATGAAGTAATGAGACGCTATACCGATAGAGATATCGTTAGAGGAGTAGTAGAACTAAATGGAGGATATTATCTAACATCCAAAAATAATGGTTCATTATGGATAGGTAGAGATAAGAAAGAAGTAGAAGAAATTATCAACGACATTACTGTTGATGATGATGATATTTGTTTTGAGAATTGGGATAAATTACATTTCCAATATCCAAGAACTTTCGCGAAAGATTATCACTTGAATTTCGATAAAGCAGGGGGTGGATGTTTAATAGAATTCAATCCAAAGTTATTGAAAAAATTCAAGAAAGGTCAGAAAGGAACGAAGATAAATGAATCCTTTTATCAAGAAGAAAGAATCTATTCAATCAAGGAAGCATATCAAATGATGGTTGATGGAATGATGAAAAGTTATTGGGATGATAAAGAGAGAAAAGAAGCAAGAAGAAATAGAAAGCGTAGAAAAAATAGAACAACAATAGTAAACAAAATTCAAGGGCAGGGGTTCCAATTATGAGAACCTCCCTTGCCCCTCATCTTGATGAATATGTTCTATGTAAAGGATGGATTGGTGATTGGGAAGACATAAAAGAATACTCAACACGAAGAGTATTTGTTCTTCAACCAACCATTAAACAAGCAGATAAAAATCTACTCTTTGATGAGCAGAAAACTATCTCTACAGAACATCATCTCAATCTATTCATTAAGTTTGAGGATTTAACAAATTACGATACTGAATCATTCCAGTTGAAGAATACAATCAACTTCACTGGAATAGTTGAGAAATACAGAAGAGGTGATGGAACATACGATTATGGAATTTACGCTAATCAGCAATCAACTCTTCCATATCGAATAGACCGTCTCTATAAATCTGTTCTTGAGACAAAAGAATCCGTAGATGATTTCCTTAATCTGAAAAGAGTTCATAAGGATGAACAGGATATAAGTTATCTTGAGAATTTTGTTTCAAGAGAAATCTATCTTCTATATCGGGAGTTAGAACAATGTGGAGATAATCTTCCCACATTCAACAAAAACTACAATGACCTTCTTGCTTATCTAATAGGAATGAAAGAGGGAATCAACAATCTTCTTGAAGATGTAAAAAGATTTGAGAAGAGTAGATTCTACAAGAAGAAGAACAAAAGAAAGAAGAGTAATTTAGATAGAATACTTTCTATACCTACACCAGAGACAAAAACTCAAATACGAAAAAGTCTAGGTTTTTAGTTGTATAAATATTCTATAAATGAGAAATTATTCTATTTTTCATTTCCGCATACCATTAAAAAGCATAAAAAAAAGGTATATGCGAGAGATAAATGGTTCATCTTGTTGTGATGTAAGGGAGCGTTCTATCGCACATCCCTTCCAACACCTTGAAAGTCATAGAATTTTATGGTATAATATATCATAAATAATCGTAGAATAAGGAACTTTAGTTCTAAACAAATAAAGTTGTATATCCGTTCCAGTAACTATTATCTGGGGTCACTTAAGTTGGTTTTGGTATAACCAATAGTCGCACATCATATGGTTCTTGATGTGGAGAGAATACACATACAAAATATAAACAATTATGAGAAGATTTCACATCCTTCCAGTGCTTTACTATGGAAATTATTAAATTAAAATCACAATTAAATTTTGATGATAGAAAACCAAGAATTGGTAGATATCAACCCAAGAAGGAAAAAATCCATCCCGTAATGGGAATACTAAATGGTAATTATCAACATCAGAAGGCAAATATCAAATTACTGTCTGATGCGATTACTCAAGGATTTAATCCCAAATGGTATTGCGTTCTCCATTTCAATGATGGAGGAAATTCTAAAAGGCAACAGTTTAGAAGAAGAGATAGTGATGCTGTTGAAAAGGATTTATTCGTTGTTCAGAACGCTCTTTATACAGAGTTATATAACGACCAATGGATAAAGAATAGAAAAAGAGCAAAGAGTTTATGGAGTATCGAATATGGAGATAATCCAGATAAACCACATATCAATCTCATAATTGAATCCCTTCCATATCCATATGATGACTTCAGAAGTTTTTATATCTTGATAGACCGATTCTTACCATTAAAAGCGAAGTGTTTATCACCTTATAAAGACCATTCACATATACAACCCATTTACGACATTGATGGGAATCTCAACTACATAACTAAAGAAAGTGATTTCCGAAATGCGACTTTAGTAACCCGATTTAACGATTACCAAACTGCTCAATTACCTATCTAAAAAAAAGATGAATCAGCAAAGAACATTACATATCTCATTTCCAGAAGGAGAGGTAGATTTGTATAACGAAATTATGAGAGAAAGTGCTTTAACTTATTCACCTGTGGCGTCAGTTGCTAGACGACATATAAGAAAAAGCATCCTTAAAACACCCTTACAAGAAAGACTTGTATCAGCATAAAAAATAAAAGATATGAACTTCACCAATAGCAAGGTTGAGGCAAGAATGAATAAAGCAATTCAACATTTTCCTCAATCTTTAAGACCAAGCAAAAACGACTTCATAGCAAAAGCAATCAATAATTATATTGATGTTCTTGTTAGGGAGAAAGTAATTAAATCTGTATAGAAAAATGTATTACACGGGAGAAAGAACTTTCACCGACTTAAAGAGGTGGAACCCACTTATAGGTAAAACCTTTTATGAAAGGAATCCTAATAACGAGAAAGAAATTAGAACCTACTATATGAGTTGGAATGGTTTCGCAAATAAAATAGTTCCTCAAATTAGTAACTATCACCAAGCAGAACCAACTCCCGAAATGGAGAAATTTCATCCAAAGATTTTGAGTTCGATTATGACCGCACAACCAAATCAACCAGAATTTTATTAGAGATGAATCAATCATTAAACGGTAGAACTTTTTATCAGATTTGCCCAAATAACGAAAAATTTTATAAGACCATTTTTGTGAAATTAAATCAATTCACAGGAGCATTACAACCTTACATATCAGAAGCAATAGAAGGAACTCCACCTGATGGAATGGAACCAATTCAACCAGTGATGCTTCAGAAATTGTTGAGGTTACAAATGTCTTCTTGTTTTTCTTAAAGATATGCGGAGAGCACTAATGAAAGGAAGAAACAGAATACCCCGTTATTTCCAGAAATTAAATGACTTATTTAATCTTGGAGAGTTCAAGTGGGAAACAGGTAAGAACAAAGTTGAAGAAGGAGAATCAGATATTCTTCTCAATGAAAAAAACAACAAAATGAAAGATGGGAAATAACTACATCCCACCATTCAAGAGATATAAATTAAAGCAATATGCTCTTGTGAAATTACACAATATTCTTCAAGAGATGCGACTTGTTTTATATCAGAAGAAACTGGAAGTTCTACAAAGGGAACAGGCAAAAATGAGATAAATAGCATTGGTGATGTTTATATCGGGGTTACTTCCATTCCCTTGACTTTGGTGCTTCCACAGACAAGACACGCTCACCATATTTAATTGGAGTATGGTGAGTTTTCATTATTCGTTATTCACAGTTAATAAGTAACCCCTACTTAAATAGGGTTCCTAAACTTGACCTCCAGAGGCAACCAAAAACGAGACAACTATAGAGAGAGAATTCAATTAAAAATACAGCGATATTGAAAATTTTTTTCGCTAGAAAAAATAACCTTATTACCTTTTTTAGAAAATGTATTACAAGAAAAGATTTAATGTTGAATTAAGGAGTGAAGCAGAACATACGAAAGTTCAATCTCTACTTCAGAAAGAAAATTATTCGCAATTAGATTTCCAAAATTTAGTAATTCAACTAATCAACGATAACTTTTTGAGAGTAAATAATATTAGGAAGTTTTAATGAAAAAAGAATCAGAATATAATGAACTATTCAGTAAATTTTCCGCACTACTTTTTGAGAATCAGAAGTTAAAGGAAATAATAGAAATTTACGAAAGATATATCACTCTTACACACGAAGAAAGAACTAAAGAATCTAATTAGATTACCTATAAATCTTTGAGATTTTCTTTTGCTATATCAATAAATTGTTGAGCATTTTCTTTCTCCTCATCAGTTTCCGCACTAGCAAGCATTTCTTCACCACTCTCTAGTTGGTCTTCCCAATACTCCTTACTTTCAGCAAGAGATTTCTCATTAGGAACATCAAAATCAGGTCTTCCCATTTGTCTGAATTATGGTTCGCATAAATCTAGCAGATTTTTATTTTCATCTAACAGTCTGTGTCTTTTTCCTGTATTTTTCGCTCTCGCTTTCGCCATCTTAAAAGCAGTAGGTTGATGATGATTCATAGTTAGATGTTTCCAATGACCAAATTGGTCTTGAAATTGAATAAAGACTTTCATTAGATAACCTCCATTTTCATAATTTTGTTTTCAATAGAAAAGAGTGCTTGAGAGATTTCATAAGTAGGCAAATCATTCTCTTCGCAATAGTTAAGTGACTTATAAAGAGCAGTCATCACTTCTTGTTCATATAAGGTGAAAGGATTTTTCATAGTTAAATTGGTTTGTTAGTTTCACATAATCTTTTCCAACATTCTTTACTAGCAATGGAATGTGTATAAGATGGATTTCTCTGTCTGTAGTAACCGATAGCAAGATAAGTTGGGAATCCACTTTCGGAGTAATACCAGATAGTCTTTGATTCTTCGTCAATAATTCTTTTCATTCTTCCCTTCTTGAATTCTTTCTATACAGAAGACATCCAAGTCTTCATAGTCAACTAACATCCATTCACCCATTTCAAGAATTACAGCACATCTGTCTAATGGCGATATATTCGGGAATTGTTTTATAATGGAAGTAACCGCACTCTGGATAGAATTCTTGAGGTCTAGTTCTTCAGAATTCATAAAAACCTCCTAAAAAAACGAAGGTTGAAAAGTGTTGGGTAAAATGTTGGGGAAGGATTCTTAAATCCTCCTAAATGTGTTCCCTGACCTTCCCAGACAAGGGTTTTACAGGTGGGATGTAATAACACCCCCTCCGTCAACAATCTGTCTCTGGTGGTCATATAAGGGTCAAATAGTGAGTAATACATAGAGTTCTCGTAGATAGGTGTTCCCTGACCTTCCCTCACTATACCCTATTTTCTAAAAAAAGTGTTGGGTGAAATGTTGGGGAAAGTATGTTAATGTTGGGGAAATGAGAGTGGATTAAGAAAGTGCCTAGAAAGAGTATCACTGACTTAATGCTGAAGCAGATACAACCAACAGATAAGCGACAGAAAATAGCGTTAGGTGATGCCTTATATCTCTTTGTAGAACCTAGTCATAGGTCGAAAACTGGTAGTAAGGGTTTCGTAGGAATAACAAGATTTCCTCCCACGAAAGACGGAAAACAAGTTGAAACTCGTATTGGGATGTATGGAAAAGGATTTAACCAATGGTCTTTAAGTGGTGCTCGTGAAGAATGGAACAGATTACGCACTGAAAGTAAGTTAAAAGGTATATCTCCAAGAGAAGTTCAGATATCAGAGAAAATTACAGTTGAACCGAAAGTAGCAAGACCAACCATAGAAGAAGCAGTTAAGGGATGGATGAAAAGAAATCCTAATTGGAGTAAGAAAACAAGATTGGATTATGAGAGAAGATGCTTCAACCAAATACTTAATCCAGAGCAAGGAGGTTTCGCACCTGATACTTCTATAGATGATTTCAGAATGGAGAACGGAGGAAGAGACAAATTACTAGGAATGAAAGAATTTGTAGAACAGAGAGGAAAAATTGTTCAAGCAGATAGAAACTTTATGGTGTGTAAGCAAATATTCGATTATGTAATAGACAGAGGATGGTGGTTAGATGCTAGAAACCCTGCTTTCAGTTCTAAAAATACAAGAATTAAGCGAAAAGTTAAAAATAATCCATTCCTAAAATTCAGAGACTTGGATTTACTAATTGAAGATATAAACGAAAACAGAATTAACGGTTCATATTCAGTTATTTCAGCATTAAAATTTCTACTTCTTACTTTTCAGAGAGTTGGTTCAACAGCACCTATGAGATTTTCAGAAATAGATGAAAAAAATATGATGTGGATTATTCCAGAAGAGAGAATGAAAGCAAGAGAAGAACATTATGTTCCCCTCACGAAACCGATAATGAAATTGATAGATGATTTAAGGAAGCATCACGGTCAACAAGATTATGTTTTTTATTCAGCAAGAGGAAGTGGAACTCACATAACTGAAAATTCTATAAACCAACTAATAGGAAGACTTGGATATAAAGGAAGACTTACTGCTCACGGTATAAGAGCAACAGTTCTTACAGCAGGTGTTGACCATTTAGATTTCGATAAAGACATTATCAGAAGACAACTTGCTCACACAGTTGGAGACAAGACAGAAAGGTCATATTTACACTCAAGATATTGGAAACAGAGAACAGAATTTATGGTTGCTTGGAGTAATGCTTTAGTTGGAAAAGGATTACGATTATAAAATGTTAATTAGTAACATTATTTTGACTTAATTTGTATTACTTAATTGATAAATTACACCCACTAATTAACACTTAAAGTAAAAAGTATAAAAGTAAGTAAAGTAATTGGTATTACTACCGTTTGTTAAGGTCTGAAGACATTCTAAACCACTCTTATTCTAATTATGCTATAATTTCTATATGAACCAAGAGAGCGTGACTAACACAGGAATAACACCTCTCACAAATTACAATTAAATACTTCGCCTTAAGGCACACTATCACTCATTAAGCAGACATCCCCTCCCTGCTTCAGCAACTTACAAGTTGAAAACTCAAAACAAAACGGTTCTATTATCCATTGAGTTTTCTAACTATGACTACTACAACAACACTTTCATACGAAGATACAGTTAAGTTAATTGAATTATCAGGTATAAGAAGAAATCTATCTCCAAGTGAGATTGCTACCCAGAAGAAGAAGTTAGAATTACAAGTTTTCGGAAGAACTACAACCTGTGAGTTGTATGCGAAGAAAGGAGCAGTTAGACCAACACCAACAAGAGTGAACGGTATTCACAGAACAAGAATTCCTCAATGGTAATTAAAAATTTAGAGAGCAATTATGACCTTTAGAACAACTAAAGAGATTGAATCATTCAATCGTGAGGTAAAGCAGTTAATTATTGACCACGCTACCTCAACAGACAGACTTGATTTCATTAGAGAACGAGTATTCGTTTTCATTACTAATGAAGAAGGAACACCCTTTGTAGTTAGTGAGACGAAGAAAGAATTTCTTGAAGAGCAAGAAAGAAAAAAAGCAAAAAAAGAGAAAAAAGCAAAAAATTTCTCAACAATCAAAAACTTATACGGAGCATAAAATTATGAAATTATTTCCAGAATTTGAGTCACTCATAAAACAGGTTCAAGACCCAGACCAAAGAAAACTTTTTAGAAACTGCCTTAAGAGAAGAGTTAATTATCTTGCTGAAGCACTTGAACATAAAGGATTCATTCAGTCGAGACTTGAAGAGAAAGATGGAAGATTTACTCAAAAAGAAATGAAGTATTGGGCAACTACCCTTACTGAAGAAGAAGAGCGAATTACAAGAATCCTTCGCTTAATTGATGAAGAGATAGTTGAAATCGTTACTGCTTTAAGACAACAAATTATTGATAATCAAATGTCTTTATCAGAATATCCAATTCATATAGA
>MDTA01156991.1_pt1 | contig 12366 bp, 9 predicted proteins | sample 811151 | NCBI WGS metagenome assembly MDTA01 (sample SAMN05326648, study PRJNA326480) | marine metagenome | isolation source: seawater | place: Indian Ocean: South | collected 2010
CACCTAATGTTATTGATATTGCAACAGCTGGTAAAATATTTTTACATATGGTTAGATTTTTGAATTTTGTTTCAATTATTTCATTATTTATTTTCAAAATAATTTCACCAGAATCATTAATAATTTTTTCACATTGAAAATTTGATTTTTTATCAAATCCATATGTAATTTTTTTTAAGGTGTTAAAATTTTGACTAATATTATTATCGTCGTTATTTAAAAATATAATTCCATCATCTTGAATAGATTGAAATAATTCTAATTTTGCTTTTCGTATGTTATCAATTGATTTGAATGTTGACAAATGTGCATGTGAAATATTTGTTATTACACCTAGATTAGGCTTGCTTATATTACATAAATAAGATATGTCGCCAATTTTGTTAGCTCCCATTTCTAAAAATGAAATATTATGACAATTATCTAATTGCAATAATGTTAACGGTAAACTTAAATCTGTATTATAATTTCCTAAAGTTGCATGAACATTTTGTTCATATGAAAAAATATTCACTAACAAGTCTTTAGTAGTTGTTTTACCATTTGATCCTGTAATACCCACAACATTTATATCAAATTTTTCTCTCCAAATTTTAGCTATTTGGCCTAAAAAAATTTTAGGTTCTTTTAATACTATTTTAGGAATTTTTAAATTTTTATTATTATCTTTTGATAATAATAGCATTGAACATCCTGCGGAAATTGCTTGATTTACGTAATTATTACCATCAACCTTATCTCCTTGCAATCCAACAAATAAATCTCCTTTTTTAATATTTCTACTATCAATAGAAATCCCTTTAATAAGAAAATTATTTTCAATTTTCAAAAGTTTTCCTATTAAATGTGAGAATTCTTTTGGATTTGGAAGATCAATTCTCATTTTTTATTCCTTTAAAAATGAATTCGTTAACGGAATCCAAATCAGAGTGATATTTTTTTTCATTTTTTACTATTTGATAGTTTTCAGTTCCTTTTCCAATAATTAAGAGTATGTCATTTGGTTTTAACCAATTAATTGCTTCATGAATTCCAATCTTCCTATCATTGAAAAAAATATGATTATTTTTTTTAAATCCACTCTTTATATGTTCATTGATTTTACTTTGAGGTTCAAATCTTGGGTTATCCGGAGTCACAAAAATCATATCAGAAAATTCTTCAACATAAGAAGCCATTATTGATCTTTTATCAACATCTCTTCCACCACCACAACCAAATAATACTCCTAACCTTGAATTATTGGAGATCATTTCTTTAATTGATATAAATAATTTTTTATATGCATCTGGTGTATGTGCATAATCAATTATCACCATTGAACCATTATTTAATTTTATTTTTTCAGCTCTACCAGGAATCTTTACTAATTTTTTAATACCTTTTTCAATTGATTTTTTAGGAATGTTTAAACTTGTAGCACAAGCTATGGCTGTCAATATATTTTCTAAATTAAAGTAACCAGTTAATGATGAATCAACATTAATTATATCGTTATTTGTTTTAACAATACCTTTTATTCCATCAAGAGACATTTCCCAATCAACAAATTTTATATCTGCTGAATTATTAACAGAAAATGTTATTACTTTTGAGTTTGTACATCTTTCAATTGTTTTCCATTCTTTATCATCTTTATTAATTATACTAAAACCATTATTTTTGAGTTTTGAAAATAATTTTGATTTTGAATGAATATAATTTTTCATACTACCATGAAAATCTAAATGATCATGGGATATATTTGTAAAAACACCCATATCAAACTCTATATCATCTACTCTATTTAATGATAAAGCATGAGATGAAACCTCAAGAATTGAAAATTCAATTTTATCTTTAACAAACTTATTTAAAATATTTTGCAATTCAATTGAATCTGGTGTTGTTAAGTTAGTATTAATGATTTTTTCATCATTTAAAACACCTAATGTTCCAACCAAGGCACTTTTATTATTTGAAGAATTAATTATTGAATTCAAAATAAAACTAGAAGTTGTTTTCCCGTTTGTACCGGTAATACCTATAACACACATTTTTTTTGATGGATTATCATAATAATTAGCTGAAATTTTCGACATTGCTTTTCTAATATTTTTTACTTCTATAACTGGAATTTTTATTTTTTGATTTACTTGATCTGCTATAATAACAGAAGCACCTTTATTAACAGCTTCATCTATGAATTTTTTTCCATCATTTTCATATCCACTAATTGCTATAAAAACTGAACCAGGCTTTACTTTTCTTGAATCATTTGTAATTCCACTAATTTCAATTTTAGTTTTTGGTAAATTTGAAACTTCAATATCTTTTATTAAGTTGTTTAAATTAGTAATCATTTTAAGCCAACCTTACAAACAATACCTTGTTTGACAATTTGTCCTGGTTTTGGAAACTGCCAAAAAACTATTCCTGATCCTTCAATTTTTGGCTTTAGGTTCAAATTATTTAATATGTATATAACTTTCCTCATGCTTTTCCCTCTTAAATCAGGAACTCTTACATAACCTTCATCTAACTTTTCATTAGTTTCTGATTTATCAAAAATTTCGCCTTTTGTTGAAAGCATATTCAAAGTTGAATTAAAATTCTTTTTTTGAACAAATGTCTTTTGAATATTCAATAATTTATTTTTTTTATTATTAAAATTATTTTTTTTATAGTGAACAAGATTATCATCAGTTTGAACAATTCTTTTAACTATTGAACCAAAAACAGGAGCTGAATTTTCACCACCATAAACCAGCCCTTCCTTAGGCTCATCCAAAATAATTACACCTGCAACTTGAGGGTTTTCTGATGGAAAAAATCCAGCAAATGATGCTATATAATTATTAGTTGAATATCCACCCTTTTCGTATTTTTTTGCAGTTCCTGTTTTACCAGCAACATTCCATCCAGGCAAACCTGCTTTTTCGCCAGTGCCATTTGAGACCACCATTTCTAACATTTTTGTTAGTTTTAATATTGCATCATCAGAAGCAACCTTCTTAATTACTTTTGGTTTTGCTTTATATTGTACTTTACCATCTGCACTTGTGATTTCATCAACAATATGAGGTTTCATCAAAAAACCATTATTTGCCAGAGCTCCATATGCCATGGCTAGTTGCAATGATGTCACTGCAACTTCATAACCAATTGATATTTCAGCCAAAGAAATTGAACTCCAATTTCCTGTAGTTTTAAAAACTCCTTTTGCCTCTCCAGGAAAAGATATACCTGTTCTTTTACCAAAACCTAATTTTGATCCAAAATCATATATTCTATCTTTACCAACCAATTGAGCAATTTTTACAGTTCCTATATTGCTTGAATTTTCAATAATTTGTTCAAATGTCAGCAAACCAAATTCTTTCCAATCTTTTATTTCATGACTTCCTATTACGTAAGATCCATCACCACAATGAAATTCCTCATTTGAATTAACTAATTTATCATTTAATGCAGCAATCGCTGGAACAATTTTAAATGTTGACCCAGGTTCAAACTGATCAGTAATAGGTCTATTTCTATATGTTTCAGATTTATAAATTGCTGGTTCATTTGGGTCAAAATCTGGAATTGAGGACATTGCTAATATTTTCCCAGATGCAGGGTCAATTAAAACACCCATGGCGCCTTTAGCTTTACTTTTAATCATTCTTTTATTTAATTCATCTTGAAGAATCCCTTGATATTGTAAATCAATTGTTAATTTTACATTGGAACCATCAATTGGAAGTTTTTGTGGAAATGAACGGTTTTTTCTAATTTTTTGTTTTGCATCTTTTTCTAAAACGATCCATCCAGACTTTCCAGACAAAGCTTTGTTGTATTGTTTTTCTATTCCTTCAATTCCTTTATTATCTGTGTCTGTAAATCCAATAATTTGCGAAGCAATATTTTTATGAGGGTAAGTCCTATAACCTTTTTTTTCTACAATTAAACCTTTGTCATCTATCTCTAAAATTTTATTTACTTTTTCAGAAAGCATATTCCTTTCTAAGTATTGAAAACCATTTAGATTAAATTTACCCTTATAATTTTTTTTTGGTTTTCCTGTTACTAAACTAAATGTATCTATTATTTTATCTTTATCTTCAACTTCACTTGGTTGAATTCCAAAACTATAATGTGTTACAGTTGAAGCAAGTTCAAACCCATTTCTATCAAGAATTGACCCTCTGGATGAATTTATTAATCTTTTTGTTGTTGATTGTTTTATACTTTTTTGCCTGAAATCTTCTCCATTTAATACTTGAATGTGAAAAAAACGAATCGCTAAAGAAGTCCAAACTAAAATAAATAAGCTAGCTAAAATTGAAATTCTATTTCTATATTTTAAAAAAGACTTGGTCATTCTATATTTTCGTAAAAATCATCATCTACTAGAACGACAATTTTTTCAGGAGTTGGAGTAATTAAACCTAATTCATCTTCAGCTATTTTAGTGATTCTGTCCGCGCGCATTAACCTAGCTATATCACCCTTAAGTTTTTTATTTTCCTCAATTAATAACTGTTTGGTTTTCGTTAAAATAATATTATTTCTTTCAATAAGTTTTGTTTCATTATGGACCCATAAATAAATAATTGAGCCAAATACAATAGTTATCACAGTAATAAAAAATATTAAAGAATTAAAAAATTCTTTTTGTCTCATTGATTTTCTTTTTCTTTTATTTTTAGACATTATATTTTTTCAGCAACTCTAAGTTTTGCACTTCTAGACCTAGAATTAAATTGTAATTCATTCTCATCGGGCTTTATTACTTTAGAATTAATTAATTTTAATGATGGATTAATACCACATATGCATTTTGGAAAATTTTTAGAACATATACATCCTTTTTCATACTTTTTGAAAAAATTTTTAACCAACCTATCTTCAAGGGAATGATATGAAATAATTACTATTCTACCTTCACTCTTTAAATAGTCAATAAAATGAGTCAAAAAAAATTCTAAACACTTTAATTCTTTATTTACTTCAATTCTGATCGCTTGAAAAACTTTAGATAAAACTTTATTTGATTTATAATTTCCTATAATTTTTACAATTATTTTTTTTAATTGAAAGGTGGAAACCAATTTTTTATCTTTCCTCTCATTAATTAACTCCTCAACTATATTTCTTGGATTTATTATTTCACCATAATTTTTCAATAAATTAATTAAATCTTTTTTACAACAATTATTTAGTATTTCATTAGCGGTTATTTTTTGTTTTGTATTAAATCTCATATCAAGAGGACCATCATTTTTATATGAAAAACCTTTTGTAGGGTTATCGATTTGATATGATGAAATTCCTAAATCTAAAAGCATACCGTCAAATTTTCTTTCACCAAATTCAGATAAATATTTTTCAAAGGAACTATATGAATCGTTTATAATTTTACATGAAGAAGGCAAGTTTTTTTTGCAAAATTTTATTGCATCAATATCACCATCAAAACCTAAAACTTTTCCACCTTGATCAGAAAATTTTTTCATAATTAATTTTGTATGACCACCAAAACCTAATGTTCCATCCAAATATATACCATTAGGTTTAACACATAAGCTTGAAATAACTGCATCTTTTAAAACGGGCACATGAAAATTTGTATTGGCCCATTTTTTATTCACTTTTTTAAAGTATTACCTTGTCTTCTAATTCGTCAAAATCATCAGGTGTTATATCTTCCATTTTCGATAGATTTACTGGATTCCATATTTCAATTTTATTAACGACTCCTATTATTATAACCTCTTTTTCTAAATTAGCATATTCTTTCAAATTAGGAGTTATTTGAATTCTTCCCTGAGCATCAAGTTTGACTGTATTCGCAAATCTAGTAATTGATCTTACTAGCTTTCTATTCTTGGATGAAGTTGATGAGAGTTCTCTTAATCCAGCTTCAACTCTAATTTGCCATTCTTCTAATGGATAAGCAACTATACATGAATCCATCCCTTTCGTAATAACAAAATTTTCATTACTAAGCTTGGATAACGCAGATCGAAATTTTGAAGGAATGTTAATTCGACCTTTATTGTCAAGACTATATTTATATTCTCCAGTAAATGTATTCTCTTTAATTGTCATTTTTCCTTTGGGCATATTACCCACTGCTCCCCACAAATTACCCTTTTAACCCACTTATGTCAAGAAAAATTTATAATTTTTTTTTAATAACAAAAAAAAATTTATTCGATTAAACTATAATATTTTGAGAATTTTTATAAGGAAGTTTAGATGGCTCTAATAACTTTTCCTGATTTAATACACCAGGTGCAAACTTTCATTTTTTTGGTAACACCATTAAGATTTACTTTCATGGTTTGTAGATTTGGCAACCATCTTCTTCGGGTTCTATTGTTTGCGTGGCTTACATTATTGCCTGAACCTGGTCTTTTGTCACAAATTTTACATATTCTAGCCATATAATAACTTAATATTTGTTGGGGAAACAACAAAATACTGATTTGATATTTGAATTTTTTTTTTTTTAGTATAATATTAAAATATGAAATTATACTCTTTTAATAAATTATCATTAATGTTTTTAATTATATTATTTAACTTTACAAGTAGTGAGGAAAAATTGAATCAAATCGAAATTGCAACTTTAGGTGCCGGCTGTTTTTGGTGTGTTGAAGCTGTTTTTGAAAGAATAGATGGTGTGATAGATGTTGTATCTGGTTATACAGGAGGAAAAACAAAAAATCCTTCATATAAAGAGGTCATTTCTGGTAAAACAGGTCATGTGGAAACTGCACAAATAAGTTTTGACAAAACAAAAATAAGTTACGATCAAATTCTTGAAATCTTTTGGCTATCTCATGACCCAACAACTTTAAATAGACAAGGAAATGATGTTGGAACTCAATATAGATCTGCAATTTTTTTTCATAATTTAAATCAAAAAAATATTGCTGAAAGGTCATTAAAAGAAAAAAGTAATTCTAAAATTTTTAAAAATAGAATTGTTACTACTATAGAAAAGTTGGATATTTTTTATGAAGCAGAAAATTATCATCAAGATTATTTTAATAATAATCCCAATGCTCCTTATTGCCAATACATAATTTTACCAAAACTTAAAAAACTTAATTTAATTCAAAATTAAAAATCATAGCCGATTGTTATTCCAGCTCTAAATGGGTCAGCCCATGAAAGATAGAGTTTGTTTTCATAATTAGGAGGTTCCAAAGCAAAATAAAAACCTCTGGTAGGATATCTCTTGTCTAAGATATTATTTGCCCAAATTTTTATAAAATATGAATTTCTTTTATATCCAATTGCTGTATTAATTAAATTATATCCATCATTCTTATTATCATGACTATCTGAAAAATAATGATCTGTCATTCCAATAAATTCAATTTTACCATAAACTCCTGATAAATACTCAAAACTGTATGTTAAACTATATGAAAATTCAGGTGAATTTGATGAAGCTCTTCCACCAAGTTTTGTCCCAAGATCCAATTCATAATCAAATTCCTCAATCCAACTTTTGAGATAAGCAAAGTTTAATTCAAAAACATGGGCACTAAATAATTTAATTTTATTTTCAAATTCAAAACCATATAGATATCCATCTGTTGCATTTCCAGTAAAATACATAAAGCTATTAGGATCGTCAATATTTTGCTGTCTAGAAATTGATATTTGTTGATTTTTTCGAAGTCCATAAAAACCAACAATACTTATATAGTTTGATGAATTAACTCTTCTTAATCCAACTTCAAAGTTATTTATGTATTCAGGATTATAATATCTACTATTGTCAGATAAATACGGATTTTGGTTAATACCACCTCCTTTGAAACCCCTTGATATTGAACTAAATAAATTAGAGTTTTTGTAAATGTAATTAGATGAAATTTTCCATCCCACCATTTGATTATTTATTAAATTATTTAAAGGATTTAAATCTACGATTTCAAAAAATTCATTATAACCTTTTGCACTTCCATCATAATTTATTCTGTTATCTTCAAATCGAATGTTTGATGAAAAAGATAAATTTTCATTTATAGATATTTTAGATTTCCCATATAAAGAAAAAATTGTTAAATCAAACTTACTACTAAGTTCTGTTGCATCACCTCCAAACAAATAACCAGTTGCATCATCTGTTTCAATCAATTTTTTAGCATATACACCAATGATATTATTATTGTTATGGGATAATCTTAATTCTTCAGAAATAACATCTCTTTTTTTAAAATTTCTATCAAAAAATCTATATTCATATCCTTCTATTTCAGGATTAAAATTATAAGGCTCATAACTCCAAAAATTATTATTTCCCCAATCACCATCATAACTATGAATCAATTCACTTTTTGAAAATGTTGAGATTGAAGTTAATTTAAAATTATTTCTTAAATCAAAATTACTCCTGATAGATAATGCATTTGTTTGTTGTGCATCTTCACCTTGATCATCTGAAAAAGTATTATAATTTTGATTATTATCTGGTGACCAAGCATCATATCTATTATTTAAATCAGCATGAATGAAAGAAGTAATAATATTTGAATTTTGGGAAATTAAATACTTCAATTTTCCTTTAAGTAGCTTCTCATCTCTTGCGTTAGTATCATTAGAATTTTGAAATTTATTATTTCGATATCCATTTCCTAAACCACTAAAATAAGATAATCTGTAAGATAGATTTTTAGATATTGAATTACTAATTCCAAAGTTTATTTCTTGAATATTATCTGTTCCAAAAGAAAATTCACTTGATATCTTTAAATTTTCTGAAGGATCTATAGATTTCAATGAAATATGGCCTGCTAGACTATTGGAACCAAAAACTGAAGATTGCGGTCCTCTAAAAACCTCAATTCTTTCAATATCTTTTGAAAATCCAATCATACCCAAACCACTTAATTCAATATCATCTATCTGAAAACCAACTGAAAAATTGGGTGGTCCCTCTCCAGCATAATGACTTAATTCACCTATTCCTCTAATTTGAAAATATCTAGGTCGTGAAGTTCCTCCTGCAAATGTTAAGCTAGGTATTTTATTTACAACACCCTCAATATGACTTTCACTTTCTTTTTTAAGATCATTTTTAGTATAAATCTTAATACTTGTTGAAACATTTTGAATAGATTCATCTGATAATTCAGCTGATATAATAATATCATCAATCTCAATTGTTGTAGGAATAAGTTCAATTTTTAATTTTTTATCTAATACTACGATAAGTTGCGATTCATATCCTATATGATCAAATTTTAAATTAGTACCAAATTCAATCTCTAAATTAAAATTACCATTCTTATCTGTTGAAGTACCTTTACTTAAATCAAATACATTTACACCAAAAATTGGTTCTTTGGTATAAAAATCAATTACATTGCCAGATAAATTGAATTTTGTTGATTGAGCAATTAATAGAGAATTTATAATGAAAAATTTTATGAAAAATGATATAAAGTTCATGAATGCCTCCCTACGCTGGTATTATCCAGATCAGGTTAAATGGGTTTTATCTCAGCTCTTGTACTTAAGAGCACCCCGATTCTAATTAAAAATTAATTATTTTTTTCTACTAAAACAATTTTCTATTTCTTGCGTTTTTATTGATAGTTAAATATCTTCTTATATGAATATTAAAGCTAAAAAAACCGAAATTACCATAAAAGCTATTATTTTAGGTGTTTTATTATCTGCTATTTTAGCTGCTGCAAATGCATATTTAGGATTATTTGCGGGTATGACAGTTTCAGCTTCAATTCCCGCAGCTGTTATTTCAATGGGAGTATTGAGATTATTTAAAAACTCAAATATATTAGAAAATAACATTGTTCAAACTTCTGCATCAGCTGGGGAATCATTAGCTGCAGGAGTCATCTTTACTATTCCTGCCTTAGTACTAATGGGATACTGGGAAAGCTTTGATTATTTTGAAGTCGCAAAAATTTCTGCAATTGGAGGTTTAATTGGAATTTTATTTACTATTCCTCTCAGGCAGGTATTAATTGTAAGAGCTAAACTTTTGTATCCTGAAGGAATAGCAACTGCAGAAGTATTAAAAGCTGGTCACAATACAGAAAAATTAAACGATGAATCTACATCATCAAGCTTAAAAACAATTGGAATTTCATCATTAATTGGTTCTCTTATGAAATTAGGTCAAAGTGGTTTCTCATTATGGGGAAGTGCAATTGAAGGTGCAAAAAATTTCAATAATGTTATTTTTGGATTTGGCTGTGATTTATCACCTGCTCTTGTTTCAGTAGGTTATATAGTTGGAATAAATATATCAACAGTTGTTTTTTCAGGTGGATTAATTTCATGGTTGTTTGCTATTCCAATTTATTCATTTATTAATGGTTTTCAAGGTAATTCATTTGAAGCAGCAATGGATATTTGGAACTCTAAAATAAGATATTTAGGTGTTGGAACAATGGTTATTGGAGGTATTTGGTCATTAATTAAACTCTCAAAACCTTTAATTGATGGATTGAAAATAAGTTTTCAAAATTTAAATAAATCTAAAAATAATGAATCAAAAGATCTTCCAATAAATATAGTTTTAATTTTATTATTATGCTTATTACCCCCAGTTATATTGCTTTATTTTAATATAATTAATTCACTATCAATTGCAATAGTCCTTTCTTTAGTTATGATGTTTTTTGGTTTTCTTTTTTCAGCTGTGGCTAGTTATATGGCTGGTGTTGTTGGTTCCTCAAATAATCCAGTTTCCGGAGTTACAATTGCTACAATCTTATTTACTTCATTATTATTATTATTGATCCTAGGAAAAAACTCACCGAATGGACCAGCAGCAGCAATTTTGGTTGGAGCAGTTGTATGTTGTGCAGCAGCAATAGGTGGTGATAATATGCAAGATTTAAAAACAGGTTATATTTTAGGGGCCACCCCTATAAAACAACAAATCATGCAAGTAATTGGAGTCCTTTCTTCAGCTTTAGTTTTAGGACTAGTACTAGATATTTTACACTCAGCTTACACAATTGGTTCGCCAGAAATGTCTGCACCACAAGCAACTTTAATGAAATCGGTATCTGAGGGTGTATTTACAGGTAATTTACCAATTGAAATGTTAATTATTGGTTCAATAATTGGAGTTATAATAATTATAATTGATGTTTATTTGGAAAAAAAAAATTATTCATTTAGAATTCCTGTTTTAGCTGCTGCGGTTGGAATATACCTTCCTATCCAGCTTACATTTCCTGTTTTCATTGGTGGATTAATATCTTATTTAAGCATCAAAAAAATAAATAATAAATTATTACAAAGACGTGGACTATTATTGGCATCTGGTTTAATAACTGGTGAAGCATTAATGGGAATATTAATTGCATTACCTATATTTATTTCAGGTGAAAAAAATTGGTGGCCTTCTTTTAATTTTCCAGAATTTGGAATAATTAATCTAGGTAGTGTATTATTTATATCAATTTTATTCTGGTTTTATAATTCAACGACTAAAAAATAATATTTAACATAAAACTATTTATTCTCTTATAACTGCTATTTTTTCAACTGATGATTTTCCTGTTTTAGCATACATAACAACTAAATAAATACCCGAACTTACATACTCTCCAGATTCATCTTTACCATCCCAAAAAACTTGATAACCATTATGATTTTTACTTGAAAGAACAATATTTTTAATAATATTTCCTGAAAGACTGATTATTTTAACAGATGATTCATCCATTAATCCATCAATCACCATTGGTAATTGTGTAGGAATAATAAATGGACTTGGAAAAATTTTAATATTTGAAAAATTTGATTTTGATTCTGCATAAGGTATTTTTAAGCTATTAATACCTTTTGAAGTTGCGATATATGCTATTCCCCTTTTGTTATCAATTGCAACAGATGTAACTTCATCTGATAATAACATGCTATTATCTTTTCTAAAACCATACCAATCCGGCCAAGGAATACCATTATCTAGCAAAACATATAAACCTTTATCAATAGATGAAATCCATAAATTATCTTTTATGTCTGAAATCATTTTTGAACCCTCTGCAAAAGATACACCAGAAAAATAAGTAAAATAAAACGGATTAATTTCAGAAAAATTATCATTAAAATATACCTGCTGAACTCCCTTTGAAGTTAAAATCCAATAATTTGTTTTATTTGTTTTTGCTAAAGACCAAATGGTATTATCCTCAAGACCATTTGTTGTTGTGAAATTATTCCAATTAACTGAAATAATATCTTGATTATCAGGTATATTGTCACCATCATCATCCCAATCTACTAGATCAGGAGTACCATCAGAATCACTATCTATATCAATAGCATCTGGAATACCATCATTATCTGAATCGATATTGAATTTTAGAACAAATAAACCATCATCTTTACTAG
>MDTA01055688.1_pt1 | contig 12365 bp, 15 predicted proteins | sample 811151 | NCBI WGS metagenome assembly MDTA01 (sample SAMN05326648, study PRJNA326480) | marine metagenome | isolation source: seawater | place: Indian Ocean: South | collected 2010
AAGACTCTTCCTGTCCATCATCACAAGATAATAAATAATCTTTATTATTAAATTTTATATTTACGTTTGCCATTTTTCAATTTCTTCAACTAATTCCTCTGTTTCTTTATTTAGCTGATTTATTTCCTGGTCAAATTCAACTTGTTTAATTTGTTTTTTATTCATTTCTTCCTGCAGTTTAAAAATTTTATTTTTTAAATATTTATGTTCTTTTAATAGATTGCTATATTTTGTTTCCATTTCTTTTTTTTCTATTTGTAATTGATTTTTTTCAGTTTTTATTTTTTCAATGTCATAATCTGACTGTGAATAACTTGATGATAAATTTGATAATTTATCAATGAGTTTGTCTAAGTTTTTTTCTTTAGATGTAAAATTGTCCATTTAATTTTTTTTTTATATCATAATATTGATATAGGAACTCTAAGTCTATATAGGTAATTGAAGAGTGAAAGTTAAATTTAATCAATTATCAAATGCAATTAGATTTCTGTCAATTGATGCGGTGCAGAAAGCTAATTCTGGACATCCAGGAATGCCCATGGGTATGGCAGATGTTGCGACAGTTCTATTTAAATACCACCTCAGGTTTAATCCGAAAAATCCTGAGTGGATAAATAGAGATAGATTTATTTTATCAGCAGGACACGGTTCGATGCTATTGTACTCCCTGCTTTATCTTACCGGTTATGACAGTGTAAAACTAGAAGATATAAAAAACTTCAGACAACTTGACTCAATATGTGCTGGACATCCAGAGTATAAAATTAATTCAGGTATTGAAACTACTACAGGGCCGCTTGGTCAAGGGTTAGGTAATTCTGTAGGAATTGCAATTGGTGAAGAGTTGTATAGAAAAAAATTTAGCTCAAAAATAATTAATCATAAAACATATGTCTTCGCGAGCGATGGCGACCTTATGGAGGGAGTTAGTCATGAAGCGATGAGCTTAGCAGGACATTTGAAATTAAAAAATTTAATAGTATTTTTTGATAATAATAAGATTTCTATTGATGGCACAACTGCATTAAGTGTTTCTGATAATTATAAAAAAAGATTTGAGTCTTACGGTTGGAAATTTTTAGAAATAAATGGACATAATGAAAAACAAATATATTTAGCAATAAAAAAAGCTAAAAAGTCTGATAAGCCCACTTTAATTTCTTGCAAAACTGTAATTGGTTTCGGTTCACCAAATAAATCCGGAAAATCTTCCTCGCACGGAGCCCCACTAGGTGACGATGAAATTAACTTAACTAGAAAAAAACTTAAGTGGGATCATTCTGCTTTTGATATTCCAAAAGATATTTTGAATTCTTGGAGAGAAATAGGATTAAAGGGAGCCGAAATTGAAAGTGATTGGTTAAAAAATTTAAATTCTTCGAATAAGAATTTAAAAGAAGCGTTTAATAGGACAAATAACGAGATTTTTTTAAAAGACTTGAATAAAGTAATTTTACAAGAGAAAAAAAAATATTTTGAAGAGAAGCCTCAAATGGCCACTAGACAATGTTCAATGAAAACAATTGAAAGTTTAACAGATATTCTACCAAATCTAATAGGCGGTTCGGCAGACTTAAGTGGATCTAATAATACTATGACATCAAAATCAAAAGTAATAAAAGCCAAAAATTTTGGTGGCAATTATATTCATTATGGTGTTAGAGAACACGGTATGGCAGCTGCCATGAATGGTCTGGCTTTGTATCATAATATAATTCCGTTTGGTGGTACCTTTTTAATATTTTCTGATTATTGCAGACCATCCATTAGACTCTCAGCTTTGATGGGATTAAGAGTCATTTATATTTTTTCCCATGACTCAATTGGTCTCGGAGAAGATGGACCAACCCATCAGCCTATAGAACAGCTTACAAGTCTAAGGGCAATTCCTAACCTCAATGTTTTCAGACCAGCTGATATGAATGAAACTCTTGAATGTTGGGAAATGGCGTTAAAAAATGATAAAGGTCCAAGTGCAATTATTCTTTCGAGACAAAAACTTCCATATATAAATCAAAATTTTTCTGAAATAAATAACTGCTCAAAAGGTGGATACCAATTAAAGATTTCGTCTCATGCTAGTAATATTACATTAATTGCTTCTGGCTCAGAAGTTTCCTTGGCTTTAGAAGTCCAGAAAGATTTAAAAGATCTAAATATTGACTCTTCAGTAGTATCAATGCCTTGTCAGGAAATTTTTGATAAACAAGATAAAGAATACAGAGATAAAGTTATAGAAATTGATAGTTTGAAAATATCTATTGAAGCTGGAAATTGTATTGGTTGGAAGAAATATATGTCTGAAAAAGATTTAAGTATAAGCATTGAAACTTTTGGAAAAAGTGCTCCTTATAAAAAACTTTTTGAGGATTATAAACTGACAAGTCAAGATATCGTTCAGTTAATTCAGCAAAAGATCAGAAAATAATTTGATTGATGTCAAAATTAAAAATATTTTCTGAAAAAATTAATATCTCAAAAAAAAGAGTCCTTGTGCGTTTGGATTTAAATGTCCCTATATCAAATTTTAAGATTATGGATGATGTAAGAATAAAAAAAAACCTACCATTTTTAAAGAAATTAATCGAGACAAATGCAAAAGTTATTCTGGTTTCACACTTAGGTAGACCAAAAGGTAAAATAAAAAGTGAATTGTCTCTTAAACCAGTTTTTGAATATTTGAAAAAAAATTTAAGTAAAAAAATTGTTTTTTACGATAAAAATATAGACGATAATGCAGTTTCGTGTTCAAAAAATCTTAAGACCGGTGAAATACTTTTTTTAGAAAATATTAGATTTTTTAAAGAAGAAGAGGAAGACAATGAAGTATTTGCAAAAAAATTGTCAAATCTTGCGGACATATTTATAAACGAGGCATTTTCTTGCTCACACAGAAAACAAGCTTCAATTCACAGTATAACAAGATTTGTTGAAAGTTATGGAGGGCCCCAACTAGAAAAAGAAATTAAGTCAATAGATTTAATAAAAAGAAAGAAAAAAAAACCTGTTACATGTATTATCGGCGGATCAAAAATTTCAACAAAAATTAATGTATTATCAAGCTTAATTCAAAACTCCGATAATCTTATTGTTGTTGGAGCTATGGCGAATAATTTTTTACTTTTTAAAGGTTTGAAAATTGGAATGTCTCTAATTGAAAAAGATGTTGGAAACTTTATAGAAAAAATTAATTATTTGGCAAAAAAATATAGTTGTAAAGTTTTTATCCCAACTGATTTTCAAGTATCAACAAGTATGAATGGTAAGGCAATTTATAGATCAAAAAACGATATAAGGAAAACAGAGATTATTTTAGACATAGGAAAAAACTCTTTAGACTCAATTTGTAAAATAATTGACAGTTCAAACACTGTTTTTTGGAATGGACCAGCCGGTTTTTTTGAAAATAAAAATTTTATACATGGGACGATTTCGATAGCAAAAAGTATTGCTAAAAATACAAAAAAAAGGTCTTTAATTTCAATCGTGGGGGGTGGGGATACTTTAGCAGCTCTGAATGGGAGCGGTTTTGAAAACTCTTTTACACATTTATCAACAGCTGGAGGAGCATTCTTGGAATCTCTTGAAGGTAAAGAACTCCCTGCTATAAAAGTGCTTAGGAAATAATAAAAATTATGAGTATTGAGAATATTGCGAAACAAATGGTTGCTAAAGGAAAAGGTATTTTAGCCGCTGATGAAAGCACAGGCACAATGGAAAAAAGACTTAAAAGTGTAAATGTTGAGTGCACAGAGACAAATAGATTAAACTTTAGAGAAACTTTATTCACATCAAGCTCAATGAGAGATAACATTAGCGGTGTAATTTTATTTGATGAGACATTAAGACAAAAGTCAAGTTCAGGGATTACAATTCCAGAGTTAATAAGTAAAAGTGGTGTTTTACCAGGTATAAAAGTTGACAAAGGTGCAAAGCCACTCGCCGGTTCCAAAAATGAAAAAATTACAGAAGGTTTAGATGGTTTAAAAGCTAGAATGGAAGAATATCATAAATTGGGAGCAAGATTTGCTAAATGGAGAGCAGTGCTTTCTATAAGTGCTGATCAACCTAGCATGCTTTCAATAAAAGCAAACGCTCATGCCTTAGCTAGATATGCTTCGATAGTCCAAGAAGCAGATATGGTGCCTATAATAGAACCTGAAGTTTTAATGGATGGTGATCATAATATAGATAAGTGTTACGAGGTAACAAGTCGAGTTCTTAATGAATGTTATAAAGAATTAGAATTACATAATGTTAATTTGAAGGGAACAGTGTTGAAACCAAATATGATTTTACCTGGTAAGGATTGTAAATCTAAATCATCTACAAAAGAAATAGCTAAAAAAACTTTAGAATGTATTAAAAACAATATGCCTAAAGAAGTCCCAGGAGTTGCTTTTTTATCAGGTGGTCAAAGTGAGATAGAGGCAACAAGGAATCTTAATGAAATAAATAAAATAAATGATACTTCATTTCATTTCACATTCTCTTACGGTAGAGCTTTACAGCAATCTGCTCTAAAAACTTGGGCAAAATCAATGGATGATAAAGAAAATGTTCATAAAATATTTAATCATCGAGCTAAAATGAATGGGCTTTCATCAAAAGCGGAGTGGACGGAAAAACTAGAACAATAAGATTAAATTTGAAAAAATTTGTCTATTTAATTTCCCCGGATAAAATAAAGAGTAGTTTTTTTTCTGATTTAGATAAGGTTTTATCTTCTAATAAAGTAAAATTTTTTCAACTAAGATTAAAAAATGTCAGTCAAAGACGAGTAATTCAAATTGGACTTAAATGTAAAAAAATAACTTCTAAATATAACGTGAAACTTATAATTAACGATAATTTTAAAATTGCAAAGAAAATTGATGCTGATGGCTGTCATTTGGGACAGACAGATGGTTCAATTATAAAAGCTAGGCTTGCTTTAAAAAATAAAATATTAGGAGTAACATGTCATGGCTCAAAAGAGTTATGCATGATAGCGAAGAAAAATAACGCTGATTATATTGCTTTAGGTTCGTTTTTTAATTCTAAATTAAAACCTAACGCTTCAAAAGCAAATTTTAGCATTCTAAAATGGGCAAAAAAAAATATAAAGAAAGAAATAGTTGCTATAGGAGGTATCAATAATAAAAATTTCAAAAAATTACTTCTAAGTGGAGGAAATTATATTGCAATTTCATCTTTTATTTGGAATAACCCTTCTTTAAACCCTAAAGAGGCGATCAAAAAAATTAAATGAAAATTAGTGCTAATGAAATAAAAGTTGGAATGATAATTGAATATAAAGAAGATTATTGGACTGTTTTAAAGACTCAACATGTTAAACCTGGAAAAGGTGGTGCTTTTAACCAGGTCGAATTAAAAAGTGTTTTAAAAGGTACAAAACTAAATGAAAGATTTAGATCTAATGAAAATATTGAAAAAGCAGATGTAGATGAAAAAAAATTTAATTTTTTATACATGGATGAAGAAAATTGTTTTTTTATGGATAATAAAACATTTGAGCAAATTTCTTTGTCCAAAAAATTAGCGGGTGAAAAATATAAACTTTTAAAAGAAAATCTTGAAGTTGTTATTACATTTATGGAAGAAAAACCAATTTCCTTGGATTTACCAAATAATATAGAATGTATAATAAAAAAAACAGATGCTGTTGTGAAGGGGCAGACAGCAGCTTCGTCTTATAAGCCAGCAACTTTAGACAACGGGTTAAATATCTTGGTGCCTCCGTTTATTGAAGCAGGTGAAAAAATTTTATTGGACACTAGAACTTTAGAATATATAAAAAAGTCTAACTGATGAGACTAAATTCTCCAAAAATAAATATAATGCTAAGAGCTTGTATGAAAGCATCTAAATCACTCATAAGAGATTTCGGAGAACTAGAAAAACTCCAAGTTTCAAAAAAAGGACCAGGGGATTTTTTAAGTGCGGCTGATAAAAAAACAGAAAAAATCATAATTCAGGAATTAATGAGAGCTTATCCTGATTACAGCATATTAAGTGAGGAGATAGGAAAAATTGAAAAAAATAAAGAGGATAAATGGATTATTGATCCAATAGATGGAACAACTAATTTTTTAAATGGTATTCCTCATTTTGCTATTTCAATTGCTTACGAACATAAAAGTGAAATTATTTGCGGTATAATATTTGATCCGATAAAAAACGAAATGTTCTGTGCTGAGAAAGGACTTGGAGCATACTTAAATAATTCAAGGATTAGAGTTTCTAATAAAAAAAAACTACTAGACTCAATTCTGGTTACTGGAGGTCCTAAATATAATAATAAAAACAAAGATAATGTCTTCAAAGAATATATTGATATTTCAAAAAAATGTAGTACTCCGATAAGAAAATTTGGCAGTGCCTCGCTTGATATGGCTAATGTAGCTTGTGGAAGATTTGACGGATATTGGCAAAGAGATTTAAATTATTGGGATATAGCTGCAGGTATTATTATCGTTAAAGAAGCTGGAGGTTTTGTAGACAATCTTAAAGATGACAAAAGTTCAAATATTAATAATATTATCGCAACAAATTCACAAATTCATGAGGAACTTTCGAGTGCTCTGATAGAAAAAAATTATTGAGAAAAATAAGGTATTGATATAAAACATCCCTCATGAAAAAAAATATTCATCCTAAATATCATAAAATCAAAGTCGTAATGACTGATGGAAGTGAATTCGAAACAAGATCAACCTGGGGCAAAGAAAATGATGTTCTTAAACTCGATATTGATCCTAAGTCACATTCAGCATGGACTGGTGGTGCACAAAAAATTTTAGATAAAGGAAGGGTGAGTAAGTATAATAAAAAATTTAGTAATCTAAGAAAAAAGAAATAATTTATGTCTGAAATTCCATTTATGCCAAAAGCCACAGCTGTTTGGTTAGTTGAAAATACCACTTTAACATTTAGACAAATAGCGAAATTCTGCAATTTACATGAGTTAGAGGTCAAAGGAATAGCTGATGGTGATGTAGCCAAAGGTATTAAAGCATATAATCCAATTATTGCTGGACAATTATCCAGGGAAGAGATTAATTCATGTTCTCAAAATCCTGAAAAAGATTTAAATCTCACGCAAAGAAATGAATTTGTTGAGGTAAAAGAGAGAAAAAAACCCAAATACACTCCCTTATCAAAAAGACAAGATAGACCTGATGCAATTTTATGGTTAGTAAAAAATTACCCAGAATTAATGGATAGTCAAATTTCAAAGCTAGTAGGAAGTACTAAAGGAACTGTATCTTTAATTAGAAAAAGAAGTTATTGGAATTTTTCAAATTTGAAAGCCAAAGATCCAGTAATTCTGGCTCTTTGTTCACAAGAGCAATTCGAAAAAGCTTTAGCTAAAGCTAAAAGACGAGTAGAAAGAGAAAAAAAAGAAAAAATTAAAAAAGAAAAATTAGAAAAAAAATTAAACCCAGAAAGTGAAGAAACATTATGAGTCAAAAACCTAAAGTCGCAGTAATAATGGGAAGTAAATCTGATTGGGAAATAATGAAAAATTGCTCTGATACTTTAGATTCATTTAATATTGATTGTGAAACAAGGGTAATCTCAGCTCACAGAACTCCTAAAAGATTAGAAAATTTTTTAAATGAGTGTAAAGAAAACAATACAAAAATAATTATAGCGGCTGCCGGCGGTGCTGCACATTTAGCAGGAGTAACCGCAGCTTTAACAACTATTCCTGTTTTAGGTGTGCCAATAGAAAGTGTGCTTAAAGGCATCGATAGTCTTTTATCTACTGTACAAATGCCTGCGGGGGTCCCCGTTGCGACTTTTGCGATTGGTAAGGCTGGAGCCATAAATTCCGCTTTATTCGCAGTCGCGATATTGGCAAATGAACACCCGGATATCGCTGAAAGTCTTAAAAAGTATAGAGATAATTTTGAGAAAAAAGTCCCGATTAAACCTTTTTAATTCAAACTGGACAATTCACTACTTAGATGGTACCTACCGGTAAAATAACTGGAGGTTTTTATTAAAATAGAAGTAAAAGATAACAATGTTGAACAAGCTTTGAGAGTTTTAAAAAGAAAGCTACAAAAAGAAGGTTTTTTTAAAGTTATTAAAATGAAGAGTAATTACGAGAAACCCTCTGAAAAAAAGAAGAGAATTAAAACAGAAAATCTTAAAAGAGTAAAAAAACTCCAGAAATTAAGAAACAGAATATAATTAAATATCAATAGGAGTACTATGCCATCTGGTAAGGTTAAATGGTTTAACTCAAAAAAAGGTTACGGATTTATAACTGATGATGAAACCGAAAAGGATATCTTTTTACACGTAACGGCTTTAGAAAAATCTAAGTTAAGAGTGTTAAAAGAAAATCAGAAAATTAAATTTGAGATAAAAGAGGAAAAAAATAAACTGCAGGCCATTAATCTCAAGAAGGCCTAATTATCGCGGGGTGGAGCAGTCTGGTAGCTCGTCAGGCTCATAACCTGAAGGTCGTAGGTTCAAATCCTACCCCCGCAACCAATTTAAATTTTAAATTTAGACTTCTGACTATCGTTTAAAAATCCTTTTACAGTGTCAATAGTTAAGTCTTTATAACTTTTTCCAAAACTACTTATCTTTTCTATTATACTTGGAGGCATTGTAATTATATTGCACTTTATTTTTTTAGCTTGTAAAAAATTGTAAGGTTCTCTAGTGCTAGCCCATAATATTTCAATATTATTATATTTTTTTGTTTTAGTAATCGATTTTTTAAAAATTGGCATAGGGTCTTTACCTTTGTCTGCCATTCGACCAGCAAATATTGATATTATTGATTTGCTATTTTTATTTAAACACTTAATAATTTTTTTTACCTGTTCAAAAGTGTAAACTGCTGTAATATTTAGTTTAATATTCTTTGCACTCAGCTCTTTAATAACCTTCCCCATGAAAACTCCCTTAGAGTTGACTACTGGAATTTTTACATAAACATTTTTTCCCCATTTGTTAATTTTGTAAGCTTGTTTAAGCATGTCTCCAGGATTATCAGCAAAAACCTCAAAAGAAATTGGTTTTTTTTTACAAATCTTTAAAATTTTTATTGAATAGTTTTTGTAATTTTTTGCACCAGCCAATCTCATCAAGCTTGGATTTGTTGTGAAACCATCAACAATATTTTTTTTATTAAAAAATTTTATAGTCTTATAGTCTGCGATATCACAAAATATTTTTGTTTTCATTAATCTATATTTTTTACTATATCTTCTGTCATTTTTTTTGCGTCAGCAAAAAGCATTAAGGTATTATCCCTGTAAAAAAGTTCATTATCAACTCCAGCGTATCCTGGTGACAAACTTCTTTTTACAAATAGAACTGATTTACATTTTTCAACGTCTAGAACTGGCATTCCAAAAATTGGACTTTTAGGATCTGTTTTTGCCACTGGATTTGTGACATCATTAGCTCCAATAACAAATGCTACATCTGTATTTGCAAAATCATTATTGATGTCATCTAATTCAAATACTTCATCGTACGGGACGTTTGCCTCGGCTAGCAAAACATTCATGTGACCTGGCATTCTTCCTGCTACAGGGTGAATTGCATATTTTATTGTTACACCATTTTTTTTTAATTTGTCAACCATCTCTCTTAATGCGTGCTGAGCTTGTGCAACTGCCATTCCATACCCTGGTACAATTATTACTGAAGATGCGTTCTTCATTAAAAAGGCTGCATCTTCAGCGTTTCCATTTTTTACGGGCTTTTGATCCTTATTTTTTTGACTTTCTCCTGTAGAAGCATCTGCACCAAATCCTCCAAGTATTACACTTATGAAAGATCTATTCATGCCTTTACACATTATATAAGAAAGTATAGCACCTGATGAACCCACCAAGGCTCCTGTAATGATTAACGCTGTATTTTCAAGAGTGAAACCAATTCCCGCTGCTGCCCAACCAGAGTAAGAATTAAGCATAGAAATAACAACGGGCATATCAGCTCCACCTATTGGAATAATTAATAAAACTCCAATTAGAAAGGAAATAACTATTATACTCCAAAATAAAATACTCGATTGAGACTTACAAAGATAAAAGACTAAAGCAATAACTGTAATTCCCAAAATTAAATTAATTAAGTGCTGACCTGGAAATGTAATTGGGGCACCCGACATAATTCCCCTTAATTTTAAAAATGCTATAATAGAACCGGTAAAAGTTATTGCTCCTATCCCAGCACCTATTGACATTTCAATTAAACTTGCAAGTTTTATATTTGAGGGTGATCCTAGATTGAAAGCATCTGGATCTAAAAAAGCTGATATTGCAACAAAAACTGCAGCAAGACCAACTAAACTGTGAAAACCAGCAACCAACTCAGGCATCGCAGTCATAGGTATTTTAAAAGCTATAAATGCACCTATTGAACCACCAATTATAAAAACAATTAATACATAAATGATAGAAGATGAGAAGTTACCTACTGAAAAAATAGTAACAACTATTGCAATCGTCATTCCAAGAATACCAAAAAAATTTCCCTGTCTTGAAGTTTCAGGCGACGATAAACCTCTTAAAGCTAGAATAAAAAGTATTCCAGAAATTAAATAAAATATTGCTGATAAGTTTGCCGACATTATTTTTTATTTTTCTTTTTTTTGTACATTTGTAGCATTCGTTGAGTTACTAAGAATCCTCCAAAAATATTAATTGCTGCTAAAAAAATAGCTAATAACCCAAAAATTTTAGAACCTTCAAAAACATTCTCTGAAACTCCAGCTAATGCAGCGATTATCGCACCAACTATAATCACAGAAGATATTGCATTAGTTACTGACATCAAGGGTGTATGCAGTGAAGGTGTAACACTCCAAACTACATAATATCCAACAAAAATAGCAAGAACAAATATACTTAGTCTAAATATAAATGGATCGATTTCCATATCATTACTCCTTAATTAAAGTATTTTTTATTATCTCGTCTTCCATATTTAAAACAAATGTTTTCTTTTCCCTGCTATATAAGTTTCTAACAAAACTAAAAATATTTTTAGCATACAAATTTGAAGCAGTTAAAGGCAGTTTGTTCATTATATTACTTAAACCGATAATTTTTACTCCATTTATCAAAGTGATTTTATCTAATTCCGAATAAGCAGAGTTACCACCATTTTGCACAGCCAAGTCAAAAATTACTGATCCTGGTTTCATATTTTTAATCATCTTTTCATTAATAATTCTTGGTGCTGGTTTACCAGGGATTAACGCGGTGCAGATAATAATGTCATTTTTTGAAACCGCATTCTCTAACATTTCTTTTTGTTTTTTTTTAAAATCCTCGCTAGCCTCTTTTGCATAGCCCCCTTTTGTCTCTAAATTTTCTGAACCTTCTACACTTAAAAATTTTCCACCTAAACTTTCAACTTGTTCTTTTGCCGTTAATCTAACATCAGTAGCTGAAACGATTGCTCCTAATCTTTTAGCGGTTGCTATAGCTTGTAAGCCAGCAACACCAGCTCCTATTATCAAAATTTTAGCTGCTGGTACTGTTCCAGCTGCAGTCATCATCATTGGCACAGCTTTTTCATATTCATAAATTGACTCTATTACGGCTCTATACCCTGCCAAATTTGCCTGTGATGACAAAACATCCATTGATTGAGCTCTAGTTATTCTAGGCAAAAAATTTAAAGCAAAGATATTGATATCTTTTTTTGAAATTTTATCCTCTTTATTTAAGTTGCTCACAATCAAATTAGATTTTGATTTAATTAATTCTATTTCTGTATTCGAAGGTATATGAACTTTGCATAATAAATTTGATTTTAAAAAGACTTCTTTCGGACTGCTTAATACTTCTACACCATAATCTTTAAATTCTTTATCACTATAACCGAGACTTTCTCCATACCCTTTCTCTAAACAAACATTCAAACCTAAGTTTTTAAAACTTTTTGCTGTTTCAGGTGTTATTGAAATTCTTTTTTCTGGATTTTGCTCTTTTGTTGATCCTATAATCATAAGACTTATTAAAGTAAAGTTATAGCCAATATAATCAAAATTAATACAACAGCCACAGTACCCCACAAAACAAATTTTGTGAAATTGACCCAGGTATTTTTGTGGTCTTGGTTATTCATTTTCTTTAACCTTGACGAGCCTTAAACTTTGGATTTTTTTTATTGATAATGAAAATCTTTCCTCTTCTTCTTACAAGTTTGGAGTTAAGATCTCTTTTTTTTAACGATTTTAATGAGCTAGCAACTTTCATAATTTTTTATAGCCTGGCAACGACCTACTCTCCCATGTCTTAAGACAAAGTACCATCGGCGCTGAAGGACTTAACTTCCGAGTTCGAAATGGGATCGGGTGTGGCCCCTTCGCAATA
>MDTA01084197.1_pt1 | contig 12365 bp, 12 predicted proteins | sample 811151 | NCBI WGS metagenome assembly MDTA01 (sample SAMN05326648, study PRJNA326480) | marine metagenome | isolation source: seawater | place: Indian Ocean: South | collected 2010
CAGAATATTTGTTTTTTAATCTGTCAATTGTTAGCTGAATTGGAGTAAGAGGATTTTTAATCTCATGTGCTAGTTTCCTAGCAATAGTTTCCCAAGCTTCCATTCTTTCAGAGTTGAGTAATTTTTGCTGTTGATCTTTAAGTTTGTTTATCATTGAATTAAAATTTTCAATTAATTTTTCCATCTCAATGTCGGTTTTAATGTATGGAACTTTTGTATTTAAATCCCCCTTACCTATTAATTCAGATGCTGTAATTAAATTATTAATTGATACAAAAAATCGTGAAGAAAATCTTATTGCAATTGTTATTGATAAAAATAAAAGCAAAGTGACTAAAATTACATATATCAAAGCAAATGAAATTTTAATTCCTGTGCTTTGATCCTCAACCGTATAATAAAAATTAATTGCTTCTTCAGACTCTTGTAAGTATTTAGAAATATCTTCATCTAAATATCTAACAACATATAAAAATAAATCACTATATTGAGGTAGTTTGATCACAGCTCCTGAATAGTTTTCAAAAGCATTAATTATTTTTAATGGTCTATCGTCAGATAAAACCATATTTAACGCACGATCATCTATTGGGATATATTCTGTGCCTTGAGCTGTCATAACTAACTCTTTTTTACTATTTATTAAGTGTAATTGATCTAAACCTCTTAAAATTCTTTGATTATTTAAATAATTTTGAAAAAGATCTTTATTTTCTATTAATTGTATATTTTTGTTTAAATCAAATGCAACTAGTACGATATCTGACTCAATTTTATTTCTTTTTTCATTAACATAATCTCTTGCTAGTTGATAGGAATTGTTTACGGCTGTAGTGATTTTTTCATCAAAGTATTTATCAAGAGCAAAAGAAAAAATAAAAAGCGAAAATATAGAAATCAAAATAGAGGGAATAAGTGTAAATAATGAAAAAAAAACAATATATTTTCTATTTGCCACCGAACCTTTAACATTAATATTTATCTTTATCGAATTAGATATTTCTTTAAAAATTAATATAAAAAAAAGAATTAAGAAAATTATGTTGACATATAGAAGTATTTTTAAATTTTGCTCATTTAAATTTACAAAACTTTTATCTAAAAAAGTGAAAAATGTTATGAAACCTAACAATAATGTTGTAATAAATATAACTAAAATAAATATGTTTCTTTTTATGAAATCGAGCATTATTTTTAAAATATATTAATTAAATCTAAAATAAACATATGAATAACTATTTTATAATACTGGCTGGTGGAAAAGGTCAAAGATTTAGCCAAAATAAACCCAAACAGTATTTAAATTACAATGGAAAAAAAATCATACATCACTCTATTGAAAAAGCAATAGACTCTAAATTATTTAAAAAAATTCTAGTTGTTACTTCAAAAAAATATAGAAATGAATTTAAGAAATACAAAAATAATCGATTAATTTTTGCAAAAGGTGGCAGAGAAAGAAAAGACTCATCATTAAATGGACTTAAAAAGATTAAAAAATATAAACCTACTAATGTGCTTGTACATGATGCAGCAAGACCAAATTTTTCTATTAAATTATTAAAAAAAATAATTAAATATTTAAAAAAAAACGAAGCAGTAGTGCCTTATATAAAATCTAGAGACTCAATTAAATATAAAATTAATAACAAAAGTATAAATCTAAATAGGAACAATGTTATTTTAACACAAACACCTCAAGGATTTAAGTTTAAAAAACTTTATAATTTAGCGATTAATCAGAAAAAAAATATTTCTGATGATGTAAGTCTTTTTTTAAGCAAAAATCTAAAGGTCAAATTTATTAATGGCGAAAATCAAAACCAAAAAATAACTTATGAAAATGATTTGAAAGTCATTAAAACTTTTTATGGTATAGGTTTTGATATTCATAAATTAGTTAAAGGTAAAAGATTATACCTAGGTGGAATTAAAGTTCCATTTCATTCTGGCTTAAAAGGTCATTCGGATGGAGATGTAATATTACATGCTATTATTGATGCGATTTTAGGTGCTACAAGAAGTAAAGATATTGGCACTTATTTTCCTAACATAAAAAGATTTAAAAATATAAAATCATCTAAAATGTTAAAACCCATTATGGATAATCTAACTAAGTCTAATTTTTATATTAATAACCTTGATATAAATTTAATTTGTGAAAAACCAAAAGTATCAAAATATCGTAACAGAATTATTAATTCAGTCTCAGAACTAATGAATTTAGATAAAGATCTAATTAATATAAAGGGTAAAACAGTAGAAAAGTTAGGTTTGATAGGAAATGAAAAAGCAATAGCCTGCGAAGTAATAATTTCACTTAGTAAATATGATTAAAACTTTAAATACATTATTTGTGACAATGTTTGGTTTGGGTAAACTTTCAAAATTTCCTGGTACTTTTGGATCATTGGCTACAGTAATAATACTTTATTTTTTTTTTCATATATTAAATTTATCTTCAAATTTAATATTAATAGGTCTTATAATAATTTTTATTTTTTCTTTTTCTGCAGTTGCTATCTATATCAAAAATCACCAAAATAAAGATCCCAGAGAGGTAGTTATTGACGAATTTATTGGCCAATCAATTCCAATATATCTATATGAAATTTCGCATGGAACGGAAAAATCTCCTGAAGTAGCTTTAATTTATTATGGAGTTTGTTTTGTATTATTTAGATTTTTTGATATAGCAAAACCATTTCCTGTAAGTTATTTTGATAAAAATTTTAAAAACAGTTTTGGGGTAATTATGGATGATGTTTGTGCAGGTTTTTATGTAGTTTTATCTTTAATTATTTTTATGATTATAAGTAGTTATTTTACAATATGAATTCATTAATAAAACTGTTAACTAAAAAAAAACTTAAAATTTCATTTGCCGAGTCCTGTACTGGAGGTTTGCTAGCTAGCTCTATTACATCATTTAATGGTGCATCAAAAATATTTGATTTAGGGTTAGTCACTTATTCTAATCAATCTAAAATTAAGGTTTTAAAAGTTAATAAAAATATAATTAGAAAATATGGCTCTGTAAGTCATGAGTGTTGTTTAGCTATGGTTAAAAATTTATCTAAAATATCAAGAGCTAGTATAAATATTTCTATAACTGGAATTGCAGGACCTAAAGGTGGTTCCAAACAGAAACCTGTAGGATTGGTTTATATTGGTATTAAAAAAGGTAATAAAACACTAATAAATAAGTACTTATTTAAAAGAAAAAAAAGATCTTCAATACAAAAAGCTACTGTTAAAAAAGCTCTAGACTTAGTTCTTAGAGTTACCAAATAACTCTTCAGCTCTCTTCTGAAAAGCGTCAGCTATTTTTTCTAACCCAAACTGAAAAGAAACTGCCATTAATGAATTTAAAAATTTATTTTTTATTTCAAAGTCTATATCAAATGAAACTTGAGTTTGATTATTTTGTTCTATAAATAGCCATTTATTTGAAAGATGATTTAAAGGACCATCTATATTTTTTACATGTATTGAGCATTCTTGCTTATTATAAAAAACATCACTTTTATAAGTATCTTTGAAAGGCCCCTTGCCAATTGTAAGATCTGCTATTATTTTTGTTGAAGTATCAGCTTCTTCTTTTTCATGTATTTTAGCATTATAACAAAAAGGAATAAATTCAGGATATTTTTCGATATCTAAAACTAAATTTATTAAATCTGTTTTTTTACATTCAATTAATCTCTTAATTGAAGCTTTTGGCATTAATGGATATTTATTCTTTTTTGTTGAAGTTTTGCGAAATCCTCATCGGCATGATATGACGATCTTGTTAAAGGTGAGGAAGAAACTAATAAAAAACCTTTTGATTTTGCTATTTGATTTAATTGTTTAAATTCATCTGGATGGTAATATCTGAAAAGAGGATGATGTTTGGATGATGGTTGAAGATATTGACCAATTGTTAAAAAATCAACCTCTGCAGATCTTAGGTCATCCATAACTTGAATAATTTCATCAATCTCTTCTCCAAGGCCAACCATAATGCCAGATTTTGTAAAAATTTTTTTATTATTTTTTTTTGCATTTTTTAGAAGTTCAAGAGATGCAAAATATCTAGCACCTGGTCTAACTTTTACATATAAACTTGGAACTGTTTCAATATTATGATTGAAAACATCAGGGTTAGCTTCTAATATTTTTTTATAAGCATCACCTTTTCTTAAGAAATCTGGAGTCAAAACCTCAATTGTAGTGTTTGGATTTTTTGATCTTGTGGTTTCAATAACTTTTTTAAAATGATTAGATCCTCCATCATTTAAATCATCTCTATCTACTGAAGTTATAACAACATGTCTTAATTGTAATTTTTTAACTGCATTAGCTATTTTTATATCTTCGAAAGGATCTAATTTTTCTGGTTTACCAGTTTTTACATCACAAAAAGCACATGCTCTTGTACATGTATCACCCATAATCATAAAAGTAGCATGCCTCTTGCTCCAACATTCTGTTATGTTTGGACAGTTCGCTTCTTGGCAAACTGTTACTAAATTACTTTTATTAACTACAGTTTTTGTAAGAAAAAATTCTTTACTATTAATTAGTCTAGATCTTATCCACTCAGGTTTTTTTTTGATTGGATTAATAGGATTTTTTACTTTTTCAGGGTGTCTCGGTCTATTTTGATTTTTCATTATTTTTTAAAATGTAAATTTTCTCACCATTTTTACTATAAACAAATTTTTCTCTAAGCAATATTTCAATATAATCTTTATCTAGACTTTCGCTTAACAAATTGTTTTTAAGTTCTAGTTTACTTATGTTCATTTTTAATTGATTTTCCTTTAATTTCAAATTGTCTAATAAATTCTCTTTTTTTAACAGAGAAATTAAACCACGCTCACCATCTAATAGATTAAAGAAAAAATACAAAAACAAAAATGTCCCAATTATCGAAAAATAATTTTTTTTAATTTTATCAATCATAATTTGCTCATTTTAGCTTTATTTCCAAGACTTTCTTCTATTCTCAGTATTTGATTATATTTTGCAACTCTTTCAGATCTGCATAAAGAGCCTGATTTTAACTGATTTGAGTTAGTTCCAATTGATAAATCAGCGATAAATGTATCCTCAGATTCTCCTGATCTATGAGAAATTATAGTATTAAATCCAATATTATGTGCAAATTTGATAACCTCAATAGTTTCAGTAACTGTGCCTATTTGATTTAATTTAATTAAAATTGAATTAGATGATTGATTTAAAAAACCTACTTTTAATCTTTCAAGATTTGTAACATATAAATCATCACCAACAACTTGAATTTTATTATTGGTTTCCGCCATAAATTTATTCCATGATAACCAATCATTTTCTGCAAAAGGATCCTCTATAGATTTAATTTTATATTTTTTAATCATTTTTTTATATTCAGAAATTGATTTACTAACGGTTTGAAATTTTTTAGAATGTATTGCATATTTTTTTTTTCTAAATAACTCATTTGCTGCAACGTCTAAACATATAGATATATCCTTTCCATTAATAAAACCTGACATTTTTATGGATTTGACTATTAAATCTAAAGCTTGTGAATTACTACTAATCATGGGTGCAAATCCACCTTCATCCCCAACAGATGTAGATAATTTCATATTCTTTAATATTTTTCTTAAATTATTAATTACCAAAAAGCTCATTTTTATTGCTTGTGAAAACGATTTAGCTCCATCTGGTCTGATCATAAATTCTTGAATTTGCAATCCATTGTTAGCATGTACGCCCCCATTAATAATATTCATCAAAGGGTAAGGTAAGGAAAAATTATTTTTAACTAAAAAATTTTTATAAAGTGGTATTTTCCTTATTTTAGATGATAATTTTTTTACTGCCATTGAAACTGCAAGCATACTATTTGCTCCAAGTTTAGTTTTTTGCTTTGTACCATCTAATTTTAAAAGAATATGGTCTATTTTTTCCTGATTATGTACGTTCTGATTTTTTATTTTTTTTGAAATTTTATTATTGATTATTTTTACAGCCGTAAATACACTTTTACCGTTGTAATCTTTTCTATTTTTATCCCGCTTTTCAAAGGCTTCAAAACTTCCTTTTGAAGCACCAGATGGACAAATTGATGATGCGGATATATTTTTTGAAAAAACTTCTGCTTCAATTGTCGGATTTCCTCTGCTATCAAAAACTTGTCTAGCAACTACTTTAGTAATTTTGCTCATTTAAAGTTTTTTACTAATTTGTCTATTTCGATAATCTGAGTTAAAAGTTCCTCTAATTTATTTAAAGGTACCATATTAGGGCCATCTGAGGGTGCATTATCTGGATCTTGATGTGTTTCAATAAAAATTGCGGCTATACCAACTGCAGAAGCAGCACGGGCAAGATATTCCACAAATTCTCTTTGTCCACCACTTTTTTCTCCAAGTCCTCCGGGTTGTTGAACTGAATGTGTTGCATCGAAAACAACTGGATAACCATTTTTAGTCATTATTGGAATTGACCTCATATCTGACACTAAAGTATTATAGCCGAAACTTGCTCCACGCTCTGTAACTAAAATATTATCATTTCCAGAATCTGATATTTTTTTTGTTACATTAATCATGTCCCATGGAGCCAAAAACTGACCCTTTTTTACATTTATTATTTTTTTTGTTTTTGCGGCAGCAATCAATAAATCTGTTTGTCTACATAAAAAGGCTGGGATTTGAAGAATGTCCACATGTTGAGATACTACTTCACAATGTTTTTCATTATGGATATCTGTTAAAATTGGAATATTTAATTCTTTTTTAATTTTATCAAATACTGGTAATGAATTTTCTAGCCCTACTCCTCTTTTACCTTTAAGACTGGTTCTATTAGCTTTATCAAATGAAGTTTTATAAACAAAACCAATACCTAGTTTTGATGTAATTTCTTTAATTTTACCTGACATATCCATCGCATGTTGTTCGGACTCTAGCTGGCAGGGTCCAGCTATTAATGCAATTTTTTTGCTATTCGAAATTTCAATACCGTTACAATTTACAATTCTATTTTGCATATTTTTTTTTTGCAGCTTTGATAAAAGAAGAAAATAAAGGATGTGGATTAAAAGGTCTAGATTTAAATTCAGGATGAAATTGAACACCTATAAACCATGGATGATTTTTGAGCTCTATAATTTCTGGGAGACTGCTATCTGGTGATAAACCTGAAAAAATAAGACCATTTTTCTCAAATTTATCTATATAAGAAATATTAACTTCATATCTATGCCTGTGCCTTTCCTTGATGGTTTTTGTTCTATAGATCTTTCTTATTAAAGAATTTTCTTTTAATTTAGCATCATATGAGCCTAGCCTCATTGTGCCACCTAAATCTTTATCAGTGCCAACAACTTTTTTACCATCTTTATTCCATTCATTCATTAGACCAACAACTGAAGTTCCTTTTTTATTAAACTCACTTGAGGTGGCATTTTTAATCTTTAGTTTATTTCTTGCAAATTCAATTACTGCCATTTGCATTCCATAGCAAATTCCAAGAAATGGAATTTTATTAACTCTTGCAAATCTAATACACTCAATCTTTCCATTGGTGCCTCTTTTTCCGAAACCACCAGGAATTAAAATTCCTGAAATATTTTTTAATTTAGTTTTTATTTCAGAAGGTTTCAGCTTTTCAGAGTCTATTCTTAGAAGTTTTACTTTTATATTGTTTGCAATTCCGCCATGAGTTAGCGCCTCATCTAAAGATTTGTAAGCATCTTTCAGCTCAACATATTTACCAATTATAGCAATATTGACTTGTTTTTTTGTATTAAGAATAATTTTGTTTATTTTTCTCCATGGGGCTAGATTGCTTGATTTTTTTGATTTTATTTTAAAATAATTTAGCACTTGAACGTCTAATTTCTCATTAGCAAAACTGATTGGAGCTTCATATATAGTTTTTACATCGACTGTTTCAATAACGTTTTTTATATCAACATTGCAGAATAATGATATTTTCTTTCTGTGCTCAAATGGTATCGATCTTTCAGATCTACAAATAATAATATCTGGTTGTATACCAATACTTCTTAATTCTTTAACAGAGTGTTGAGTGGGTTTCGTTTTTATCTCATCCGAAGCCTTCAAATATGGAACTAAAGTTAAATGGATAAAGAGTGAATTTTTTTTACCCACATCGTTTGCAAATTGCCTTATTGCTTCAACAAATGGTAAACTTTCAATATCACCTACAATACCACCAATTTCACATATAATAAAATCTTCCTTAGATGTATCATATTTAATAAATTCTTTTATTCTGTCAGTTATATGTGGAATCACCTGTACGGTCTTACCAAGATATTTACCTCTTCTCTCTTTTTTAAGTACATCATTATAAATTTTTCCAGTTGTAATATTATCTGTCTTCTTTGCTGTTACTCCTGAAAATCTTTCATAATGTCCCAAATCTAAATCAGTTTCAGCACCATCATCAGTCACAAAAACCTCTCCATGTTGGAAAGGACTCATTGTACCAGGGTCTACATTTAAATAAGGATCTAATTTTCTTAGTCGTACTTTAAAACCTCTAGATTGAAGTAAATATGCTAGCGATGCAGACGAAAGACCTTTTCCAAGGGATGATACCACGCCGCCGGTGACAAATATATATCGCGCCATGGAATTATGTTATAGACCGATATTAAATAATTTCAAAGTATTTAATTATTATTTTCAGGAATTTTTGGTGTCTCCTCTTGATTTTCCTCAATTTTATCCAATACTGAGCCGGCTGGTTCTAATTCGCTTCTAGAAATAATAGTCAGAGATAAGCTACAAATAATAAATAAAGTAGCAATTACAGCGGTAGATTTTGTAAGGAAGTTACCTGCAGATCTTGAAAACATAAAATTATCTTGAGATATACCAATACCAAGAGCCCCGCCTTCTGATTTCTGAATGAGAACTAAAACAACTAATATAGCTGCTAAAACGATGTTTATTACTAGCAAAGTATTTTCCATGCAAACTAATTAATTGTTTTTTTTATTATATCAATAAATTTTTTTGAATTTTGAGATGCAGAACCAATCAAAAAGCCTTTAATACCGGTTATATTTTTAAGACTTTTTACATTTTTATTATTAACAGAACCTCCATATAATATAGGCAATTTTTTTTTGGTCTTTTTAGATATTATCTTTTTTATTTTAAATATGTTAAGCTCAAGTTCTTTACCATTCGGAATAACTCCAGTACCAATAGACCAAACTGGCTCATAAGCTATTAAAATATTTTTATAATTTTTGATATTTTTGAGACCCTTATTAATTTGTCTTTTAAGAACAGAAAAAGTAATTTGTTTTCTTTTTTCATTTAAAGTTTCACCAATACAAAAAACTATTTTTAAATTTTTGTTTATAGCTGAATGAATTTTTTTATTTATATCTAAATCAGTTTCACCAGCAATTCTGTTTTCTGAATGACCAATAATAACATATTTGCACCCAAGTTCTTTTAACATTTTTGAACTTATTGAACCTGTAAAAGATCCATAATCTTCAACTACATGACAATTTTGTCCACCAATAGAAATTTTTGAATTCTTAAATTTATTAATGAAATTATGTATAAGCGTAAAAGGTGGAAAATATATAATTTTAGCTTTCTTATATTTTTTTAACTTACTTAAATTAATTACTTTATTTAACGAATTTAGGGATGATGTGCTACCGTACATTTTCCAGTTAGCAATAAAATATATATTATTTGTCATAAACGATATTTTAATCTATAGATTTGTTTTTTAAAAAATCAATAAATAAAGATTTAAAGTATGATAAGTAAATTTAAGAATCTCACAAACTCTAAAATTTCATGGGTAATTGTAGCTTTAATTGCGATACCTTTTGTTTTCTGGGGAATGGGTGATGTATTCACTAGAGGAAATACTAATAATGTTGCAAAGATTAACAATAATTCAATTTCAGTTACTGATTTTATAAATCATGTAAATGAGTCTGGCTTAAATGAAAGTTTAATAAAAGAAAATCTTAATAATAATATTTTTGAAGAATTACTTAGTCAGCTAATATCTGTAGAATTAATGAAAATGGAGGTAGAAAATCTCAATCTTAATTTTTCAAATAAAACATTAAAAAACAAAATTATTAATAATAAGAATTTTTTAGATAATGAACAAAACTTTTCTAGAACCAAATATGAAAAGTTTTTATTAGAAAATAATATGTCTGCTGCTCAATTTGAATCAAGACTAAAATCAAATGAACTTCAAAAAATTTTATTTAATTATATTAATGGTGGATTAGTAGTGCCAAAATTTTTAATTAATAAAAAATTTATTGATGAAAATAAAAATATTGAAATTGAATTTGTAAACTTGGAGGAAAACTATAAAAAAGATTTTAGTTCAAAAGAAGTAGATGATTTTATTGAATTAAATAAAAAGGAATTAAATAAGGATTTCATTGATTTTAGTTATACAAAAATTACACCTCAAAATTTATTAGATACAGACGAGTATAATGATGAGTTCTTTAAAATTATAGACGAAATAGACAATAAAGTTTTAAACAATGAAGAAATAGAATTAATTGCTAAGCAATATAATTTAGAACTTAAAGATGTAAATAATTATTATCCTTATGATAAAGAGTTTGAGTTTATTTATTCAAAAAAAAATGGTTCATCTCAGGTAAATTTAATTGATAATAATGACCATTACCTTTTATTTAAAATAAATCGAATTGAAAATAAACTACCAGACGTTAATTCAAAAAAATTTTTGGATGATATTAACTCAATGTTAAAGAATCAATTTAAATATGAATATAATAAAAAACTTTTAGAAGATATTCAGAAAAATAATTTAAAATATGAAGATTTAAACAATTTTACTAATTCTAGTGATGTAGAAAAACTATCAATAAAATCAATAAACGATAAAAATAAATTTTCAATTGAAGCAATAAAATTAATTTATTCTTTGCCTGAAAAATCTTTTGTTTTAATAAATGATACTTTGAACAATATTTACTTAGCATACATAAAAACAATAAAAAATAATGACAATTTAAATGAAAATGATTTAAAAAATTATTTATTAAAATCAAATAGTGAAATAAGAGATACTCTTTATTCAAGTTATGATATTTATTTAAGTGAAAAATATGAAATTAAAGTTTTTCAAAATACTATTGAGAGATTAAAAAATAATTTTAAATAATGCTTAATTTATCAGTTTCTGAATTTAAAAGAAATCATCAAAATAAAAAAAATCAAGTCTTATATTTAACTATAAAATCAAATGGTATAAATGAAACAGAAAATTTAATTAATAATTTTTTAATTGAAAAAAATAGTTTTATTTTTGAGTCTGTCGAAAAGGGAAAAATAAAGGGCAGATATACAATTTTAGGAAAGAATCCAGATTACATTTGGGAATTTCAAGGAAATAAATGCAAACAAATAATTAATAATAAAATTAAAATTTTAAAAAATTCATCAAAAAATATAATTGATCAAATCATTGAAAATTTTAAATTTGAAATACCAAAAGAATTACCGAATATTTGTTCAATTATTTCTGGATATTTTTCTTATGACGTAATTCGTTATGTTGAAAATATTCCAAATAAATGTAAAGACGATTTGAATATTCCAGACGTAAGATTAATTCGACCAAAATCTCTGATTATCCTAGACAATCTTGAAAAAAAAATTCATTTTATTAGAAATTTTTTTAAAGAAGAAAAGGTTAAAAATTATTCAAAAAGTTTTAACAATATTAAATCAGATATTGAAAATTTGATACTTCTTGCGAATACAAAAAATTTTTATAAAAAAAATGAAAATAATATAAAAATAAAAGTTAAATCTAATATTAGTAAAAAAAAATTTTTGAAAAATGTAATAAAAGCACAAAAATATATTAAAAAAGGTGATATATTTCAGGTTGTCCTAAGTCAAAGATTCAAGGCAAAACTACAAAAAGATCCAATTGAAGTTTACAAAAAACTTAGGGTTACAAATCCATCTCCTTTTATGTATTTTTTTAATTTTATTGACTTTCAGATAATAGGAGCAAGCCCTGAAATACTTGTAAGATTAAGAGATAATCAAATAACAATTAGACCTATTGCTGGTACTAGACCCAGGGGAAAAACAAAAAAAGAAGATAATTTTTATGAAAAAGATCTTTTAAAAGATAAAAAAGAACTAGCTGAACATTTAATGCTTTTAGATTTGGGCAGGAATGATACAGGAAGAGTTTCAAAAATTAATACTGTTAAAGTCACAGAAAAATTTAAGATCGAAAGGTACTCGCACGTAATGCATATAGTATCAAATGTGGTTGGTAAATTTAATAATAAATATAGTAAA
>MDTA01024777.1_pt1 | contig 12363 bp, 13 predicted proteins | sample 811151 | NCBI WGS metagenome assembly MDTA01 (sample SAMN05326648, study PRJNA326480) | marine metagenome | isolation source: seawater | place: Indian Ocean: South | collected 2010
CCAGAGGCGTATTGGCCGTCGACCATACCTTGCTGCACATGTCTTTCGTAAGGTTGAAAGTCTAATCCTCCGGCCATAATCTATCTCCTTATGGTACTGTTATTGCGTGAAAAACATTACTTTTCGCACGATTACTAGTAAGGTATACGCCTACAACGCTATCTGCTGCTGTCATTGAACCGTTTGCGAAACCAGTATTACCATCATCTTTTACAGTAATCACTGTGTCCGTCATTGTATTTATAGGTAAATCTTGCTCAACGCCCATCCAAGATGCTGTTAAAGAAGCACCGTCACCAGTCCCTCCTGACAGATTTTGTACCGCTACTGCGGCTGTAAATGAGGTATCGCCATCTGCACCAGTGATTCTTACTGCTTGTAATTTTCCTAGAGAAGCAGTGTTAACAGCAGCAACAATATCGGAATTTAAATTGTCTGCCGCCTTGGGAGCACCAGCACCATCTGCTGCTAAGCGGATAACTAAAGCATCGTCAGTTTGCGTTGCTAATAATGGGTCATTCGCGTTAGCTACAGTCACTTGGATTGTAAGAGAGTTACTACCAGTACCGGGGAGTACTGATGTAAACTGCAGGTCTCCAATTGTTAAAGTAGACTTCGTTTGATTACCTAGAAAGTTCTTACCGTAGAGAGTACCGCCAGTTACCTTTCTATCAGTAGCAGAAAACTTTGAATTACCACTATAGATAACAGGAGTACCAGTGTGTGATTCCATTTGTACAAAAGCAGACTCTACGTCTTCACGTAAGTCATTTAACTCACGACCAACTGAATGTGGTCGTATTGCTTGCTCTCTTCCGAAAGTGACAGATCTCTTTAGATTTTCTTTTTCGTTTCTAAACTGTGCCATAGTTTATATCTCCTATACTACAAGAGTAAGTTTAATGTAATTAGCTGGGTACAATACCTCTAGCTGAATTTCTACAAGAATTGTGTCTGGTTGTGTTCTGTCCTGCTCCAATTTACTAACCGTAGCGCTTCTGAACAAACCGTTTTGTGTAGCCGTAGTACACATAGAATCAACTAGAATTGTTAAGTCATCAATATACTGTTGAGTAATGTTAAACTTGCCAATTCTACTTTTTAGCTGTGCCCGTACCAGTTTAGCGAAAGAATCTACTGCTTTTGTTACACTGAATTCTCTTGATTCGATGACGCTAGGATCTGTAGTCGATTGAATTCGTAAGGTAGGTAACTGTCCTGCTACATCTACTTCAATATGTGCATTACCTGCACTAATAATATCTAAATGGCTTCTTTCTAATGAAGGACCACGTACATCATTAAATCCAACAAAAGGTAATCTAGTAAAGGGCTCTTGTGGTTCTATAAAAGAAACAGCACCAACAATAGCGGCACCATAATAATAAGAAGGCAAACTCTGATTTACACCACCAACAGCACTACTTTGTACAGTATCCGGATGTAATCTTAGTTGTCTGCGGTTACTATACTGCTGTGCCTTGTCACGAACCGTCTCTGCGTAAGCAGTCTTATCTAGTTTTGTAGAACCGGGCAGTGTTAACACCGTACCTCTAAGAGCTAAGCTAAATGAAGCGTTAGAGAATTCAGTAGGTAAGGTTTCTGTAGAATAGAAATTATCACCGTTTTGTGCAGTAGTATACGTATATCTAACTGTTACTCTAGCACCGTCTACACTAATCACACTATATTTATAACTATCGTCTCCGATAGTAAGTTGTACAAAAAGTTGATTACCGCTATCTAGTTCAAAAGGTACTTCAGCACTTGTATCAATGCCCTTAGCCGCCAATAAAGACTCAGGAGAAACATTAAGGTCTATTTGTCCCGCATTTCCAGTAGATTCTGCACCTACAGCACCCGAACTTAAAATTACTTCATCGTTTCTACGTATGGGATTTTTAGGAGACGCAACAAATATACGCTCTGCTCTTTGAGAAGGAGAACTCATATCAGTTACATGCAAGTTAAATAGTTGTATTACGTCTTCAGAAGATGATAATGGACATAAAGAATAAACCTCAAAAGTTCTTAGATATTCTAAAGCTGCTTTATATGAAAGAGTAGTACCTTCAGGTTCCGATTCACTGATGTCATCAACACCTAAAGCACTAATTTCTGTACCACTTCCAGCATTTATTAATGCATAATATAGAGCTAGTGCTAAAGGATTCCTAATGCTTACAGGACCATAAATAGTCTCCAAATCCTCTACATTAGAAATTTTTATTAGTCCAGGCTGGTTAGCAGAGGCAGTAAGGTCTAATCTTAATGCTCTATAACCAATATGTATGTCTCCACTTACAGTGGCATTATTTAACGGTTGACCACTTATAGGATTTCTTAATATCTCTGGAGACAAAAGTAACTTGCCACCACTCATAACGTAAGCGTCGGGGTTAGGTCTACCTTCTCCACTATCAGTAGTATAGTTAGCAAATAGTGCTTCTCCGATACTGCCAACAATTCCTGTATTGACTATGACAGAACTTGCAATACCAATTAAAGGTGAACGTAGTTGTAGATATACTCCTGCGACGTTATTTTTTGATGTAATACGTGTTAATACTGAGAACCCAACAAAATCGTTTACATCTCTAATAAAATCAAATAATGATTGGCTAGTTGATACTACTGAATAGTCTCTACGGCTATTGTTGAATGTGAAATCTAATGTCTTACCTACTAAAGCAAGATTAAAGACTTCATCTGTCCCAATATCTTCGTAACCATTATTTACCAGGTTCCCACTATTAACAGTTTGTAATATCGCCGGACTACCGGTTGCACCTGCTGCAACTCTAATAGATACTTCTTTTCTAGCTTCAGTAGCCGTAAAAGTTAATACATTAGTGTTTGTATCTAAAGTAGTTGTGATACCTGTTAAAACTGCGTTTAGAGAATCATCTAAATTGGCATTATCATGACTAGCTTCGATAAGAAAATTAACCGCAGTAGTAACGCCATCCACAACAAGAGAAACTACTATAGACAATCCTACGGAAGCAGTGATTGCAGCATTTGTAACGTTACTGAACGAAACAGAAGCGGCTGTGGCAGCCACAAGAGAATTAGTTATATCAGCACTTACAGCTTGTGCTGGTCCGTGTGTGCCTATAACTATATCGTCTGAGGTCAACCAACTAGTTAAATTTTGAGCAATCACAAACCCATTCTTAGGTGCAAAAGGTGTAGGGTTACTTGTTAATTCCCCTAAACTAAAATCTATATATCTTTGATTTACAGGATTACCGCTCGCATCATATTCAGAACGTAAAGTATCTACAACACCTAATTTAAATTTAGTCGGCTCAACAGCAGTTACCATCACAGATGACAAGCTTTGACCAAATGGACCTGAAGCAAAAAATAAGTCACCGTTGTTTGATGGAGAAGCAGATCTAATTAATAATTCATTTTTAAAATCAACATCGTCAGCTTCGCCTATTTTTATAGTTCCATCAGAGTTAATTTGAACAAATCTTATATCGTTATTATTTTCCAAATCATTAATATCAGCAGTACTGATATTATTAACTAAGTCATCGTTAAATACTGCTCCCTGTGAGAACCTTACCCAAGAAGATGTAGTAACACCTTGTACAGTATTCTCAACGGCTACCAGTCCAGCACCTTCTACTCTTAAAGTAGAATTTAAGCCCGCTGAAATATCGCTTACAAAAGTAGACACAAAGTTTCCGCTTGCTTTACGAATAGTGATGCTACCTGCTACTCCATATCTATTTGTTCTTATAAGCAATCCTGGAATATTATCTACAGTTTCAGCTGAAGCAATTACTTCACCAACAGCAGTATTAATTTTTGCTGCTAAGGACGCAGCTGATTCATTATTAACTGTTTCAATATAATAGTCGTCAGCTACGGACTGTCTTGTAATATTATCTAATGCTAGAATCAATGTACCTGTTGTGATACCGGATGTACTACTACCTGCAGTATCTTGGCTATCAGCAACACTAACGAGTGCATTTAATGTAGATGATGATGCCGTAATAATGGCGGCAACAGGAGCTTGCCCTTCTACTAAAGTTATTAAATTTTGATGAGTCGCAGAGCTAAAATCTACTGCTATAGACACCGTATTTGTACCTGCGTCATATGCAGCAGATTGATTCGCGTTGTCCGTTATAGTAATTGTAATACCATCACCTGCAGCTCCCGCTGCTACAGCTGTAAATTTAATACCTCCGATAGTAACATTACCATTTATAGGATTAGGTACTTTAAAGTGTATACCGGCTCGCTGAGCAATATTTAAATCACATAAGAAAGCCGAACCTGGACTTAAATCTAATTCGTCTAAAGCACCTGCTACGGATATACCAGCAGTCACTTCCTCGTCAAGTACAGTCATTTGCTGTGGGTCGGCTTTAGGAGTAGGAAAATCACTTGTTTCTATCGAAATAGGTAATTGAGAGTACTTTAGAGGACCTGCAGATGTCTCAACAAGTGAGGTACTGCTAGGCGTACCATCCTCATTTAATAAATCTACAACTTCGAAGGCTGGTCCAACAATACAAGGAATGAGTGTCGGAACGGATGGCGTTACAGGAGTACCTGAGAAAACTTGTTTTATCTCTACTCCCGGCTTACTTATCTGTGTAATCATATTTATTCTCCTACAGCATACTATTCGTATTATTACATAATCTAGTAATCAATGCACACCTCTACAACTAATTATTATTTTTTGTAGAAGTAGAAAGCTCTATGTTATCAATTTGGTAAGCCGGATTTAATACTTCCCAACGATGTGGAATAAAAAACGGCACTATAACTTGTACATTTATAGCACCACCATCTACAGTATCTTGTATAAGCGAACCTGGAGGACTTTCACCACCTATTGTAACATCATGTGCAATCCTAGTAAATGGGCCCTTACGTTGAAGAAAAGCCCGAAGAGCCTTTAAATTAGATGCAACAAACCACGCTATTGCTGTGGCTTCAGGCCCGGTTTTCGCTACACAATTAAAAATAGCTGTTGAACTAATTAAATCTCTGTGTATCATATTACCAGTATTGTTATTGACCCTTTCTAGACTGTTCATTGTAGTATTTAAGTACATGGATTGACCATGTACTACTACAATGGCCGGTCTGGAGTTTACTGTCTCAGCTTTAAGCGGATAAGCACCGGTAATTGTAATCTCAGTTTTTTCAGCATCAGGACTCCAAGCGTACCTGCGGTCAGGTAAGGCACGGAATAGGCCTTGTGTAAACCCAATTAATGTTCTAATTGATTCATAGATTGGATCATATAAAGGATCATATTCACGACGAGAGCTATCCTTACCATAGCTCTTATTTACGGGAACGCGCATTTTTCTTTTCTCGTAGCTCTGCTCTATCTCTTAAAACATTTACTAAAGCAGCACCACCACCTAAAGCAGCTGCGGTAGGTACTAAGTATTTTAGTCTCTTTTTAGGATCAATATGATCAATTTTTTTGCCATACTTTTTTCTTATAAGTAAGCCTGTCCCGTAGCCGAGTCCTGCACCTACTGCAGTGCCACCGGCAATACTAAGTACATCCTTTAAATTAGATCTTTCCTTAGATTTTTTTTCTGCATGTTTTAAAAATACAAGTTCGTTCTTACTCATAATGATGTCCTATAACTATAATTTCTATTGAATTGATCTATACCATCCCATGATACAGGTAATTTATATTCTATATCACACTCAGGTATTCTTGATAGCATTAGCATCTGCTGTACAGGAGATCTAAGTCTTTCAGTGTAAGATACATTCTGCACACGCCAACGTGTTCCTTCATACTCTATAATTATATCACCAACCTTAACTAAAGGATATATAGACATGTTAGCTTGGACTTGCGACTGTTGTGTTATAGAAGAAGCTTGTGTAGGTATATTTCCTCTTTGTTCTGGAGATATTTTAACATAGGCATACATAGGAAAGTTAAAACCTCTAGCATATCCTGTACCGTAGCAACTATGACAATTTGCTATCGTTCTTCTTTGTGTTATCTCATCAAAGCAATTAGTACACTTTTCTCCATAAGTTCTAAGTGAGTATATTAAACAAGGTCGGCCTACAAACTCTTTAAATAGTAATGTATTTAGCCTTATCATTTCTAATGCATCGAGAGGTGGTCTAGCCCTTAGATTTACGGGATCACTTCTATTAGACTCACCAGTTATGGTATTCACAGTCTCTACTACATAATAAAGATTTCGCCACGACATTTTTCTAGGTGCTATGTAGTCTCGTAAGTGAAATCTGTCTGTAAGTGGATCTGATACTGCTTCAAAAGGACCTGCTAGATTTTCGCCACGTAATACTTGATAAGTAATGTGGAGGCTATTTTCGAAAGTGTCGGCTACCTTCCAAGATATATCTATATAGTCTACAGATGTAGAGCCTAGTGTAACGTCAACAACTTTCATACTCACCCCTTATTTAGAAGGTTTCTGTCTCTTCATTCTCTTATAGCGATCAACTAAATCAGATCCAATAAAGCCCCCAGTGACGCCACCAGAAACTGCTCCAATAGCAATAGCCTTTTTGGGATTAGTGCGAGCAAAATCAATTGTTTGATTATCAAGCTCATTAATTTTTCTTTTAGCTTTGTTATAAAAACCCTTAGTTTCCTCAACAGGAGCTAATTTTTTTGGCTCTTTTCTAGAGTAGCGATAAGCGTTAAGTCCTCCAGCAACAGCACCAATGCCTGCACCAACTGCCATATTTGTGTTATTGGCTTTCTTAAACATAGGATCATCTGCAGGCGCTTGGCCATTAAGTTTGTTTTCTAACTCTCTTGCTAAATTAGTGTGGTCAGCTATATCGGATGGTCTCATAAATAAGCCAGCAGTTTTATTCATAGCTCGCTCTCGGTCTCTTCTTTTCTTAATAAGGGCAAGCTTGTTTACTACTTGTCCTTTACCAAGTGCACCTTCTGCAGCTAAGGCTAGAGCTAGCTGCTTTTTGCTAGTAAGCTCTGCCTTTTTTTCTAACTCTGTTCCTTCTAGTAAGATGTCCCACATATTAGTTTCTCCATCCTGCATCGCTTCCTTGTATAGAAGCGATTAACGTATTATTTGCTGTAACAGCAGCAGCTTGTCCTGCTTGTGCAGCAGCAAGGTCGGCATAAGTTAGCCCATCACCAACTTCATCAACATGAGTAAATGCCTCTGATGCATTATCATTATAGTAAATGTAAAATAAGTTTCCACCATCTATATAAGGGGAGGTAGCACCAATATGTGAAGAAGGTAATCCTTTTGATCCATCTCTATTTGTATAATTTTGTATGAAACGAGCCATTCTCTGAGGAGCATTAGAGCCACTAAATTGAATACATTTCATAAATGCAAATCTAGTTTGTCCTGCTTCTCCTTGTGGGAAGAGAAGATCATCTACAAAAGATACAGACCCGTTTGCGTTTCTTAATCTTTTTTTTATAAATGTAAGTGCCATTATCTATATACCCTATCAAATATATCGTAATAACCACCTAGAAAATAATAGTCGGACATTACGGATGTGTTGTCTAGTGCTTGGCTTATATTCATAGATATTTTCCACTTGCTTAATTTAGATTCGTAAGACATACGAAGCATTTGTAGCCATTGGAATATCAGAGGAGTCTTGTCACTGACGCCTACCTGAATACCACCGTCACTATAGTTTAACTGATTTCTAGTCTGTAAGATACCTACAGACTCTAAAATAGATATAACTGTTGCTCTTAATAGTAAACTTCTGTACGGAAAATTAGCACAAGTATAATTTCCTATAAATGGTGGTGTGTTATTAATATCGTCTAGTGCATCTATAATGCTCCAAGCAATCATTCTGTCACTTGTTTCCTCACCATCAATAAGTCTGTTAAGTTCTGGATAGTCTCTTAAATACCCACGAACCTCAGATACAAATAAGTCTAGTTCTTGTTGAGCAACTGACATACCTACTCCTTATTCTCAGTAACCGCACGACTTTTTCTTTTACGTCCTCTTTTTTTAGGCTTCGGCTTCTCTTCTTTTACAACCTCTTCCTCAACCTTTTCAGGCACAGTATCTTTCACTAAGGATTCTTCCTTAATGTCATCAACTACCTCTAAAACTTTTTCAATAGTGGTTGCTATTTCTTGCTTAATTTCTTTAGTTTTCAAGGAAGATACAAAAACGATACTCTTTAGTTCATCAAGAGTTTTTTTATTTAAATCAATGACTTCTTGGTTTACAACTACAGGCCTATTTGGATGTAGCTTTATCACTGCACCATTTTTTAATACGAGTGCAGGAAGCTTTCTAGCTCGTCTATTAGTACGAACCAGACCGCTTCTTTGTCGATTATCTAATGCTACGACTTTATACATAATTATTCCTTACTATCCGATCAAGTATAGTACTAGACTACATCAGATCGAATAATAAGGCAATAATTAGGAAGGAGATCAATTAGTATTGAGTTACTAAAGGATTGATGAATCCGTCATCAGCTTTGTTACGTGCACGACCTAGATCTTCTTCATCTGCAGGTAGACGTACTGAGAAGCCAGCAGTTTCCGCACCAGGTGTAACAGAACCAGAATATAATTCCATCTTAACAAGAGAGTTAAGGTTAAGGAATGCCATACCGATATCTTCCCAACACCAGAAAGTAATCTTATTACCAATTTTATCTACGTAGAATTTAGTATTGTTCAATACATAGAAACAACCTAAGAATTCAGGTGCAGCAAAACCATAAATATTACCACGACGTAAGATGTCAGTTTTGATTGTACGAATAAAGCGACGGCCTAAAATAGTATTGTATTTATACCCATCAACAACTGTTTCAGATTGAATACGATCACCCATATCTTCAACAGTCCATTGTAAGATGTCATCATAGTCTGGCTCTGTAAGAAGAACCAAGTCAAGACGTAAGCGACGGTCTGGTCCACTCATCATCTTGAAGAAGTTTACAAAGTCAGGACGATTTACAGGACGTACAACAAAGTCATCAGTACCAGCAGCTAAAGCTAATTGGCCTTTCATAACTGAAGCGTTCTCATCAGGACCTACAGCAGGTACTAGAGCAGGGTTAGCATTATTAATAGCAGAAGTACTAAAGCCAACATGATTAGCATTGTTAGTATTAGCATCTTTTTGCATTTGTTGAATACCAGCTTCTGCATAAATCAAGAATTGGCGATCTTCAATTTCTTGTAAATTGTTAGCAGACTGTTCTTCAATCATTTTTGTAATAGGCATCTTATAAGCAAGAAGTTCTTGCTCAGTTTTTTCAAAATGCTCTGATTCAATTGTAAAGAATGAAACCGCTACACGTGGAGCACGGATATAACGTGCACGAGCAGAACCACGGAAGTCTACTACCATTGCACGTGATTCTGGCTCTAATTCTTCAATCTTAACAAGACCATCATGCTCTGTAGAAACTTGGCATTCTGCAGGTGTAACAGGCATAGGAGGAAGAACCTTACGTGCAAAACTAACTTCACGTAAATGGTCACGAATAACACCACCGCCGTAAGCAGCAATCTTAGAACGACCTTCTTCTGTACCTAACTTTTCAACAAATAAACTATTTACCATTTCAGCACTATAGCTAGACATATATCACCTCTTTCTTAGTTTAAGCCAAACATTACACGTACTTTTTGAGAAGCACCTGTACCAATAATACGAGAAACACGACCAACTACATAGTTGCTTCCGATTGCACCTACAGATGCACCTACACCGATTACAAAATCTGAAGCTGATAATGTGTTTGTAAGAGGATTACGTACAGGCATAGCATAAACACGTGCACCTACCACAATATTCGCATGCTTTCCATTTGCTACATCACCATTACCGATTGAGTTAGCATCAAAAGTAGCATCACTAGCACGCTCAAAAAGCATAGTGTCAGCTTCAAAAGGTCCGAATTGTAAAATAGGTACATTACCACTAGTTACGATGTCGCCACGACCTGTTTCACTAAAGAAAGGAAATACGACTTTTTCTAGCGCTTTATTAGCACCAGCCGCATTAACGTCATAAGTAGGACGCTGTACACCATTAGCACCAGTAAGCTCAAGTAGCTCACCTGCTAATAGTTTATTGGAAGTTTGACCAAGAAGAAGGCTAGACTGTGTGCTAACTAATTTCTTGCTTGGTGCATAAATTGTTAAAAAGGGTGAGACGAGTTCGAATGTTTGAGTCGCCATAATTTACTCCTTATATATCACCTAAAATAAATGCTTCTAGTTGTGAGCGGGCTGTTGAACCCAAACTCTGCTCGTCTGATAATGATGCCATAGAAAAGTCACCATTGTCTAATAAGTCAATTGCTTCGCTAATTACAGGCATACGTGATGGGTCTGAAGCAAACTCTGCTGCTTTTTCTTCTAAATCAGCCGTATCAATATGTCCTGCATCGGCCATTCTAACAGCCAAATTAGCAGCTTGTTCTGCTCTATTACGCTCATCAATCTCTGCTTGTAAGGCTTCAATTTGCGCTTGTTGGTTTAGAATAACAGAGCTAGCTGTTTTAATCAACTCTCCTGCTGCTCTTAAAGATGCTATTTTATTCATAGTAACTCCTATTTGTTAAATTTAGATAGATGTCCTTGCATATTATAGCCGTCACCTACATTTTTAACATACTTTTTCATATCACTATTAATTCTATCACGAACTTTCTGTGCTTTTAAGTCTATCAGAGCTTTAGGAGTTCTGCTAGAGCCTACAAACTCAGAAGAAACAGCACCAGGATTAGGCATAATTTGACCTGAGTATGGATCAGCAGGTCCAGCACTAATCTTTGCAGGATTAATTCTATCTTCAGCAATTTTTTCTAGTAAGGACTCTTTTCCAAGTTGTGCTGCTTGATATAATGGATCATTTAAGCTTGCAGTCTTATTATGGGCCGCAGATAATTGCTTTATTCTTTTATCAGTCTTATATCTGTTTATAGCTCTATCTGTATGCTTTTGTGTAGCTCTATGTCCCATGTACATACCAGCTAGTCCACCTATAGGCCCTAAAATTGATCCTCTTTCCATACCTTTGGCCAAATCGTCGCCAGCTGAAACTCCTCCAAGAAATCCTCCTGCCACAGTGCCACCAAGACCATAACCATAACTTCTGCCTATAGAGCCTAACATGCTAGGAGAATCATCATACATATCAATATCTCTGTCAGTCATTCCGGCCCTAGCCATACGCTCTCTTGCATGCATATGAGAGCCAACTCCTACAAGCGCAGGAGCAACTAAACCGTAATAAGCATTCTTTTCTTGATTGTTAGACTTAAAGTGATCATAGGCCTTCTTAGCTCCATAAGCAGCTATACCTGTACCAAGTGTAGTAGCGGCAAGTCTTCCTGCTCTATTCATTCCGCCACGACCAGAATCAAGGATTCCCGTAAACTCACCTGCTCTTCTAAGAAAGCTAGGTTGTGCGATATTTGTTTGAGGAGACCTACGGGATTTTCTAGTGGCTCCGCTACTAGCTTGACTAGTACCACTACTAGCTTGACTAGCTCCGCTACTAGCTTGACTAGCTCCGCTACTAGCTTGGCTAGCTCCTCTACTAGCTTGGCTTGCTCCACTACTAGCTTGGCTAGCTCCTCTACTAGCTTGGCTAGCTCCTCTACTAGCTTGACTTGCTCCACTACTAGCTTGGCTTGCTCCACTACTAGCTTGACTAGCACCACGAGCAGAATTAGCAGATTGATTTCCAAAATGGCCGTATCTAGTTATACCTGTGGAACCACTAGGCGGTGTACTCATTTTAGTTGGAGGTGTACGCATTTTAGGTGGCGGTGTACGCATTTTAGGTGGCGGTGTACCCATTTTAGGCGATTTAGATACATTTTGATTGACAAATTCACCAAGGTTACCTGATTTATAAGCCCCATATACTTCTCTAGCGTCGGGTTTTACACCTGCTTTATGCATTCTCCTAAATCGCGCAACATCCCCTTCCGAAAAATATCCTTTTTTTTGTCCTTTTAATAGGTATTTTTCAAATACTTCCGGACTAAATGTTGTATCTGGGTGAAAAAGTGCGTTAATGGCTGATTCGGCACTATTAAACGCTACTTTTTCTAGGTATCCAGATGTTAATCTTGCTTGCGCTATAACTTCTCTAGGTGATGGTATAGAGTGCTCTAAGTTAGTGCCTATAAAGTTTAAAGCAGAAGCTAACTTAGTAATTTCTATATCTACTACTTCTGGATTTTCGCGAATCTCAGCTATAGCTATATCGCTATTATCCTCTAACGCTCTATTTATTACATCTTGTATATTCATATTTTATCCTCATGACCATACCGCCTATCCTAAATTAGCCACCATAGGTTGGATGGTAGACATCG
>MDTA01093401.1_pt1 | contig 12363 bp, 10 predicted proteins | sample 811151 | NCBI WGS metagenome assembly MDTA01 (sample SAMN05326648, study PRJNA326480) | marine metagenome | isolation source: seawater | place: Indian Ocean: South | collected 2010
AAATTATATACTCTTTAATTTTATCAATTTTTGTAGCGGGTAGTACCTCAGCAACAGCATGGCTTTTAGATCCAGCTATTAAAAAAATTTTTATTGATCAGGACAAGACTCTATCTTGGTTAATACCATGTTTAATAGTTCTTGCTTTTTCAACAAAAGGAATATCTTTATACTTTGCTAAGTTGAATATTCTTAGAGTCAGCTCTGAAATCGCGGGAGAATTGCAAAAAAAAATAGCCAACAATATTTTGATATCAGATATTCAAACTTTAGATAATAGACATTCAGGGAAATATATTTCAAATACACTGTTTGATACCAGTCAAGTAAAAAATCTTGTTGGTGTAGGAGTTTTAAATTTGATGAAAGATACGCTTTCTTTAATAGGTCTAGTGTCCCTAATGTTCTATCAAAATTGGAAATTAGCTTTGTTTGCTATTCTTATGATGACTCTAGCTGCTTTATTTGCAAAAAATTTAGGTAAAAGAACTGGTAAAGCAGTGGGTCAAGCAGGTGAGTTATCAGGTAAATTGACTACTTTTCTATCCGAAATATTTAAAGGATCGAAAATGATAAGAATCTATCAAAAAGAAAAACAAGAAAACCAAAATGCAGATCTAATTATTGATCAGTTGACAAATAAAAACATACACATAGGTAGGATTTTAATTACAGCTTCACCAATAATGGAAATTTTAACTGGTTTTATGATAGCAGGTTTTATATTTTTTGCTGGTACTCTCATAGCTGCGGGAGAGTTAGAAATTAACAATTTTTTTTCTTTTCTTGCTGCAATGATGTTGGCTTATCAACCAATTAGATCGTTAGCAACAATAAATATGGCAGCTTATCAAGGTGCTACAGCATTCAAAAGAATTTCCAAAATAATTGATGGTTCTATCCAAATTAAAGAAGACAAATCTTTACCTGTTTTAAAAATAAAAAAATGTGACATTACTTTTGAAAATGTTGGATTTAAATATTTGACTACAGAAAAGAAAGCTATCAAAGATATCAACCTTAATATTGAGGGCGGGTCAATGACTGCATTTGTTGGACACAGTGGAGCTGGAAAAAGCACAATTATGAATTTAATCCCTAGATTTTATGATCCTCAACAAGGGTATATAAGAATTGATGATCAAGACATAAAAAAAACTTCTCTTAGTTCACTTAGAAAAAATATTTCTTTAGTAAGTCAGGACGTAATACTTTTTGATGAAACTGTGAAAAATAACATCTCATACGCTAAGTCTGATGCTTCTAATGAGGAAATTATTAAGGCTTGTGAATTTGCAGCTGCTGATGAATTCATTAGTAAATTGCCTAAAAAGTATGACACAATTATAGGTGAAAATGGAGTTAAATTATCTGGAGGTCAAAAACAAAGGCTTTCTATTGCAAGGGCAATTTTAAAAAAATCTCCAATAATACTTTTAGATGAAGCTACATCTTCTTTAGATGCTGATTCTGAAGAAATAGTTCAAAATGCTGTATTAAATTTAACGAAAAATAAAACTACTCTCGTTATAGCTCATAGACTATCAACTATACATAAAGCAGACAAAATTTTTGTTTTAAAAAATGGAAATATAATTGACTCAGGTAATCACGATCAGCTTATAAAAAATTGTAATGAATATAAGTCTTTATACGAAAAACAGTTAAAATAATTAATGCTATTTTTTTATAGATTTCTTACTTATCTTATTTACCCTTTTTTAATTTTTTTAATTTACTTAAGAACTTTTTTAAAAAAAGAAGAAAAATTAAGATTTAAAGAGAAACTTTTTCCATCTCACTTCTCGGCAGAAAAAAGCGGCAAAAAAAAACTTATATGGATTCATGCTGCAAGTTTAGGAGAAACATTAAGTATGTTTTCTTTAATTGATGAACTTAATAAAAAACAAAAAAATTTAGAATTTTTAATTACAACAGTTACTTTAAGTTCTGGTAACCTAGTAAAAAAAAAAATTTATGAATATTCAAATATAAAACATAGATATTTTCCTCTAGATATTAATTTTCTAGTAAAAGAGTTCTTAGCAAAATGGAGTCCAAATCTTATCTTATTTGTAGACTCTGAAATCTGGCCAAACTTCTTAACTCAAATTAAAATAAATAAAATTCCCCTAATATTGGTCAATGGTAGAATTACAAAAAAAACTTTTACTAAATGGATGTTAGTGCCTAGTTTTGCTAAAAAAATTTTTAAAACATTTGATCTTTGTCTAGCTTCAAGTAAAGACTCTGAAACTTATTTAAAAAAATTAAACGTAAATAACTTAAAATTCTTAGGAAATCTTAAATTTGCAGACAAAATTGAAATCAAAAATATTAAAAGCAATAATGAGTCTTTTTTAAAAAAAAGGTTGTTCTGGTGCGCTGCTAGCACTCATCCAAATGAGGAAATATTTTGTTTAAAAACACATATAAATTTAAAAAAAAAATTTAACGATATAGTCACAATCATAATTCCAAGACATATTAATAGAGCATCACAAATTAAAAATGAGTGTGTGAAATTAGATTTAAGCTATCAAATTTTAAGTGATAAGAATCTTATTTCAGATAATAAAGAAATAATTATAGTAAATTCCTTTGGGGTTTTAAAAGAGTATTTTAAATACGCTAGAAGTGTCTTTATAGGAAAATCAATTATAAAAAAATTAAGTTTCGTGTCAGGTCAAAATCCATTAGAAGCTGCAAAACTTGGTTGTAAAATTTATCATGGCCCTTACGTATATAACTTTAAAGAAATATATGATTTGTTAAAGAAGTACAAAATTGCAGAACAAATTTTTAATGAAGAAGAATTAGCTGAAAAACTTTCACATGACTTTAAGGAACCTAAAGATAAAGAAAACAAAATATCAGAAAAAATTAATTTTTTAGGTAAAAAGATACTAGAGGAAAGTACTGCGGAAATTGAAAAATATTTATAAATGAATTTTATTAAACCAAAATTTTGGAAAAAAAAGATTAGTGTAATTACTTTTATACTTTTACCAATATCTTTATTATACAACATTTTTATTTACCTTAAAAAATATTTTTCTAACCAGATTAAATTTAATATTAAGATAATTTGTGTAGGAAATATTTATCTTGGTGGTACCGGCAAAACACCTTTAGCAATTGAAATAACTAGGGAGATACAAAATAGAAATAAAAAGACTGTATTAATAAAAAAACATTATAAAAATCATTTAGATGAGGAAAGGCTAATCAAAAATATAGTTAAACATTCAATATTTAACAAAAAAAGAATTGCAGCAATTGAGGAGGCAGAAAAAAAGTCTTTTGATGTAGCAGTATTAGATGATGGATTTCAAGATCATTCTTTTAAAAAAGATGTAAATATAATCTGTTTTGATAGCTACCAAGCATTTGGAAATGGTTTTTTACTTCCAGCAGGACCACTTAGAGAAAATATTAATTCTCTAAGCAAATCGAATATTGTCATGATAAATGGCAAAAAAAATGAATTTTTAGAAAAAAGGATCTTAAAAATTTCAAAAAATATCAAAATTTTTTATTCTAAATATACACCTGTAAACATTAAAGAATTTAAAAATAAAAAAATCTTTGCTTTTGCAGGAATTGGTAATCCAGATAATTTTTTTGAAATTTTAAAAAAGAATAATTTAGACGTAATAAAAACTGTTTCATTTCCTGATCATTATAAATTTAAAAGATCAGAATTACAAAAAATTGTAAACGAGAGTTTGAAAAATAATTATGAAGTTGTTACAACTGAAAAAGATTATTTTAGGATTAAAGATTATCAATTTAAAGATATTAAATATCTAAAAATTGATCTTCATATTGATAAAAAAGACAAATTTATGGATCAAATACTAAAAAGCTAATGTTAAAATCTGTAAAATATTTTTTAGAGGCAATTTTTATTTATTTCTTTTTTTTAATTGGAAGAATAATTGGATTAAATGCATCAAGACTATTATTTTCAAATATTTTTCAGCTCATCGGTCCAATAATCAAATCTGAAAAAGTTGTAAAAAAAAATCTTAAAAAATTTTTAAAAGAAGATTTTGAAGAAAAAAATAAACAAATTGCTTCAAATATGTGGTTAAATTATGGGATGACTTTCATAGAATATGTATTTTTAAAAAAATTCAAAAATGAAAATTCACACATGCTAATTGAAGGTGAAGAAATTTTAAATGATATAAAAAAAAACAACAAACAGGTTGTTTTTATATCAGGTCATTTTGCAAACTTTGAATTGATGTCAATGGAAATTGTAAAAAAAAAGATCAATCTAGCTACAATTTATAGACCTCTCAATAATTATTTTTTAAATCCATTTATGGAGTATCTAAGAAAAAAATATATTTGTAATAATCAAATTCCTAAAGGTATGAAAGGTGTGAAGGATGTTATAAAATTTGTTAAAAACAAACATAGTATAGCTTTAATGATCGATCAACGAGTTAGTGAAGGAGAAAAAATAAAGTTTTTTGATCAAGAAGCCTTAACCACAACTTTACCAGCACAAATAGCTTTAAACTATAGTATGGATATAGTGCCAATTTTTATTGAACGAAAACAAATGGGTAAATTCACAATGAAGGTTTATGATCCTATTAATTACTCAAATTTTAAAAATAAACTAGACCTCTCAAAAAATTTAAATCAAATACTTGAGCAAATGATAAATAAAAATCCTAATCATTGGATTTGGACACATGATAGGTGGAAATAAACAAAATTTATTTTTTTAATCTTTTATATCTTTCATTAACTTCAACTGGTGAGAAATAAGCTTCTTGAAGTTCTACATTCCAGTAATATAAGTCAGATAAAGGTATTTGTTTACCAGAAATAGCACAAATGACATGATCTCCCTCTTCAATGATATCAAAAGAGTTATTTTTGTATTTAAGTTTAGCTTTTTTTTTATTCATCTATAAATTATATATTATATATCTTTTCATATGAATATTGCTTTAATAGGGAGTGGTGGTAGAGAACATGCTTTATGCCAAAAAATATATGAATCTAACTTATCAAAAAATATTATTTGCATTCCTGGGAACGCTGGTACTTCAAAAATAGCAAAAAACATTAACATAAACATTTTAGATTTCAAAAAATTACTCATAGTTATAAAAGCCTATAACGTAAATCTTGTAGTAGTTGGTTCAGAAGAACCTTTAGTCAATGGAATTGTAGATTTTTTAAAAAGCCACAAAATCAATGTTGTAGGACCAAATAAATATGCTTCAAAATTAGAAGGCTCTAAAGCATTTATGAAATTGATTTGTAAAAGAAACAATATACCTACTGCGAAATTTAAAATTTGTAAAAATAGAAAGCACGTAAAAAATTTTCTAAAAAAAAGTAATTTGCCTTTAGTAGTTAAGGCTAATGGTTTAGCAGCCGGTAAAGGTGTAACTATTTGTAAAACAAAGGGTCAGGTCTTAAAAGCATCTCACGAAATATTTAACGGTAAATTTAAAACATCAAGAAAGTTAATTTTAGAGGAATTTTTAAGTGGTGAAGAGGTAAGTTTTTTTTTAATAGTTGATAAAAAAAGTTTTAAATTTTTTGGAACAGCGCAAGATCATAAACGTGTAGGTGAAAAAGATACGGGTTTAAATACTGGTGGTATGGGAGCTTATTCACCAGCTCCTATATTTAACAAAATGCTTGAAAAGAAGGTTATAAATAAAATTATTCATCCAACTTTAAATGCTTTGAGAAAAAAGAAAAAAAACTACACAGGTTTTTTATATGTTGGGCTCATGATTAAAAATAATGAACCATATCTAGTTGAGTATAACGTTAGAATGGGTGATCCAGAATGCCAAGTAATTATTCCAAGATTAGAAACTGATATTGTTAAGATTTTTATGAGTTTGGTTTCAAACAATCTTAATAAAATTAAAATTAAATGGAAAAAACAAAAGTGTATGACTATTGTTTTATGTTCAAAAGGTTATCCTAAAAAATTTCAAAAGAATAAGGAATTGAAAAATATTAATAAAATTAAATTAAAGAATAATGATTTTATTTATCATGCGGGAACAAAATTTAAAAATAACAGATTAGTTTCAAATGGAGGTAGGGTTTTAAATATTACTTCTGCTGGAAAAAATTTTCTAAGGATTAGAAAAAATATTATTAAAATAATAAAGAAAATTAATTGGAAACAAGGCTTTTTTAGAAAAGATATAGGTTGGAGAGTTATTAACAGATAAATGAGAATAATAAGTGGAAAATTTAAAGGCAAGTTTATTTCTTTTTTAAAATCAAAAACAACCAGACCATTAAAAGATTCAGTTAAGGAAAATATTTTTAATATACTGTCTCATTCAAAGTTAATTAATATAAAATTAGAGAAATCAAATGTTTTAGACCTTTACTCAGGAATAGGTTCTTTTGGTTTAGAATGTTTGTCAAGAGGAGCAAATAAAATTACTTTTGTAGAGAAAGATAAAATGGCTTTAAAAATTTTGAATCAAAATATAATTAAATTATCTGTTGATAATAAAACTACTATCATTGAAAATGAGATAATGAAATTCTTAAAAGCCAACATTTCTGAAAAGTTCGAAGTATTTTTTTTTGATCCACCTTTTACTAATAAAGACTATATCAAAGAACTTCGAATTATATTGAAAAATCAAATTTTTAAGAAACAACACATAATTGTAATTCATAGAGAAAAAGGATCACAAGACAAATTAGATGACATCATTGAAACTATTTTTGTTAAAGAATACGGTCGGTCGAAAATTATATTTGGAAAATTTTTAACTTAATATATTTTTTGTGATTGTTTTTATTTCCTCCACTGCAGGTTGGTTAAAAGGATTAATATTAGTCATTTTTCCTATAATCGCAGTTTCAACCATAAAATATGCAAATAACTCTCCTAGAGTTTCTTCATTAAGATTTTTGATCTCAAATTCTCTGAAGGGAATTTTATTTTTTTTGAAAACTTTAATTAAAGCCTCTTTTTGTGCTTTTTTAATTTTTCTTAAACTTTTATTATTTAAAAACTTTAATTCTTTATCTATCGCTGTCCCTTTTAACTTGTTTCCATCAATTCTTTTTTCACTAAAAATATAGAATATTTTATCTCTTGGACCGTCTAGATATAATTGGAGTAAACTGTGATGATCTTTTGGTGCTGTAGAGATAATTGGAAAAAAACCTCTTCCATTTTTTCCTAAACTCTCAGCTATTAATTGTTGAACCCAATACAAAAAAGGGTCAAACTTGGCTTCGTAACTTAATAAGACTAAATTTACAATCTTTTTAGACATGAGCAAATTACTTAGAGCGATCGAACTACTTTTGAGAAACTTGTCCTTTTTATAATGTGTTTGATTGAGTAAATTTTTTCTAAATTTTATAATATTTAAACCCATCAAATAAGCAGGGACCATTCCTACCTCCGAAAGAACAGAATATCTTCCTCCTATAAATTTTTTATGCTCTATAAAATTTATATTTTTTCTTTTTGCGAGATTAGAAAGTGTTCTATTATTTCTATTTGAAATTATAATTAAATTTTTTGATTTTGGTTTTAAAAGTTTTAAAGCTAAAAAGTTTGACAACGTTTCAACTGTATTACCAGATTTTGAAATTACGATAAATAAAATTCTATCAAGATTTTTTTTCTTTCTAATTTTATTTACCATGTCTTCGTCAAGATTATTTATAAATATAAAATCCTTTTTAATCTTTTTTTTTAAAGCGAAATAAATAGACTCTGAACCTAATATTGATCCTCCCATTCCTATAATAATTATTGTTTTAAATTTTCTAAATTTTATTAAATGTTTCTCTTTAAAATTAAATTTATATTTGTCACTTAATGAATGAAGTGTATTATTAGGTGTATCTAAATTTTTTAAAATATTATTTAAAATTTTTGAGTACCTTTTTTTAAATTTTCTTTGGAGGACTGAGCTAAAATATTTTTTATAAATCGAGTTTTTGTAAATTACTTTGCTTTTAATTTTGGTCACTTGCTTATCTTATTTATTATAGACTCTTCTATTGATTTAAAATTTTTGTTACTGCTTTTTTTTTCCTTTTTTATTGTTAAAATTTCGTCAATTTTATCTCCATCTTTAGAGTTTGTGTTTATTGAATTAGAAGATTTGGGTTTCGGTATAGTGTCGTAGTCTGGGGGTAAAGTTAAAGGTTGCCTTTTTTTTACTAAAAATTCGTCAGTCGTATTTTTTTTTTCATTTCTTAAAACTCTTTCAGCATCAGATAACCCGCCACAAGAATATGTAAAGACAACAATTATAAAATATAATATTAGTTTATTTATTTTAAGCATTTTTTTTAAAAATATCTTTAAATATTAAAATTATTATTCCTAAGGTTATGAATATATCCGCGATATTAAAAGTAAACCAGTGAAAATTGTTATAATGAATATCAATAAAATCTGGAACAGCGTAATAAAATATCCTATCATAAAAATTACCTAAAGCACCGCCCAGTATTAGCGAGATAAAAACTTTTTCTAAAAATTTCGACTTAGTTATTAAATAAATCAAAAATATTATTACAAAACCGATTATTATTGTAAAAATATTATATATCAAACCTGAAAGAGAACTAAATAGACCAAATCCTATACCTGTATTCCATACTAAATCAAAATTGATAAAGTCGTTTACATAATGAGAGCTATTATATTCCTGAAACTCTATTATTTTAATTTTGGAAATTCTATCTACAAAAAAACATAAAATTATTATTGATGCACTTAATAAATAATCTCTCAAAACAAATGAAAAATTATTTTTTTTTAATTTATTTGTGGTTTCCATTGTTATTTTTCTAAGGAGGCTTTTTCACACCTTTGACATTTTTCAGTTAAAATTTTCCAGCATCTAGGACATTTATTGCCCTCTGCTTTTTTAACTTCTATCTTTAATGTTTTAATTTTATCATCTACAAATTTTTCAGCTCTAGATGTAATAAAATATTCAGCTAAATCTATACCTTCTAGTAACTTAAAGTTTTCATTGTTGGTAAAAATTTTAATTTCTGCCTCTAAACTTGAGCCTATTTCTTTACTAGTTCTTTTTTGCTCTATAGCAACGTTTGCTTCTTGTTTTATAATGTAAAGTTCATTCCATTTTTTGTTTAAAATTTTATTTTTCCAATTTTCAGGTATTTTTGGAAAGACGTGTTCATGTATATTTTTTTTATCCTTGCTTATTAAGCTATAAACTTCGTCACAAGTGAAAACAAGTATTGGGGCAAACCATTTTAATAAACATTCTAAAATTATATTTAAAACTATAACACAGTTTCTTCTTTTTTTTGAATTAATGCTATCGCAATATAAAACGTCCTTTCTTATATCAAAATAAAATGATGATAAGTCTAATGAGCAAAAATTTAATAATTCTTTATATAACTTATGAAAATTATAATTTTTTAAATTGTCTTTAATAACTAAATCTAAATTATATATTTTGTTTAAAATATATTGTTCTAATTCATCAAAGTCGTTTAATTTTAAAGAATTAAAATCTTTTTGATCAAAATTATCTTTAATATTGCCTAATATAAATCTAAAAGTATTTCTTATTTTTCTGTAAGACTCTGCGTGCTGTACTAATATATTTTTATCTATTCTTAAATCTTCAGAATAATCTGATGAAGCCACCCACGATCTGAGAATATCAGCACCATAATTTTTAAGTATTTCCTCGGGAGAAATAACATTACCAGCAGATTTTGACATTTTTAAACCTTTGCCGTCTACAACAAATCCATGAGATAGAATAGTGTCAAAAGGAGCTCTGCCTCGTGTCCCACAAGACTCTAGTAAAGATGAGTGAAACCAACCTCTGTGTTGATCTGAACCTTCAAGATACATATCTGCCGGCCATTTCAAATCTTTTCTTTTTTCTAAAACAAAACTGTGAGTAGAACCACTATCAAACCAAACTTCAACTATATCATTTAACTTTTCATATTCTTCTGGATTATGATCTTTGCCTAAAAATCTTTTTGACTCATCAGTAAACCAACAATCTGATCCCTCTTTTTCGTAAATTTCGGCAATTCTATCAATTACTTTTTGATCCCTCAGTGGTTGCTGAGTTTTTTTGTTAACAAAAATTGGTAAAGGAACACCCCAAACTCTTTGTCTGGAAACACACCAATCAGGTCTACCTTCTATCATAGATAGTAATCGATCCTTACCTTTTTCAGGATAAAAAGTTGTTTTATTGATTGCATTTATAGCCTTTTCTCTTAAAGAATTTTTTTCCATTGAAATAAACCACTGAGGTGTAGCTCTGTATATTAATGGCGCTTTAGATCTCCAAGAATGTGGGTAGCTGTGATTAAGTTTATCATCTTTAAGTAATTTATTTTGTTCTTTTAATTTTTCAATTACTAAAATATCTGCTTTAAAAATGTGAGTATTACTAAAAAAAGGAATTTCTTTTGTATAAAGACCAGAGTTGTCAACTGTATAGCTTGATTTTATATTATTTTTCAAACACAAATTAAAATCATCTGGCCCATGACTTGGAGCGCAATGTACAATTCCTGTTCCTTGATCTAGATCTACAAAATTTGCTTCAAGCATAGGGATTTCATGCTCAAAATTCATTTTTAAAAATGGGTGACTACAAGTTGTTCCTTGAAATTCTGAACCTCTAAAAGTTTTAAGGACCTTGTGATTTTTTATTCCACAGGATTTTACTACTGAGTCAATTAAATTTGAAGCAATAACAATTTTTTTGTCTTTAAAATGTTGTAAATCACTAATTTCAATTAATGAGTATTCAATATTGCTATTATAAGCCAAAGCTTTATTTGCAGGAATTGTCCAAGGTGTTGTCGTCCAAATTATAATATTTACGTTTTTTAAAAATTCCTTTTTTGTATCTTTAACTTTAAATGCAGCAAAAATTGTATTTGAGGTATGATCTAGATATTCGACTTCAGCATCTGCCAAGGCTGTTTTTTCGACTGTAGACCATAATACAGGTTTAAAACCTTGATATAAACTTCCGTCAATTAAAAATTTTCCTAATTCTCTAACAATTTGAGCCTCGGCTTCAAAACTCATAGTTGAATAATAATTTTCAAAATCACCCACTACGCCAAGTCTTTTAAATTCTTTAATATGTACCTGAATCCAGTTTTTTGCGAATTCTCTGCATTCTTCTCTAAAATTTTTTATCGGCACCTCGTCTTTATTTTTTTTTCTTTTTTTATATTGCTCCTCAATTTTCCACTCTATAGGTAAACCGTGACAATCCCAACCCGGAACATAGACAGAGTCTTTTCCATCCATCTGATGAAATCTTATTATCATATCTTTTAAAATCTTATTCAATGCTGTACCCATATGGATATGACCATTCGCATATGGAGGGCCATCATGAAGAATAAATTTTTCTTTACCTTTAGAATTTTTCCTTAATTTTTCAAAAATTTTATTTTTTTCCCACTTTTCAAGTATGAGAGGCTCCTTTATAGGTAAACTAGCTTTCATTGAAAAAGCAGTTTTTGGAAGCTGTAAATTTTCTTTAGACATTTTTAAGCTCGATCTATATCTATTTTTATTTGTTTTTTTAATTTATCTAAATTCTTAAATTTTCTTTCAGGTCTTATAAAATTTTTAAAGTAAACCTTTATCACCTTATTATATAAATTTTTGTTAAATCTAAATATATTTACTTCTAAAAGTAAATTTTGGCCATTAAATGTTGGCCTATAACCTATATTTGCTATTCCTTTTTTTTTATATTGATTTGTTTCAACTATTACAGAATATACTCCGAGTTTTGGTATTATGTAATTGCCTAATTTAACATTACATGTCGGAAAACCAATTTTTCTACCCCTTTTCATTCCTTGGATTACTTTGCCGATTACACTCCAAGGTCGATTTAATAAACGATTTGCTTCTTTAATTTTACCTAAAGTTATTTTTTTTCTTATTATTGTAGAAGAAATCACTTTTCTGGTTTTTTTAGATGGTGATGTAATTAAAATTTTAAAACCAAAAAATTTTTCGTTCTTTTTTAAAGTTTTAATATTTCCTTCTCTATTTTTTCCAAACTTAAAATTATTACTTACAAATATGTATTTTGGTCTTAATTTTTTATAAATTATGTTCTCAATAAATTGATCTGGGGTCAGTAAAGAGAATGATCTATTAAATTTTATTATAGTTATAAAATCCAATTTCATTTTTTTTAAATATGTAATCTTTTGATTTAATGAATTAATTCTATGACTTTTTATATTTTTAAAAAACATTACAGGCATGGGTTCAAATGTAATTAAACAAAAAGGTAAATTATATTTTTTTGCTTTTTGTTTAGCTTGTCT
>MDTA01034738.1_pt1 | contig 12361 bp, 7 predicted proteins | sample 811151 | NCBI WGS metagenome assembly MDTA01 (sample SAMN05326648, study PRJNA326480) | marine metagenome | isolation source: seawater | place: Indian Ocean: South | collected 2010
AAGCCTAATGTTTCGATATTAGAAATTAGTTATAATGACTTAGGTATTTCAACGAATAATATCGAAATAGATAAATTATTAAATGAATTGAAAATTCTTGATATCGAGCCATGGATTAAGGGAGCATCAGAAAGTGATAATGATGGAGATATTTATTTAAATAGAATTTATAGGGTTCGTTTAAATACAGATTCTATACTTGAATTAGAATCTCAAAAGTTAAGATTTGATAATATTGATGATATTTTATCAACAGAATATGATTTTATACGTAAACCTCTTTTTACACCAAATGATAGTCAATATGGCCAGCAATGGTTTTTACCTCATATAAATGCCAACTCTGCATGGGATTTATGGAATATATCTTCAGGAGAACTTCCTGGTGATAAATCAATATTACTTGCTTCTGTTGATACTGGAGTTGATTGGGATCATCCAGATTTACGAAATAACATTTGGAATAATCTTGGTGAAGATGCTGATGGAGATGGCGTTACAATGGTTCAAGTAGGTAATACATGGGTTTTTGACCCAGGTGATCAAAACTATATTGATGATGATGGAAATGGATATATAGATGACTTTATTGGTTGGGATTGTTCGAGTGTAAGTGGAGGTAGTGATAATAATCCAGCACCACCATCAGGTGTTTCTAATGGAGGGACATGGGCACATGGAACTCATGTAGCAGGTCTGTTATCAGCTACAACTAATAATGGTACTGGTATTGCTTCAGCAGCCTTTAATTGCAGTATTATGTCAGTAAAAGTGTCTACAAGTGAGCAAGATTATCCATATATAACACATGGTTATGATGGAATTTTATATGCCGCAAAAGCAGGATTTTTTGCTGGAGAATCTACAATTATTAATAACAGTTGGGGAGGTCTTGGATATAGTCAATATGAACAAGCCACTATAAACATTGCTCATAATGATTACAATGCTATTGTATTAGCAGCAGGTGGAAATGGCGATGACGATAGTTGGGGAGAAATAGATCAAGCACATTATCCATCGAGTTATGATAATGTAATATCTGTTTGTCCGACTGGTACTAATGATTCGTGGAATCATTGGGGTACATATCACTCTACTATCGATCTTGCCTCTCCAGGTGAAAATATTCGAAGTACACGTATAGGAACTGGCTATACAACGTGGGATGGTTCTTCAATGGCTACTCCAATTGTCGGAAGTGTTTTAGGTTTAATGAAAGCGTTTAATCCCAGCTGGAATCAAGAACAATTAATTACGATGATCTTAGGAACGGCAGACCCTGTTATTTATGATGTAAATCCTGAACAGTATTTACAAAACAAATTAGGTCGAGGTCGAGTAGATGCATTAGCAGCAGTAACTACAGAATTATTTCCCCAATTAGAATTTGTTGATATAGATATTTCTATATTAAGTGATTTTAATGGTGAAATTAATCAAGGTGAAACAGTTGAGCTTCGAACCATTTTATTTAATAATCCTGATTGGGGAGTAGGTTATAATATCGAGGGTGTACTGATAGCTCCTGAAAATAGTCAAAATATATCAATTGTAAATGATACTGCTTATTTTGGTACTGCTCAACCTGGTGATGCAGTCATGAATGAAATTGAGCCATTCATTATACAGTTTGGCCCAAATTCATCAGTTGGCAATTTAGAATTTACTTTAAATATTGTTTCGAACCAAAGTGGACATATTAAAAACGAGCAATCTATGCCAATAATTTTATCTATTAATGAACAACCTATTTTAATGGGAGATTTAAATCAAGATTCTCTTATAAATATTTTAGATATTGTTCAAATAGTAAATATTATCTTGGGTAGTTCACCATCAAATTATCAATTACTTACTGGTGATATAAATAATGATGGTTTAATTAATGTAATTGATATTGTAAATATTGTTAACATAATATTATCAGAATCATAATCAACTAATTTTTGTTTTTATTATTATTTTTAATGAACCATTATTAACTTTTCATTAATATGATTGATAAATTTTTATTTGAACTATGGTATCTGACTAAAGAAATGTCACCATATCTCATCTTTGGGTTTTTAGTTGCAGGAATTCTTTCGGTAATGATTTCCGAACAATCTGTAAAAAAGAATCTGGGTGGAAAAGGTATATGGCCTATAATTAAATCAGCTTTATTTGGTATTCCACTCCCGCTATGCTCATGTGGAGTTATTCCTGTTGCAACTTCACTTTATAAAAATGGTGCGAGCAAAAGTGCTACAACATCATTTTTGATTTCAACACCTCAAACCGGAGTTGATAGTATATTAGTAACATATAGTCTACTCGGCCCAATTTTTACTATTATAAGACCTATTACAGCATTAGCTGCAGGAATTATTGGTGGCGTGGCTAGTGAGGTTTTTGATAATCATAACAATAATGAAATAAGAATTTCTACAAGAACAAAAAAAAGCAATAAGGGTATTCTCAGGAGAATTTATGAGTATGGATTCATATCGCTTCCACAAGATATCGGTAAACCTCTTATTTCAGGTATTTTTATTGCAGCTTTTATTTCACTCCTAGTTCCAGATGACTTTTTTGCAAGTAATTTAGATTCTGGATTAACTAGTTTAATAGTTATTATTATAATAAGTATTCCTATTTATGTATGTGCAACAGCATCAATCCCTATTGCTTTAGCTTTAATGCTTAAGGGTTTATCACCAGGTGCTGCATTTGTTTTTTTGATGACTGGACCTGCAACAAATTCAGCAACAATTTCTACAATCTGGAATATTTTAGGTAAAAAAGCTACTTTAATTTATTTGGCAACAGTTTCTGGTTTTTCATTATTGGTAGGAATTTTAATGAATAAATTTATGCCTGATATTAATTTACAGCATCATAGCCATAATCATTGGATGATGCCATTTTGGATTGAAATAATTTGTACTATTCTATTCATTTTAATTCTATCTAATGGTTTGTTAAGATTATTCTTCCCTAAATTCTTTATTTCAAATAAATCTAACATGCAAAAAGAATATGATTTTATTTTATCTGTTTCAGGAATGACTTGCAATCATTGTGTTAAATCAGTAGAAAATGCAGTAAATAGTGTAGCTAATGTAGAGGACTTAGAAGTTATATTAGCTAATGGACAAGTTAGAATAAATGGTAAGAATTTAAGTATTGATAGTATCATTGATTCAATTACTAATTCTGGATTTAACTGCAAATTATCAAAATAATTAATAAGCTGCAGATTCAATAGCTTCATTAGCAAGTTGATCTGCCCTTTCATTTCCAGGATGACCTGAATGTCCCTTGACCCATTTCCAAGTAGTTTGGTGTTTTTCTGTTAGTTGATTTAATTCTATCCATAATTCTTTGTTTTTAACTGATTTACGATTAGCTGTTTTCCAACCTTTTAATTTCCAATTATGTATCCATTTTGTGATTCCATCTTTAACATAATTTGAATCTGTTGTAATTATTACTTCACATGGACGGGATAGTAATTTCAAAGCCTCTATAACTGCAGTAAGTTCCATAATATTGTTTGTTGTTCTTGGTTGGTAGCCGTTTATTTCTTTTTCAGATTTTCCATATTGTAGAATAGCTCCCCATCCTCCTGGTCCTGGATTACCCTTACAAGCTCCATCAGTATAAATTTTAACAGTATTTTCTGGATTTTTCATTATTGATTATTTATCTTTTGCCATTTCTTATATGGATGATTAGTTAATTGATAATTTGAATATTTTAAATTGTATGATACTTCCTTGCCAATCCATCTTGGCTTCAAAAAAACTTCATTTTGTGATAACAATTCAATTTCTGCAACCGTAAGTCCAACATTATCACCTAAAAATTCATCAACTTCCCATATTTTATCTTTATATGGTACTATATATCTGTTTTTTTCAATTATAGAATCTGAACAATAATTAGATAATAATTCTTCAGCATCTATAATTGGTATCTCGTATTCATATTCTAATCTTTCTATTCCTTTATTATTACTTTTTAAAGTTAAATATCCTTTTTTACCCATAATTCTAATTCTAGTTATTAATTTATTATGATTATTGAAATAGCCCTGTTTACAATATAAAGGTAAGCTTAAATTTTTATATTCGTTTGATTTAACTAAAAATTTTTTTTCTATTTCTATTGGCATTTTAATATTTAATTTGTTTGAAACTTAGAGTTGAAATTTATCCATAGTTTTAATTTTTTCTAACAGTATTTTAGGAGCTTTATGGGTTGGGTTAATTTTAAGAGCAATGTTAGCATGATAAATTGCAGATTTCACATTTCCTTGTTTAATATACATTTCACTAAGTAATATGTGGTAGCGACCAATTGACTTTGGATAAAGTAGGGTAGCTCTCTCCAAATGAGGTATACTATTTTTATATTCTTTTTGCTCATACAATGTAAGTCCTTGATGAATAGAAAATTTTATTAATCCATGCCAAAGGAAGAAACATACGATTATTGTGTTTAAAGCAGATTTCAAAGGTAATTTTTTCTCATTTATGATAAAATACCCTGATATAATAGAAATACCATAAGCCATAAAGTGTCCCATACCATATAAACCATCGATGGCGTAGCCACCTAAAAGAGTTAGTGTTAAGAAGATAAAGTCTTTTGATCTTATAGATTTAAATTTTTTACTTATGTTTTCATGACTAAACTGATTTTGCTTCATGAATTGTTTAAATTGTATTTTTTCATTTAACGGATTGGTAAATTTATATGAAAGTGCATTTTCTGGACAGCCAGAGGTACACATCAAGCACGCGGTGCAGTTTGTATTTGTAACTTTTTGATAGTTATTAATTTCATAGCTAACATCAATTCCAACCGGACAATGAGTCGTACATTCATGGCATTCAGTGCAATTTCCTGTTTTTCTAACCTTAAACATAGCAAGAGAATTAGGTACTTTTAAAAATGCACCCCATGGGCATAGAAATCTACAAAACCCTTTTCTACCAAGAAAATAAACTATTAAAAAACCATCAATTAAAAAAGTTAGGCTTCCAATTAACCAACCCGGTAAAAATGCCCAAATTTCAGGACTATTAACAGATATACTTAGATTCCAGGGTTGTTTAAATGCATAAAATAGGTTTGGAATTACATAAAAATTTAAAAGGATAATAAGAGGTAAAATTGTTACTAATTTTGAATCAATTGTTTTTGGTTGAATTTTAAGTTTATCTAGTATCCACCAACTGAGTTCTTGTATTGCCCCAAAGTGACATGCCCATCCACAAAAAAATCTACCAAAAATAAGTGTTGTACCAAAAGCGATTAATACTAATATTGATCCAGCATTAATAATTCCATATTTAATAAAAGAATGAAAAAATTCTTGAAAATCTACACTTCCAACAGTATCGCTACCCCAATATACTACATGCAATAATATTAGTATATGAACACCAACTAAAGCAGCTATTCTTAGTTTTAGAATATTTAATGAGATAAGGCAAACGCAACTATTTTAATTACATCGAGGATATTAAGGGATTCATCAAAATCCATATCTGCTGCCCAAAAATCAGCATTAGACCAGTTATAAGTTTCATATAAAATTTCATTGACCAGGCTTACTACATCTAAAATATTAACTTCACTATCACTATTAACATCTCCTTTTTGACCAACAAATCCTATATTCTCAACTATTCTGTACCAACGGTTTACTTCAATTGGACCATCTAAAAATACAACTTTAGGTTGATTTGTTTGCTCATCCATGCTTGGCCAACGTATTTCTATTTGATTAATATCAGTATTTTGTCCTAAGCCAAAATGGAGTTGTAGAGGGTCCATACTACCATGACCTTTTCCTGCAATAACTTCTCTCAAAATAATTTTATCATCTAAATGAATTAATACCTTTGCACCTATTGCTGATTTGTTAGCTTTATTAGTCCAGCCCAGGTCATCAATCGTATTTTTTCCACCTTCTAGAGTGATAAAAACCCAATTATTATCAATATTCATAGAATCAGCTGAATTATTTTTATAAAGTAAGCTAGTAAATTTGTATGTTTGTTCAGTTGGTCCATTTCCATGTGCCATTTGAAGGCCTGGAGCAAAAAGATCAAGCCAACCATCTTTATCATAATCTACTGGAATGACATCTTGTGTTGCTGAAGCAAAGATAGGTCTATCATCATTATTCCAAGGAGTAGTATTGTTACCTGAATTTATATAGACATCATCTTCACGTTTAAAATTAGCAGCCCATATATCAAAAAACCCATCATTATTAAAATCACCCCAGGCAGCTCCATTAGATAGTGAATCAGATTGTAAATTAAATTCTATAGCAGTATCAGTAAATACTCCATTATCATTTCTGAATAATCTATTGCGTCCCCAGTTAGATAAGTATAAATCCATATCTGAATCGTTATCATAGTCACCCCAAGCAGCTCCATATCCACTACTACCTTCAGGAACTATTTCAGAGTCATCAACACCATAATCTTCTGAAACCTCTACAAATTGTGGATTTGCATCTGGGTTGTAAATAATTTGATTGCCTGATTGCGTAAGGGTCTGATTTTCAAATAGCCAATTAGAGCCCTCTTTCCTAGGAATATAAACATCTTGGTCACCGTCACCATCAAAATCTGAAATAGCTAATGTACGAGATGAACTATTTTCATCAGATCTGTCATATGAAAAATCTAGTATATAATTTGGTCCACCAAACTCATTACTCCCAGAGTCCTGTTTATAACAATAAAACTGCGTATCACCTTGTTTTTCGACTGCTACTATATCTAAATCACCATCTAAATCTACATCCATCAAACCTTGACTATGCAGATACTGCATTTCACCACTATCAAGATATTGAGTTGCATTAAATTGATGATTACCTTGGTTCATTAGTAATTGATGTTCAGAATTTGTACTAAAAAGGTAGCGCCATTTCAATATATCAGGATATCCATTATTATCTATATCACCTACAACAATTCCTCTACTACCATCATTTTCTATTTCATATTCTATTGTTTTTTCAGTAAAAATTCCATTTTCATTTTCAAAATAATGACCTACGGTATATCCAAAATATAAATCTTGATCACCATCTAAATCAAAATCAGCTAGAGCTCCTCCTTTTGCTTTCATTTGAACATATTGATTATTTAATGGATGTATATAACTACTATATAATCCACTTTCCATATTTTGATTAGGTGGAATTTCATACAATATTTCAGACATTTCTGATGGTGGGAGTGAAATATTATCAATAAATGCACAATCACAAAATTCATCATCAAAAGTGTTTCCATCTCCACTGTCTTTGATATAAGACCAAGTGAAGGTATGAGGTCCAGAGTCAATATTATAACTATAATACTCCCAATTAGAGTTACCATCTCTTTCAGGTTGAAATTGGTCTATTAATTCTCCGTTTATATAAAACTGCAAGCCATCATAAAAATAATCACCAGAGGTACTATATTCAGATTCAACTTTGTAGTAAAATAAAATATGTCCGGATTGTATAATATTGGTTGAAATTGTAATCGAAGATTGTTCGTTATTGGTAATTGGGCCAGATTTCAGACTATAATTACCTGAGTATGCGTTTGTATCTGAAACAATCCAATCAGAATTACCAGAAAAAGTATGTTCAATTACATCTAATTCATTGTTTTCGAAACCAACAGATATTTGACCAATAGGAGTTACTTCAAATAAATTACTATTAGTCACTAAAAAATAAATTTGAGAAGTTAGTAGAGTAAAGCCACATAGAATTAAAACTATTAGTGATAAACGTATATAACTGATTAGCGAATTATTCATTGCTTAAACTTAATGATTTCATGTGAATTCTCAAAGATTGTCAATAATGTTAAATATTACAGTATGTAAATAAAAATTTGTAATTTAATTTTGACATTGTTGCTTACAACTGGTTTATGTAATTTTATTGATATGAATCCTCCTATAATTATATTTATAAAATGCCATAGCTCCATTTTCGGGGCTATTTTTTTATATGAATAAATATATTGTTACTATCAAATGTTGAATAACAAAAATACGAAATTAGTACTTGAAAATGGTGTAATATTTTCTGGTTCTTCGATTGGCTATATAGGTGAAACTATCGGTGAATTATGTTTTAATACTGGGATGACAGGATATCAAGAGATTCTTACTGATCCTTCATATTACGGTCAATTAATTGCAATGACATATCCCCATATTGGAAATTATGGTATTAATAATGAGGATATGCAATCTACTAAAATTCATGCAAATGGTTTTATCGTAAAAGAAGAAAGTATAATTCCTTCTAATTTTAGATCTACACAATCTCTAGGTGATTATTTAAGATTTCATAAAGTTGTTGGAATTCAAGGGATCGATACACGTATGTTGACTAAAATTTTACGAAGTGAAGGAAGTATGAATGGAATAATCAGTTCTGTTGATTTGGATAATAATTCTTTAATTAACAAAGTTAAAAATTTTTATTCTATGAATGGTCAAGATTTTGCAAAAAATGTTACTTGTAAAAAGAACTATATTTGGTCAGAAGGAAAATATAAAATAGCTGTTATCGATTATGGTATTAAAAATAATATCCTTCAGATATTAAAGTCTTTTCTTTGTGAAATAATGATTTTTCCAGCTCACACATCAGCCTCCAAAATATTAGATTATAATCCTGATGGTATTTTTTTATCAAATGGTCCAGGAGATCCGGCAGCTGTAACATATGGTATTGAGATGACTCAATGTTTATTAGGTAAAAAACCAATTTTTGGTATTTGTTTAGGTCATCAAATTTTAGCATTAGCTTTAGGTGCAAAAACATATAAGCTAAAATTTGGTCATAGAGGATGTAACCATCCAGTTAAAAATTTAATTACAAAAAAAGTTGAGATTACGAGCCAAAACCATGGATTTGCTGTTGATATGGATTCATTACCAGATAGTGTTGAGGTAACTCATATTAGTCTGAATGACCAAACAATTCAAGGGATAAGAAGTCTGAAAGAACCAGCTTTTTCAGTTCAGTATCATCCCGAATCTAGTCCCGGTCCCAATGATAGTAGATACTTATTTAAAAAATTTATTAATATGATTAATAAATAGAAATATGCCTAAAAGATTTGACTTAGAATCTATTTTAATAATTGGAGCTGGGCCAATTGTTATAGGCCAAGGGTGCGAATTTGATTATTCTGGTACTCAAGCTTGTCGTGCTCTTCGTGAAGAGGGATATAGAATAATTTTAGTTAATTCAAATCCAGCTACAATAATGACAGATATAAATCTGGCCGATGCCACATATTTAGAACCAATTACTGTAGAAGCATTAATAGCAATAATAGATAAAGAAAGACCAAATGCTTTGTTACCTACTGTTGGTGGACAAACTGCTTTAGATATCACAATCGAATTAGATAAAAAAGGTATTTTAGATAAGTATAATATTGAATTGATAGGTGCAAATATAGATGCAATTCAAGATGCTGAGGATAGAGAAAAATTTAAGCTAGCAATGAATCAGATTGGTATAGAAACAGCAAAAGGTGGTTTTGCATCATCCATAAAATCTGCAAATAAAATAATTAATGATATACCTTTTCCTGTTATTATTAGACCTTCATTCACTATGGGTGGAACAGGTGGTTCAGTGGCCTATAATAATGAAGAATTTAATCAACTCGTTGAAACGGGTCTTAACGCAAGTCCAATTTCAGAGGTTCTTATTGAAGAATCACTTTTAGGCTGGAAAGAGTTTGAAATGGAAGTTGTTAGAGATTCTTTTGATAATTCAATTATTATATGTTCAATTGAAAATATTGATCCAATGGGTATTCATACTGGAGACTCGATTACAGTTGCACCAGCTCAAACATTAAGTGATAAAGAGTATCAAAAAATGCGAGATTGGTCGATCAATTGTTTACGTAAAATTGGTGTAGATACTGGTGGTTCTAATGTACAATTTGCGGTAAATCCACAATCTGGTCGTACTGTAATTATTGAAATGAATCCAAGGGTAAGTAGATCTTCTGCTTTAGCATCAAAAGCAACAGGTTTTCCAATAGCTAAGATTGCAGCGAAATTAGCAATTGGCTATACCTTAGATGAATTACCTAATGATATTACGGGAAATACTATGGCATCATTCGAACCAGCAATTGATTATATTGTAACTAAAATTCCACGTTTTGATTTTGAAAAATTTCCCACCGCATCTGGGATACTTGGTGTTCAAATGCAATCTGTTGGTGAAGTTATGGCTATAGGTAGATCATTTAGAGAATCTATTCAAAAAGCTTTTAGATCATTAGAAGTAGGTTTAGTGGGTTTTGAACCAAAAGAAAAGGATTACAGAGATTTAAATTTGAGAAAAATTAGATTTGGATCAGCATTTAGATTATTAAAAGTAAAGCAAGCATTAGAAAATAATCACTCAATTAATGAAATATTTGAACAGACAAGTATAGACCCTTGGTTTTTAAATCAAATAAAAATTTTAGTTGATATAGAAAAATCATTTTCTAGTTTAAATATAGAGTCAGATAACCAAGTTATGTTGTTAAAAATTTTAAAAGAAAATGGATATTCTGATATTCAAATTGGTAATTTAATTAGAAAATCAGAAAATGAAATTTATCGTTTACGAAAAAATTTAAATATCATACCTACATATAAGGTTGTTGACACATGTGCTGCAGAATTTGAAGCAAAGACGCCATATTGTTACTCGACTTATGAAACGGAAAATGAGATTTCTAAACTCAAGGGAAGAAAAGTTATAATACTTGGGGGTGGTCCTAATCGTATAGGTCAGGGAATTGAATTTGACTATTGTTGTGTACAAGCAGTTTTCGGTTTAAAAGATTTAGGTTGGAAAACAATTATGATTAATTGTAATCCAGAAACTGTTTCAACTGATTTTGATATTGCAGATCGTTTATATTTTGAACCACTTACATTTGAAGATGTTATGAATGTTATTAATTTAGAACAACCTGATGGTGTTCTTGTTCAATTTGGTGGTCAAACACCTCTAAATATTGCTGATAAGTTACAAAAATCTGATGTTAAAATTATGGGTACCAGTCCTTCTTCAATTGACTTAGCTGAAAACCGTGATAAATTTGGTAAAATTCTTAATAAGTTAAAAATTCCAGCACCTAAATGGGGTACGGCCTCTTCTATTAAAGATGCACTTGAAATAGCAGATAAAATTGGATATCCAGTTCTTGTTCGTCCATCATATGTATTAGGTGGTAGAGGTATGGAAATAGTTTATAATGATGATGCACTTAAAATGTATGTTGGTAAAGCTGCATTAGTTTCAGGTGAACATCCAATTTTAATTGATTCTTTTTTAGAAAATGCTTTTGAATTTGATGTTGATGCATTATGTGATGGTTCAGAAGTATTTATAGCTGGAATAATGCAACATATCGAAGAAGCAGGTATCCATTCGGGTGATTCAGCTTGCGTAATGCCCCCATATGAATTAACAACTCGTTCAAGAGATAAGATAGAAAAATATACTAGAGAATTAGCTTTAAGTTTAAATACAATAGGTTTAATTAATATTCAATTTGCCATCAAAGATAGAACTGTTTACGTTATTGAGGTTAATCCAAGAGCGAGTAGAACAGTTCCATTTATTAGTAAAGTAATAAACTTTCCTTTAGCAAAAGTTGCCGCTCAGCTAGCAGTTGGAAAAAAACTCACAGACTTTACTTTACCATCATTAACTAATTCGTTAATTGCGGTTAAAAAGCCTGTATTTCCATTTAATAAATTCCCTAAACAAAATATTTTTTTATCACCTGAGATGAAGTCAACAGGAGAGGTTATTGGATTTGATAAGCAACTAGGAAGTGCGTATGCAAAGGCAGAGTTTGGTGCTGGTAATTTATTACCAGTAGCTGGTACTGTTTTTATCTCTGTAAATGATTTAGATAAATTAAAGATAATTCCATTATGTAGAGATTTAAAAGAATTGGGTTTTAAAATAATTGGTACAATTGGAACTGCTAATCTCTTAATTGAAAATGGTCTAGAGGCTTCTAAAATATTTAAGGTTGGAGAAGGAAGACCTAACGTAGTTGATGCTATTAAAAATGATACAGTCCAATTAGTAATTAATACTCCAATGGGAGCGCAAGCACGTGAGGATGAATATGAAATTGGTAGATCTGCAATTCGTTATAAAATACCAGTAATTACTACAATATCTGGTGCCCAAGCGGCTATAAGAGGAATTAGAACAAAAATTTCTAACAAAATTAGTTATACCAGTTTACAAGAGATTTTTGGATAAACATTGAAATTTCTCGAGCAT
>MDTA01083898.1_pt1 | contig 12360 bp, 13 predicted proteins | sample 811151 | NCBI WGS metagenome assembly MDTA01 (sample SAMN05326648, study PRJNA326480) | marine metagenome | isolation source: seawater | place: Indian Ocean: South | collected 2010
ATCAGATTTCAATGGGAAATCGATCATAGTTAAACCATAGATTGAATTTTCTCTAAGGTTGCTTTATTTATATACATTAAAAAGCAATGCTACAAAACAAAATTTATCTTAACTTTATCAAAGAAATACTGAAAACTTTTTTTGTTATTTTGTTTGGTTTAACAATAATTGCATGGACTGTAAGAGCAGTAAATTTTTTAGATTTAATTGTAGAGAGTGGTTATTCCATATCAACATACTTTCAATACTCTGCTTTAAATTTACTAGGAATTTTAACTAAGTTTATTCCACTTTCTTTTTTATTAGCATTAATAATCTTCATTTTAAAAAAAACACAAGAAAATGAATTTACAATTTTATGGACATCAGGAATTAAAAAATTAAAAATGGTAAATCTTTTTTTAATAGTTTCACTATTTATTTTATTTCTTTATCTAATTTTTTCTACCTTTATAACTCCAACAGCATTACAAAAATCAAGATTATTATTGAATAAGAAAAATTTTGATTCTTTTTTACCCACTGTGAGAGTTCAACAATTTAGTGACTCATTTAAGGGATTTACTTTTTTAGTAGAAAAGAAAAAAAATAATGAAATTTTTAATGTATTTATTCATGATAAATCAAATGTATTAAGAAATTTAACATCTGATCAATCTGAAAAAAATTCTACAACAATTGTTGCTAAAAATGGTGTTATTTATGAAAGAAAAAAATTAATATTATTTAATGGTCAAATTATTACAACACAGAAAAAAAATTTAAAAAATAATGTTATAAAATTTGAACAACTTAATATAAATTTAACTAATCTCTCAACTGACACCATTAAAATTCCAAAACTTCAAGAAACACCTACATACGATCTTTTTCGATGTATTTTTCCGTCCTTAGATGAAAAAATTCTTAATTGTAAAAAAAGTGCTGAACAGGAAATAAAGACAGTGCTTAATAGAAGATTTGTTCTTCCATTTTATATCCCTATAATTTCTCTTTTATGTTCTTTCTTAATAATTAAAACAAATAAAGGAAAAAATTATTTTTTAAATAAATATACTATTTTCAGTTTAAGTTTTTTAATTTTGCTATATGCAGAATTAATTGTTCGCTATACAGGCATCTCTAAAATTATAAATATACTATTTATCATTTCTCCATTAATTTTAATGCCGATTATTTATTTATTATTAATTTATAAATTTTCAAAGGAGTCAGTTTTATCAAAATGAGCAAAATTTTATTTAAATATTTATTATCTGGTTTTTTTAAAACTGTTTTCATAGTTATATTAATTTTTTATTGTTTTGGTTTAATTTTAAATTTGTTTGAAGAGATAGAATTTTTTAAAAATCTAAATGTTTCAATGCTAACTCCAATAACACTTACGGCTTTATTTATACCAAGTTTGATTTTAAAAATGCTTCCTTTCATTATTTTTATTTCAGGTTTATGGTTTCTTTTGAATCTTAGAAATAGCAAAGATATGTTATCGTTAAAAGTATTTGGTTATTCAAACTTTAAAATCTTTTTTATATTAGCAGTGGCATCTTTTATGTTCGGTTGGCTAGTTTTGTTCACTATAAACCCTTTTACTTCAACAATGGTCAAATACTATGAACAAACTAAATCTAAATATTCTAAGGATATCGACCATTTAGTTTCTATAAACAAAAATGGCCTTTGGACAAAAGAAAATTTAAATAATGGACACCGTATTATTTCAGCAAATGCGATAAAAGGAAATATTCTAATAAAATTAACAATATTTGATTTAGACAAAGATTATAATGTTCTACAAAAAATTTATTCTGAGACTGCAGACATATCAAAAAACAAATGGGAACTTAAAGAAGTTCAAATAATTAAGTTTAACAATGGAATGGTTGAACAATCTAAAAAGGATAATTATTCAATATTTTCACAATACGATCAAAAAAAAATTAATAGTCTATTCAGGAATTTCGATACAATGTCTTTTTTAGAATTAGTTTTAAATTACCAAGACTTGCAAAATAAAGGTTACAATAAAGCTTACCTGGACCAAAATTTGAATGCGATGTTAGCTTTACCGTTTTTCTTATTTATGATGACAGCCTTGGCATCAATTTTAACAATGAATACCCTAAAACAGTCAAATAACTTCACTTTTATAGTCGTTGGACTGATAGCTTGTGTTGCGGTTTACTATTTTAAAGATTTATCTTTAGCATTAGGTAAGACAGATCGAGTTTCTTTATCTTTAGCTGCTTGGATTCCAGTTGCTGTTATTGGTTTATTTAGTTCAATAGGGATTTTACAGATAAATGAAAAATAAATTTTTAGCATTAATTATTTCGATATTTTTTGTTCAACCATTGTTAGGTGATAATCTAAATATTCAGTCATCTGAAATTTCTATAGATAAAAAAAGTCTTTTGACTATTTTTAAAGGTGATGTTGTTGCTACAGACTCTAAAAATAATATATTCAAATCTGAGTATGCTGAATATAAAAAGAGCCTCAAATTATTAAAAAGTAAAGGCAAAACTACAATTCTTACCTCCGAAGGTTATTTTCTTACAGGTGAAAATATAATTTTTGACAATAAAAATAGAATTATAAAATCAGATAATGCAGCCACAATTAAAGACTTGGAAAATAACAATATATATTTGGAAAATTTTGAATACTCTACTGAAAATAACTTTTTTAAATCAATTGGTAAAATTAAATTTGTTGATACTAATGATAATTCATATAATTTTTCTCAAATCTACTTAGATGAAAAAAAAAGAGAGGTAATTGGAACAGATATTAAAGCTTTTTTAAATCAAGAGAGCTTTAAGGTTAATAGTGATAACAAGCCTCGTGTATTTGCCAATACTGTAAAAATTGATGATAAAAGCAGTGAGTTTACTAAAAGTATATTCACATTATGTAATTATAGAAAAAACGATAAGTGTCCTCCTTGGTCTTTACAAGCAGGTAAGATGACTCACAATAAAAAGAAAAAAACTATTTATTATGATAATGCTGTAGTTAAAATTTATGACTTACCTATTTTTTATTTACCAAAGCTTTCCCATCCGGACCCGACGGTAGATCGTAGATCTGGATTTTTGCCTCCTTCATTTTCTGATACTAAAAATTTAGGTGCTGGTTTAGATATTCCATATTTTTGGAATTTAGATAAAGATAAAGATCTTACTTTAAGAAGTAAATTATTTACTTCTGAACATCCTTTATTTTTAGGAGAATACCGTCAAGCATTTGAAAAATCTAACCTTATAGTAAATGCTGGTTTTACCGAAGGATATAAAAATACTAGTGCAACAAAAACAAGTGGAAACAAATCTCATTTTTTCTCTCAATTCATAAAAAAATTTAAAGGAAAAGAAGGTTCAGATAATGAATTAAAAATTTCATTACAGAAAGTCTCAAATAAAAAATATCTTAAATTATATAAGATTAAAAATAACTTAGTAAATTATGAAAGTGATATTTTAGAAAATTCTTTAAATTTTTCTCATGAAAATGATAATCTTTTTTTAGGTCTTAAGGCAAGTGCTTTTGAAGATTTAACAGAAAGCAAAGGAAGTGATGAATATGAATATATTCTACCAGATATAATTCTTGATAAAAATTTATTTAGTAATAATAAATTTGGATATGCTGACTTGCAATCTAATTTAATTTTTCATAACTATGAAACGAATAAAGAAACTAAATTTTTTATAAATGACATAGACTGGAAATATAAAGAATTTAATTACTTATCAGGTTTAAAAGGTCGTTTACTTGGAAAACTAAAAAATGTGAATTATGAAGCTAAGAATACCTCTGTTTATAAAACTGATACTACTCATGAATTATTTGGGGCATTAGGTTATCTAAGTGAAATAAATCTTTTTAAAAAAAATCAAGATAATTCAAAAAGCTTTTTAACTCCTAAAATGTTGTTGAGATATGCTCCAGGTCATATGAGAGAGGAGACTAATAAGACAAGATTAAATCATTCAAATATATTTAAGTTAGATCGATTAAATTCAAATAAAAATTTTGAAAGTGGATTAAGCACAACTATTGGATTTGATTATGAATTTAAAGAAACAAATAAAAAACTTGATTTTTCAATTGCTCAAATAATTAATGAAAAAGAAAACAAGGATATGCCTTCATCTTCAAGCTTAGATCAAAGATTTTCTGATGTAATTGGGCACTCACAATTTGAGATAAATGATAATTTAAAATTAAGCTATGATTTTGCTTTGGATCAGAACCTCAGAGATTTAAATTATAATGAGGTTGGGGCAAATTTTAATTTAAATCCAATTAATTTTGATTTCAGGTATTTGCAAGAAAAAGAGCACATTGGAAATCAAGAATATTTTAGAGGTAAAATAGATTTTTCTCAAAATAAATATGGTTTATTTTCAGCAGAAACGAAAAGAAATTTAATCACAAATTCTGCTGAATATTATAATTTAAGTTATGAATATGCTAATGATTGCTTGAGAGCTGGTCTAGTATATAGAAGAGAATTTTATAATGATTCTGAATTAGAACCTGAGGACTCATTGATGTTTAAGATTACATTAACTCCATTCGGAGATATAAATTCACCATCATTTAATTAATGAAACAATTTTTATTTTTCTTAATTTTTATAATCTTAAAAGAAAATACTTCCTTTGCCTCAATTCAAAACAAAATTTTAGTCAATGTTGGAAATCAAATTATTACATCTTATGAATTAAAAAATAGAGTAAAAACAATTTTGATTCTTAGCAATAAAGAATTAAATCAAGACAATGTAAACAGAACGAAAAGTGAAGCTCTAAATTTTTTAATTAATTCTAAATTAAAAAAAGGAGAAGTTCTTAAATATAAAACTGAAGCTAATAAAAGAGCTGTTCTGAATTATTTGAATGAAATTTCTTCAAAATATAATACAGACGTAAATGGACTTAAAAAAATATTTATTGATAATGGTATAAGTTATGATCTTTTTTTTGATTCTATTAAAACAGAATTTGCATGGCAACAACTAATATATAATTTGCATCAAGATAAAATAAATATAAATGAAAAAGAAATAATCGAGGAATTAAATCAAATAGTTTCAAAACAAAAAGAGTCAGAGGAATACAGGCTCGCTGAAATAGAGGTGATATTGGGAAACAATAATAACGATAAAGAAAAAATTGAAGAAGTTAAAAGACAAATAAATGAAATTGGATTTAAAGATACAGCAGTAAAGTATAGCTCTTCATTATCAGCCTTAGACGGTGGAGATTTGGGTTGGATTGCTTCACAAGCATTATCAAATACAATTTTAAATATTGTAAAAGAAATGAGTCCAGGGGATGTTTCTGGACCAATAATTCAGTCGGAAACAGTTACTTTTTTAAAATTAATAGATAAAAAAAAAATAAGTTTTAATGATATAAATTTAAACAAAATGAAAAAAATGATTATTTCTCAAAAAAGAAATGAGCTATTGAATTTATTCTCAAGCAGCTATCTATCTAAAATTAAAAATAATACTCTCATACAGTATAATGAGTAAAAAAATTATTATCGTTGCTGGAGATCCTAATAGTATTAATTCAGAGATAATACATAAAACTTTAAAAAGAATTGATATCAAAATTAAAAAAAAAATTTACTTAATTGCAAATTATAATCTAATTTTAAAACAGTACAAAAAACTAAGATATAAACAGGGCTTTATAAAAGTGAAAGGTTTAGAGAGAAATATTTATTCTAATAATGTAAAAATTATTGACGTTCCTCTTCGATTTAAAAATCCTTTTAAAATAAGCTTTAAAGAGTCTTCGAAGTATGTAATAAAAAGTCTAAATTTAGCTCACTCGTTAGCAATAAAAGAAAATGTAGAAGCAATAATAAATTGTCCGATAAATAAAAGTTTAATAAAAAGTTCAAAAAAAATAGGTGTTACAGAATTTTTTGCCTCAAAATGTAAAATTTATGACTCTTCGGAAATTATGTTAATTCATAATAAAAAATTGTCTGTAGTTCCACTAACAACACATATAAATATAAAGAACATATCAAAAAAAATCAGTTCTAATTTAATAATAAAAAAAATAACAACTCTTAATAAAGAGTATAAAAAAGTATTCAAAATTAATCCTAAAATTGGAGTTTTAGGATTAAACCCTCATAACGCTGAGTTAGACAAAAAATCAGAAGAAATTAAGAATATAATGCCTGCTTTAACAAAGCTAAAAAAAAGGGGTATTAAAGTTCATGGACCATTAGTTGCTGACACTGTATTTATTAACAATTATAAAAATTATAATGTAATTGTTGGAATGTACCATGACCAGGTATTAGCTCCTTTTAAAACTATATTTCACTTTGATGCTATTAATATTACCCTTGGGTTAAAATATTTGCGTCTATCACCGGATCATGGTCCGGCAAGTGATTTAGTTGGAAAAAATAAAGCTAATTTTTTGAGCTTATTTCAATGCATTAAATTTGTTAATAAAATAAGTTAATGATATATGCTAAAAAATCCCTAGGTCAAAATTTTTTAATTGATTCTAATATTGTAAAAAAAATAATTAAATTAACTACAATTTTTAATAAAAATATTTTAGAGATTGGTCCAGGTAAAGGAGCACTTACTAATGAAATACTAAAGAATAAACCTAAATCACTAATACTTATTGAGAAAGACTATTCTTTCTATAAAAACTTAAAAACAAAATATAATGATTTTAAAAATATAAAAATCTACAATAAAGACTTTCTTGAATTTGATATTGAAAAAAAATTAAAGAAAGATACAGTAATTTTTGGAAATTTACCGTATAATATTTCTTCTCAAATACTAGTTAAATTAATCAGATTTAAAAAATGGCCTCCGAAATATAGTTCGGTAGCCTTTATGTTTCAAAAAGAAATGGCTGAAAGAATAATTGGAAATTTTAATACATCAAAATATGGAAGGTTATCAATTTTAACAAATTATCGATTAAATATTTTAAAAAAATTTAATGTATCTCCAAATTGTTTTTTTCCAAAGCCAAAAGTAAATTCGACTGTTCTTTTTTTTGTACCAAAAAAAAAGATTTATAATAATATCAAAAATATTAAAAATTTAGAAAAGGTAACAAATATTTTATTTTCAAATAAAAGAAAAATGATAAATAAAAGTATAAAGAAAATCTTCAACAAAAAAAAATTTGAATTTATTAAAGATTTAGATTTTAAGTCTAGGCCGTCAGAATTAAAACCAGAAAAATTTTACGAAATAGCAGAATTATTTGAAAAAGTTTAAATAATTTTTTTTATTAATTGCTATAATATTTTCAATTTGCTTATAGCAATTTTCGAGATTTTCATTAATTATAATATAATCATAGTCTCTCCAATGTTGGATATCTTTGTCATAAGCTTTGAATCGTCTTTCAACTTCTTCAGGGGAGTCTTGATTTCTTTTAATTAGTCTTTTCTTTAACTCTTCTTTATTGGGAGGTATCAAATAAATTTTGATCAATTTCAAATTTTTAAATTTAGATAATTGTTGAGTACCTTGCCAATCGATATCAAAAATAATATCATTAGATTTTATAGTTTGATCCACGCTTTCTTTTAAAGTTCCGTAATAGTTGTCAAAAATTTTTGCATACTCATAAAATTTACCTTCGTTTATGAATTTTTTAAACTTCTCATTAGAAACAAAATAATAGTCTACTCCCTCGACTTCATTGGGTCGAGGTTTTCTAGTTGTATGCGAAACTGATATTTTAAATGATTGATATTTTTGTTGGATTTTTTTTGTTATTGTTGTTTTGCCAGCTCCAGAGGGAGACGACAAAATTACCATTATATTATCTGAGTCACGACTCATAATAATTTGAAGAAATTTAGGATTTATTGATTTGTTTTACTTTCAATAAATTTAATAGCATCACCAACTGTTAAAATTTTTTCAGCTTCACTATCTGATATTTCAGATCCAAACTCTTCTTCAAAAGCCATTACTAATTCTACAGTGTCTAAACTATCTGCACCTAAATCATCAATAAAACTTGCTTCTTCTGTAACTTTCTCTTCTTCTATGCCTAAATGATCTGCAACTATTTTTTTAATTTTTGGTTTTATATCGTTTGACATTAATTACCTTTGTTGTGTTTATGATATTTTCTTAATAGATTATTAGATAGAATTGTCAAGCCATATACATTCCACCATTTACATGAATGGTTTCGCCGTTAATATAATTAGCCATATCTGATGCTAAAAAAGCTACACAATTTGATACATCTTCTCCAGTTCCTAAATCTCCTGAAGGAATTTTGCTTATCAACATTTTTTTAAATTCATCGTTAATTTTATCGGTCATTTCAGTTTTTATAAAGCCAGGGGAAACACAGTTAATATTTATATTTTTTTTTGCATATTCAATGGCTAAACTTTTAGAAAAAGCTACTATCCCAGCTTTAGAGGCAGAATAATTTGATTGGCCTAAGTTCCCAGTATGACCAACTATTGATGTAATATTTATTATTTTTCCAGATTTATTTTTAAGCATCTTTTTAATTGCAAATTTACACATCAAAAAAGTTGAAGTTAAATTTATATCTAAAACTTTTTTCCAATTTTCTTCGGTTAGTCTAATTGATATATTATCTAAATTTATACCTGCATTGTTTATCAAAATATCTAATCCACCAAGTTTGTTACTAGCATTATCTATGAAAGACTCGATATTTTTGTGCTCACCTAAGTTAAATTTTTCAATATAAACGTCACTAAATTCTTTTTTAAGTTTATCTAGCTTGTCTTCTTTTGTTCCAGTAGCTAAAACTTTTGAGCCTCTTTCCGTAAATTTTTTCACAAGACTATTCCCTATTCCACCTGTTGCTCCGGTAATAATGACTTTTTTATTTTTTAAATTCATCGATTATTTTTTTCATATCATCAATTGTATTTATACTAAAGCAATTAATATTCTTTAATGTTCTTTTAACCATCCCAGACAAAACCTTTCCTGGGCCTATTTCAATAAAATCGTTAACATTTTCACTAGACATATTTATAATGCTTTCTCTCCATCTTACTGTTGAACAAATTTGCTCAATTAATAATCTTTTTATATCATCTGGGTTATTTTCGGCTTTCGAAGTCACATTGCATACAATATTAAAAATAGGCTTTTTAAAATTAGTTGAATTAATTTTTTCTCTCATTTTATCAGCTGCTGGCCTCATTAAAGAGCAATGAAAAGGTGCGCTTACATTTAAAGGAATAAATTTTTTTTTGTTTTCTTTAAGAATATTTTTTAAAGAATTGATACTTTCAATATCTCCACTCAAAATTGTCTGCCCTTCTGCATTGTCATTAGCGATTTCGCAAATACCTTTTGTTTCAACTTGTTTTATCAAATTGTTAAGTTCGTCTATTTTAGAACCTAAAACTGCAATCATACTACCTTTCCCAACTGGAACAGCTTCCTGCATTGATTTACCTCTTTCGAAGAGCAAGAATAAGGCATCATTAAATTCTAATGACTCTGCACAAACCAAAGCACTATATTCACCTAATGAATGTCCTGCAAAGTATTTAGTAGATTTAAAATCAAAATTATATTCTTTTTTCAAAACTGAAAAAATTGCATAACTCACAGTTAATATAGCAGGTTGAGTATTTTGTGTTAATCTTAATTCGTCTTCAGGGCCTTCTAAAATAATTTTTGAAATTTTATAATTAAGTTTATCGTCAGCTTCTTTGAAGATTTTCTTTACAATCTCATAGTTATTGTAAAACTCTGATCCCATGCCTACAATTTGAGAACCCTGACCTGGAAATAGTATAGCTTTCATATTTTAAGCATTTAATTACCAATAATTAGTATTGATATAAATAGCTATTATAGTATAAAGCTTTTTTTACAATTATGAACTTAAAAGCTAACTAATTAACAACAATTTTTTTATGTCTTTTTATGAAAATACTTTAGTTGCCAAACAGGATTTACCTTCTTCTGAATTAAAAAAGATTAAAGAGAAGTATAATGATCTCATTAATAATAATTCTGGTAAAGTTGTAAAAATTGAAGAATGGGGATTATTAAATCTTGCCACAAAGATTAAAAAATATAATAAAGCATTTTACATTCATTATAAATTTGAAGGTAATAAAAAAACTTTAAATGAAATTGATAAAAAAGTAAAAGTTGATAACTCCATAATTAGACATCTTTTAGTTAAATACAAAAAATTAGATGTTAAAAATGAGTATTTTAAAAAAGAAAAATAAATGAAAAGAAAAGGAAAAAAATTTCAAAAAAACACAAGTTCCTTAAACAAACTTAGTTTATTTCAAAAATCTGAAGGAAGATTTAATAGAACCTGTCCTTTATCATTAAAGAACGCACCTGTAATTGACTATAAAAATATCAGTCTATTAAAAAAATATATTTCAGAAAATAATAAGATTTTATCGTCCAAAATTACATCTGTATCAAGTGGTAAACAAAAAAAATTAACAAAAGAAATTAAAAAAGCTCAAATTTTAGGACTTATCTAATTATGGAACTAATTCTTTTAGAAAACATTATGAACTTAGGTCATATAGGTGACAAAGTTAAGGTTAAATCAGGATATGGCAGAAATTTTCTTTTAAAAACTGGAAAAGCGTTAAGATTTAATAAAGAGAATTTGGAATATGTTACAAAAAAAAAGGATGAATTAAATAAAAAAAATATTGAATTAAAAAAGAAGCTAAAAGACACGGCACAAATAATAAATAATAAATCTTTTGTATTTAATAAAGAGAGTAAGGAAAATGGTGAATTATATGGATCTATAAAACCAAAAGAGATTTCTTCAGCAATTTTTGAAAAAATGAAGGTAGAGATAAAGCCTTCTCAAATAGTTTTAAAAAATGATTTAAATAAAATCGGTAATTACAAAATAGATATAAATTTTCATACAGACGTTTCTGCCCAAATTTCAATCAAAATAGATAAAGTTAAGTCATCCTGACTTTTCCACAGGTAGTTAAAAATAGTGCGTAACTTTTAACTTTTATTGTAGTTCTCTCAAACTATTATTATAACGTGGAAAAAATCAAATTTACTGACAATAACTTAAATAAAAAACAACCTTCAAATCTAGAGGCAGAACAAGCATTGTTAGGCTCAATTTTGGTCAATAATGATATTATTGATGAGGTGGCAAATACAATCAACCCTACAAGTTTTTATGACCCAGCTCATACTAAAATTTATGAGATAATTGAAACTTTAAATAATAAAGGAATGATTGCTAATCCTATAACTTTAAAAAATTACTTTGAAAAAGACAATATGTTAAATGAGATAGGTGGAACTGAATATTTAATAAAGCTAACAAGATTTTCTGGTTCTACAAAACAAGCTATTGACTACGCAAAAATTATTCATGAGATGTATTTGAGAAGAGAGCTAGTTTTAATATCTGACAATTTGTCATCTGAAACTCTAAATGCCAAGGAACAAAGTGCAGAAAGGATCATTGAAAACACAGAAAAGTCTTTATTTGATTTAGCTGAAAGAGGCAGTTTTTCTCAATCTTTTTTAAAATTTAATCAAGCATTAGATCAAACAATTGAAACAGCTACTCAAGCAATGAAAAGTGATAAGGGAATTGTTGGCGTTCCAACGGGTTTAACAGACTTAGATGAAAAGTTAGGTGGTCTACATCAATCTGATCTAATTATATTAGCTGGTAGACCGGGAATGGGAAAAACAGCTCTGGCAACAAATATAGCTTATCATGCAGCACAGAATATATTAAGTCGCCAAGAAAAATCATCTATAGCTTTTTTTTCACTTGAAATGTCATCAGAACAATTGTCTACAAGAATTCTTTCAGAACAAGCTAGAATTAAATCTGATGATATAAGGAAAGGCAAAGTTACTGAGGAAGAAATAAATAGATATATTGAAGCCTCAAGAAATATATACAATCTTCCACTTTTTATAGATGAAACTCCAGCAATTACAATCGCAACCTTAAGCAATAGAGCAAGAAGAATAAAAAGATTATTTGGAGTAAGTTTAATCGTTGTTGACTACATTCAGTTAATGAGAGCGCCTAGTCCTAACCGAAATGATAATAGGGTTCAGGAAGTTTCAGAAATCACGCAAGGTTTAAAAGCATTGGCTAAAGAGCTTAAGGTGCCAGTTTTAGCTTTATCTCAGTTGTCTCGAGCAGTAGAGCAGAGAGATGAGAAGAAACCACAGTTATCTGATTTAAGAGAATCTGGTTCAATTGAACAAGACGCAGATGTAGTAATGTTTGTTTATAGAGAAGCCTATTATTTAGAAAATAAGCAACCTAAATTGGGGTCCATAGAGCA
>MDTA01064365.1_pt1 | contig 12358 bp, 14 predicted proteins | sample 811151 | NCBI WGS metagenome assembly MDTA01 (sample SAMN05326648, study PRJNA326480) | marine metagenome | isolation source: seawater | place: Indian Ocean: South | collected 2010
ACCACGTTGATAGGCTGGATGTGGAAGCGCAGTAATGCGTGCAGCTTACCAGTACTAATAGCTCAATTGGCTTGATTTATGCACTGAAAAAAATTTTTAATTATAATTATTAAAATTCACTAATTTAAACATTAATATTTAATTTTATTCTGTTTTAATATCGTTTAAGTATTTAGCTAATGTTTCATGACCTAAAAAAAAAAGTTGTAGTTATTACTGGAGGATCCGGATTCTTAGGAAAACAGTATAGCAATGCTTTTTTAAAAAACAAATGTAAAGTAATCAACCTAGATACAGTTAATAAAAATAAAAAAGTATTTTTTTTTAAATGTGATATTTCAAAAGAAAGTGATTTAATCCTTGCAAAGGACAAAATTGTAAAAAAATTTAAAAAAGTAGATATCTTAATTAACAACGCAGCTCGAAACCCAATACCTGGTGAAAATAAAAAGTCTAACAAACTTGAAGATTTAGATTTAAAAGAACTTAATGATGATTTACGAGTGGGTTTAATTGGCTCAATTCTGACATCCAAAATTTTTGGTGGCCAGATGCTAAAACAGAAAAAAGGAAATATAATCAATATCTCTTCTGATCTTGGGGTTATTGCACCCGATCAAAGATTATATAAAAAAAATTTTGTAAAACCTGTTTCATATTCAGTTGTCAAACATGGTATCCTGGGATTAACAAAATATTTAGCAAGCTATTGGGGATCTAAAAATATTAGATGTAATGCCTTTGCTCCTGGAGGCATGAAAAATAAAAATAATGTTTCAATTCAAAAAAAATAGAAAAATTAATCCCAATTAACAGAATGTCTAATATAAATGAATATAATGATATTGTATTGTTTTTAGCTTCTGATTCATCTTCTTATATAAATGGAGCAACGATTATAGCTGATGGAGGTAGATCTATAATTTAAATGCAAAAAATAAAATAATAAGGCAAATAAATTCCACCTGAAAATAAATAATTTTTATTTTTAATCTTAACGGTGTATGACCCCATCCCTTTGTGTTTAGGTTTAGTGAGTTTTTGTTTTATAAAAAATTGTTTAAAATAAATCTTTTTATAACCTTTTTTTTTCAATAACTGTTTTAAAATTTTAAATGAATAAACGTCATAAGTGCCTTTTTCAAATTCACCTTTAGAAAAATCATCAACATTAATATTAAAGTTTACATCAAATGGAGTACATAAAGTTGAAAAAGCTAAAAAATTAAAGTTTTTTTTATTAAAAACAGAAATTTTTTTTTCTAAACTTCCTTTAACAAATGATAATGCTTGAAAAGCTATTACCCCATCAATATTTTTTTTTTTATTAACATCAAACCAGTTACCATTAAGATATTTAATATTTTTAATATTTTTTTTATTTGTCTCTTGATTTGCTAATTTTAAGAGATTCTTATTTATATCAATACCAATAATAAATGATGATTTAAATTTTTCTGCTAAGTAAATTGTATTTGCACCCCCACCACAAGCTAAATCGATAATATTTTTTTTTTTTAAATTTATATGCTTTGAAATAAATTTAACAAATTCAATTGTAGATTCGTAAGTATTTGTATGTTGAACTTTTGAATATTTTTTATACATTATTTTATATCAAAAAAGCTTATAGTTTTTTTAAGAGCATTAATTTGTTTATTTACAGATAAATCATCCTCTTGATTAGTTGTGAATAAGAATAAAGACTTTTGCAGCTGTTTTGCAATTGGCGTTCCCTTACATTTAAAAATACAATTTTTTTTACATGTTTTAAAACATCTACCAATTTTATATTTTTTCATAGCTGGCTCTTGATGAATTAGTTTGCTTGCAGCATATATTCCATCTCCTCCATAACTCATAAATTTTTTTCTAAATGAATACCAATTTAAATATTTATTTTCTCTATAATTTAATTTAGCAGCAAATGTATAATAAGTTGAATATGAATTTTTATGAATAAATTGTGTATCGAAACTTTTTAATTTATTGAATATTTTTTGAAATTTATTGCCAGATTTTCTTCTTAGTTTTATAAAATAATTTAATCTTTCAGATTGTGCGAGAGCTATTGCTGCAGAAAATTCATTCATCCTATAATTAAAACCTATTTCATCAAATCTATTGTAATTTGGATTTTGTCTTTCATCTTTTGCTATAACTATCTTATTATTTTCTGCAGTCAGAACTTTAAATCCTAAATTTGAAAATTTTCTAATTTTTTCTGCAATTTTTTTATTATTTGTTGCTAGCATTCCTCCATCACCACAAGTGAGTTGTTTTGCTGATTGAAAACTCCAACAACTTATATCTCCAACAGTGCCGGTTAAATTACCGTTTTGGTCCTTAGCACCTGCAGATTCTGCACAATCTTCGATTAAAAATAAATTATTCTTTTTACAAATTTTCCTTAGATTTCTCAGATTACATATCCCAGAATACATATGAACAGCTAATATTGCTTTTGTATTTTTTGTAATTTTTTTTAAAATATCTTGTTCATCAATCAGAAAATCTTTTGGATTTACATCTACATAAATTGGTGTTCCCCCAGCCAAATGAATAGTTGTACCACACATTATTGGTGTTAAAGCAGGAACTAGAACTTCATCACCTTTCTTGATACCAATAGCTTTAAAAGCTATGTGCAAAGCAGATGTACACGAATTAATACATATAGAATATTTTAATTTGTGTATTTTTGACCACTTTTCCTCTAGGAGTTGAGAAAATGGTTTCTTTGTATATTTAAAACCTTTTGTAAATAATCCATTTAAATATTTACTTTCATTACCACTAAATCTCCAAAACTTTTTTGTTTTCATTTTAATATTGGTTTAATAAAATTTTTTTGTTTTTTTCCCCATATTTTATTTAAATAAATATTTTTATTTCTAATTTTATGATTTTTTTTTAAAAAATTATTTATATCTTTTCTTTCTGAAAAAATAGAAAAATTTTCAAAAATTTTTTTAAATAAAATATAATCTTTTTTATAATCAAGAGTGAGTCTTGTTTCTTTTTTTAACTGATATTTCATACCTCTAAATAATTTTTTTTTAACTTTTAGTCTATTTATAAAATAATCTATCATTTCTGTATCCAAATGATTAATTTTTATAAATTTAAAGTCAAAAAGGCTATTATAAAGATTTTTTATAGAGCTAAACTTAAAAGAGTAACCTTCACTAGCCCCACCGTTTCTTGAAAATTTAGATGGTAAAATTAAATCATATGATTTAAGTAATTCTAAACTCTTAATTACAGCTAATGGGTCGAAAAATGGGTCATCAGCATCAATAGTATGAAAATATTTTAACTTAAACTTTTTTGCACAGTCATTCCACCTTTTGATTTTATTTTTCTCGGATCCTTTAAAATAATTAATACGAAATTTTTTTGCAATTTTTATTAAGATTTCATCTTCTTTTTTATTTGTTGTGCAAATTATAGGAACTATATTTGCTTTTATACATTTTAATATGCAAATTTCTATAATTGAATAGTTATTAATTTTAAGCAGACATTTTTTTTTTAATCTTGACGATTGGGTTCTGACAGTTATTAAACCAATATATTTCATTTTGAAATTTGCTTATTTAAATTAAACTATCTTTTTTAAAATAATCACCTATAAGTATATTATGTTAAAAATCAACAAACCATTTATTATAGGTGAAATTGGTATTAACCATAATGGAGATATTAATATTGCAAAGGAATTAATATTAAATGCTAAAAAAGCAAAATTTGATGCTGTTAAATTTCAGAAAAGGGACATCGATTTAGTTTACTCAAAAGAAATATTAGAGACGTATAGAGAAAGTCCTTGGGGAACCACTCAAAGAGAACAGAAGGAAGGTTTAGAATTTAGTTTAGAAGAATACAAAGAAATTGATGAATTTTGTAAGAAAAATGGAATTAAGTGGTTTGCTTCTGCATGGGATCAAAATAGCTTAAAATTTTTAGACCAATTTGATCTTGAATTTCATAAAATTGCTTCTGCAATGATAGTTGATTTAAATTTTTTAAATGCAGTTGCTGAAAGAGGAAAATATACTTTTATCTCAACTGGTATGTCTGAAAAAAAACAAATTGATAATGCGGTAAAAATTTTTAAGTCAAAAAAATGTGAATTTGAATTAATGCATTGTGTGTCAACATATCCAATGAGGCCTGAAGATGCTAATTTATCAACTATTAATCAAATGAAAGAAATTTATGGATGTAAAGTAGGATATAGCGGTCACGAAAACGGTGTTGCAGTTTCATTAGCAGCCATGATGATGAATATTTCTTCTCTAGAGCGACATATAACTTTAGATAGAACAATGTACGGTAGTGATCAAGCTGCATCGTTAGAACTTAGTGGAATGCAAAATCTTACAATGTCCATTGAAAAAATGCTTATTTCAATTGGACAACCCTCGCTTGGAAAAGTTTTAGAGGAGGAAAAACCAATAGCTAAAAAATTAAGAGCACATATAAAATAACAAATTAATAAAGTTAATGAAAGCAATTTCACATAATCTTGAATTAAAAATTTTGGACTCAACATCTGCTAAAAAAAGTTTAATAAAAAATTCACTTAAAATAGAAAAAAGTATTAAAATAATATTTGAATCTATTTCTAATAATGGAAAAATATTACTTTGTGGAAATGGAGGTTCAGCTGCAGATGCACAACATTTAGCAGCAGAATTTTTAGTTAGATTAAGACCCCATGTAAATAGAGACTCTTATCCCGCCATGTCATTAGCTATGGACACATCTACATTAACAGCAACTGGCAACGATATTGGTTTTAATAGTATTTTTTCAAGAACATTAAGTTCACTTGGAAAAAAGGGTGATGTTTTGATAGCAATTTCTACATCAGGAAAATCTAAAAATATCATCAGTGCACTTAAAGTTGCAAAACAAAAAAAAATTTTCTCAATTGCATTTTTAGGAGCCGGGGGAGGTTTAGCAAAAAAATATGCAGATTTGTCAATAATTGTAGGCAGTAAAATTACTGCCAGAATCCAGGAAGCTCATATTTTTTTAGGTCATTTTATTTTTGAAAATGTTGAAGATTTAATCATAAAAAAAAATAAATAAAAATTAAAAATTGAAAAAAAAAAAAATATTTAAGTATAGAGTTTCAAAAAATTACAAAACAACAAAAAAACAAAATTTATTTTTTTTGTTGAGAAAAATTTTTTTTAATTTTTTTGGAATTATTTTGAGACCAATTTTTAAATTTAATAATAATGAAATTGGATCAAATTTAATTATTTTGGGAAGAGGTGTATCTAGCAATTACTATTTTTTTAATTACGAAAAATTTTTAAAAATAAAAGATGTACTGATGGTTAACTTCGAAACTAATGATTTTAAAAAAAATTATAAAAAAATATTTAAAAGTAAAAATATATATCTTTTTAATAATGTAAATGAACCAACTCCTTCGATTAGAATTTTACATAATCTAAATATTTCAAAAGTACTTTTTGGTAGAATTGAAAGCATGAGAAATACCAATTATGGAAAAAGAAAATCTTTTAAAAATGATATTCTAACGGGAAAAGTTAGTTATCTGCCCAATCAGTTAATTAAATATTGGTGGGTAAACAATAATGGTTTAATGGGCATTTGCTATGCAGCAAGTAGGAAAAAAGTAAAAAATTTATATCTTTTAGGTTTTAACTTTTATCATAGCGGTTATATGAATAATTCAATTGAAGATGAGATAGAACCAGAGGCTCCAGGACACTCAAAACAATTAAAAAATGCAAGACAAAAATTAAAGAAAAATTTTATCAAAATAGTTAAGAGCTTTCCAAATAAAAGATTTTATATTTATCTTTATAAAGATCTTTTTAAAAAAAAACCAAATAATTTAATTGTGAAAATAATAAAATGATAAATAAAAATAACGCAGCAATCTACCTGATTTCTTCTAGAACAAAGTTGCTAGAAATTTGTTTGACTAAATTATTTAAAAATTGGAATTATAAATACAACTACCCAGTTTATGTTCATTATTTTAATAATATTTATGATGCTAGCTTTACTAGCAGAATAAACAAAATTTCAAAAAATATTTTCTTTCATCAAATTGATTATTCTCTACCTAAAAATTTGAGTGAAAAAGAGTTATTTTACAATAGGACAGAAATTCCATATGTGAAAAAGAGTTTTCCAAAAAAAAGATTGGGGTTTTTGCACACTCTTAGATTCATGACTAATATTACTTCTTTTGGAAAATTAGGGTGTCCAGTTAATGAACTTAAAAATTATGACTATCTTATGAGAATAGACGACGACTCAAATTTTAAAAAAGAAATCAACTTTGATTTTTTTGATGTTTTAAAAAATTATCCAATCGCAACAGGCTATATGTATAATAATTTCACACATAGAATGAGAGATACGCGTATAGGTCTATGGGAATTTTATAAAAAATATTTAAAAAAATATGGTTATACTCCAAAAAATCAACAACTAAAAAAAGCGGTTGAAAGTAATGACGAAAGCTTAATGCATACACTTAATTGGACATGCGGAAATTGTAATCTTTATAATATTAAAGCTTTTTTAAATTCACCTTGGAACGAATATTTAAATGAATTAAATAATTTTAACGGTGATTATAAGTTTAGATGGGGAGACCTGGAGGTTATTACATTATTTGCTTATACTCATTTTGATAAAGATCCGTATAATTTTAATTTAAAAGAAAAAGGTCTATATGAAGATAAATTTCCTACATTTTTGTCTTCTATAGCTCCTGGTATAGATAATACTTTGAATGTACATAATTTTTTACCTTTACGAATTTATCATTTTATCATGAGTTCATTAAGAAAAATAATAAACAAAATTAAATGATTAAAAATTTAAAAAACAAATTATCTATTTTACTAAATTCCATTTTTAATATTTTTTATCAAAAAATAAAATATGATAAAGAATATTTAATTTCAGTTTCCAACAAAGAAATATTAAAGCATGAGGATAATTTTTATGAAAAAAGAGTTAAAGAAAGAACAGAATTAAACTTCGATAATACTTTTAATATTGAAATTGATAAGTTTGTTTTAGATAACTCAATAAGCTTGTGTGATCCTATTAATCCTTTAGTACAAACTGTTAAGGAGTTGTTATCAGATCCCCATATCAAATTAGAAGAAACTTATTTGTTTAAATATTTTCAAAGTTATAAACCTAAAAATTTGATGGAAGTTTTTTTTTTAAATACAAACGAAAATAATGTAAAAAATTTTCCAATATTAAATCACTTAAATCAATATACTTTGTTTTATCCATGGTTTCATAAATATCCTCAGAGATTTCTCATTCCAGGAATGTTTGGTCCAAAAGATATTTCTTTTCCAAAACTTAGATACATTAGATTAAAAAACCTAATTTATTTAATTCAAAAATATGATTATATGCCTGGTAAAGATGATCAAATTTGTGGATACAAGCTAGTTAATGATAATGATTACAGATTTGTAATTACAGCTGGCTCACATCGATCATCCGTACTAAAAGCACTAAATAAAAAGACATATATAGCAGTTAAATTTGATAATTTAAGAGTTAATAAAAATTTTTTTGAGATAAAAATACAAAATATTAAAAATTGGCCAGGAGTTTCTAGTGGATATATGGATAAGAAAGAAGCAGAAAGAATGTTTCTAGGATTTTTTGAGTTAAAAACTATGAAATTAAAGTAAATAAAATAATGATGCCTCAATAAAAACTTAAATTTAATTTAATAAATAAAATTTAAAACAATGGGTATAGTTAAAGATATATGAAAGAAAAACTAATTTTATGAAGATATTAGTTACAGGTGGAGCAGGTTATATTGGAAGCCATGTGTGTAAAGTGTTACAAAAAAAAAAATTTAAAGTAATAGTTTTCGATAATTTAAGTAGTGGAAAAAAAAAATTTGTTAAATGGGGGAAATTTATAAAAGGTGACCTAACAAATTTAAATCAAATCAAAAATGTAATAAGCAAAACAAAACCTGATGCAGTAATTCATCTTGCAGGAAAAATAAGTGTAGAAGAGTCAGAAAAAGAGATATTTGATTATTATAAAAATAATTTTTTAAGTACTTTAAACTTACTTGAGGCTATGAAAGTTAATGGTATTAAAAAAATTGTATTTTCAAGTACAGCAGGTGTTTATGGTAGTCAAAAAAAAATGCCAATTACTGAGAAAGCATCTATAAATCCTTTAAATATTTATTCAAAAACTAAGTTTTTTTCTGAAGAGTTAATAAAAGATTATAATCGTATACATGGTATTAATTTTTTTATATTAAGATACTTTAACGCTGCTGGATCGGATTTTGAATCTGAAATAGGGGAGTTTCATGAACCAGAAACACATTTAATACCATTGGCGATTGAAGCTTTATTAAAAAATAAAAAATTTAAAGTATTTGGCAGAAATTACAATACATATGATAAGACGGCTGTTAGGGATTATATTCATGTCAATGATTTAGCATCTGCACACATCTTGGCGTTAAAAAAAATTAACAAAAAAAATAAAAGTAAAGTTCTAAATCTTGGATCTGAAAAAGGTACAAGTGTTCTAGAGATATTGAGTTTACTCGAAAAATCAAAAAATACTAAAATAAAAAAAAAATTTCTTAAGAAAAGAAAAGGTGACCTACCAAAATTGATATCAAGTTCAAAACTTGCTAACAAAATACTTGGTTGGAAGGCAAAGATTGGTAAAAAGGATATAATAGATTCAGCCTACAATTGGCATTATAAATTTTTGAACAAAAAATGAAAAAAAAAATTCTTAATCTAATTTCAAAAATTAAAAATAAAAAAATCACTGTAGGTATTGTAGGCCTTGGATATGTGGGTCTTCCTTTAGCCTTAAGATTTGCCGAAGTTGGTTTTAATGTGATTGGTTATGATAAAGATAATAAAAAAACAATTAAATTGAAAAAATTTAAGAGTTATATTAGGTCAATATCCAATCTAAAATTGAAGAATAAAAATTTTATTCCTACATCAAATTTAAAATTATTAGCAGAATCAGATGCAATAATTATTTGTTTACCAACCCCACTTAAAAAAAATTCTAAAGTTCCCGATATGACTTATATTAAGAGCTTTTCTATATTGTTAAATAAATTTATAAGGGAAAATCAAATAATAATTTTGGAAAGCACGACTTATCCAGGAACTACAAGAGAGTTTTTTTTACCCATACTGAATAAAAAAGGACTTTTACCAGGTCAAAATGTTTTCTTAATCTACTCACCTGAAAGAGAGGACCCTGGAAATAAAAAGCATAAAATAAAAGATATTCCAAAAATTGTCTCTGGTTATACTAATAATTGTAAAAAAATAGGAAGCTTACTATATGGAAAAGTTGCAAAAAAAACAGTTGAAGTAAAATCTTTGGAACATGCTGAAATGGTAAAGCTTTATGAAAATATTTATAGATCAATAAATATTGGTTTAGCGAATGAAATGAAAATTGTGTGTGGTAAAATGGGTTTAGATATTTTTGAAATAATTAAAGCTGCATCAACAAAACCATTTGGTTTCAGCCCCTTTTATCCTGGACCAGGTTATGGTGGGCACTGTATACCTATAGATCCATTTTATTTGACATGGAAAAGTAAAAAATATGGATACAATCCACGTTTTATTGAGCTTTCAGGTAAAATAAATAATTCAATGCCATCATATGTTTATAAAAATATAAAAAAAATCTTTAATAACAATAAGAAAAAAAAAATCAAAATCTTGATTTTAGGAATTGCTTATAAGAAAAATGTAGATGATTTAAGAGAATCACCCGCCATACAATTGATAAATATTTTAAAAAAATATGAAAATTATAATGTTTACTTTTATGATCCTTATATAAAAAAAATTATAAGTAGGCAAAAAAATTTTAAGAATGTTAGGTATGTAAACTTAAATTATGAAAAATTAAATAGATTTGATCTTGTAGCAATATTAACTGATCACGATGAGCTGAATTATAAAAAGATCTTAATAAATGCGAGGACAATTATTGATTGTAGAGGAAGATATTATAATATTGAAAGTAACAAAATAGTACGTTCATGAAAAAAATTTTAATTACTGGAGCGGCTGGTTTCATAGGTTTTCATGTCACTTTAAATCTATTAAAATCAGGAAAAAAAGTGGTAGGAATTGATAATCTAAATAATTATTATGATACTAATTTAAAATACTCCAGATTAAAAATATTAAAAAAATTTAAAAATTTTTCTTTCAACAAAATAGATTTATTAGAGGAAAAAAAACTTGAAGATATTTTTAAAAAAAACAAAATTCAAAAAGTAATTAATCTCGCGGCTCAGGCTGGTGTAAGATACTCATTAATTAACCCAAGATCTTATATAAATAGCAATATTGTTGGTTTCTTTAACTTATTAGATTTATCCAAAAAGCATAAAATAAAGCATTTTGTATATGCTAGCACTAGCAGCGTATATGGAGCATTAAAAAAAATGCCTTTTAAGGAGAAGTATTCAACTGATCATCCAATACAACTTTATGCTGCAACAAAAAAATCAAACGAAGTTATTGCTCATGCTTACAGTTATATTTACAATCTACCGACAACAGGCTTAAGATTTTTTACAGTCTATGGGCCATGGGGAAGACCTGACATGGCATTATTCAAATTTACTAAAAATATATTGTCTAATAAAAAAATTGAAATTTTTAATTATGGAAATCATAGTAGAGATTTTACATATATAGATGATATAGTTCAGGGAATAATAAAATCTTTGAAAAAAATACCTAAAAACAATAGAAATTTTGATTTTAAAAATCCAAATTTAGCTGAGAGTTCTGCACCTTTTGAAATATATAACATAGGTAATGGAAAAAAAGTTAAATTAATGAAATATATTGGAGAAATTGAAAAATATTTAAAAATTAAATCTAAAAAAAAATATGTACAAATTCAACAAGGTGACATTAAAGATACTCATGCAAATTTAAGTAAAATTAATATTAAGTTAGGATACAAATCAACTACATCAATTAAAAAAGGAATAAAAAATTTTTTAGATTGGTATTTAGACTATTATAAATTTAATAAATGAAAAATTTCTTTAAAGTTGATTTATAATTACTTGTAACATTGATGCTTTTTAAATAACTTGATCAGGTTTATCTAATGAAAATATTATATTTTTCAGTAAATATGCAGAAATATACTTCTGCCAGTTATCAGCAAGACCTAATTGATAGTTTAAAAAAAAAACAGAAATAGTTTTTTGGGGTCCTGGTTATGAAAATTTTGATATTAATTTAGACTTACCTGCAATTAAAAAAAAATTATCTATTTCTCAAAATGACAGTTTAGTAGTTGGTCATTCTTGGCTTTCAGATATACCAATCAAAAAAACAACTAATTATAAAAATTATTATAGTTGGATAAATGAAAAATTAATGAAAAATTCTATTGAATATTGTGGAAAACTTGACTTTGAAGAACATACAGGACCAAAACTTTTAATGTTAAATAAAGAATATGTTTCACTAGAAGATAAATTAAATTTTGCAAAAAGAAATAATTTTGATTTTGTGTTGTCATCGAACATTAATTTTGCCGATTATCAAGATAAAACAAATTTAAAATTCATATATTTTCCTTATGCAATAAGTAACGATTTTATCCTCCACAATGAATTAAAAAAAAAATATGATTTATTTTTTTCAGGACTTATACAAAATCAGTATTTCTTTAATCTAAACAAGATTAAATCTAGTAGAATTTTTATTCAAAGAAAACTTTTTGTATGCTTAAACGATATTCCGATTATAAAAAAAAATTTTAAAAATAAAATTTTTTGGAACACTTACACTGGTATACCTTTTAAAGATTTAATTTTAAAAATTTTGGGTCGATACAAAAGAATGTCGAGAAAAGAATATATTAAAAAATTACATGAAAGTAAGGTTGTTATAAATACACTTTCTCCAGATAACTTAATTGGGCCAAGATTTTATGAAACTATGGCTTCAAGGGCAATTTGCTTGTGTGAAGAAAATAATGTAATTAATTCTATTTTTAAACCTATGGAACACTATGTTCCATTAAATTCACCAGATGAAATTTTAGAAAAATTAAATTTTTGTATATCCGATAGTAAAAAAATCAAAAAAATTCGTGATAATGCTTTTAATTATGTGATTTCAAATCATACTTATGATAAAAGAGCTGAGCACATTTTAAACTTATTAAATATGAGCAAATCTAAATAAAAATATAAAAGATCATATGATTTTTAAGTCAAAAGTTAATAAAAAACCTCTTTTTTTAGTTGAAAAATTTTATAAAA
>MDTA01100876.1_pt1 | contig 12358 bp, 11 predicted proteins | sample 811151 | NCBI WGS metagenome assembly MDTA01 (sample SAMN05326648, study PRJNA326480) | marine metagenome | isolation source: seawater | place: Indian Ocean: South | collected 2010
AAATAAATATGTAAAATCAATAGAAAATAAAAATGATTTGATTGATGATATATGTAAAAGTGATATTATTTTTGGTTGTGAATCAATGGCTATGGTAGTCGGTTTAATTGCAAAAAAGAAGGTAGTCTGTTGTATACCACTAGATAATAAAAAGTCATCTTTACCTTTTCCTAATATTATTAAATTAAGGGATTTAATTGTAAAAATAGATTAGTTTATGAGCATTAATACTTTAATTATTGGTTTAGGAAGAATTGGTATGATATATGATCATTTAAAGGGAAATAATAATTTAATACAAACACACGCAAAAGCAGTAAGTTTACATAATGATTTCAACTTAGTAGCAGGTGTTGATCCGGTTTCTAAGCAAAGGAAAATTTTTAAGGATAAATTTGGCAAAATTGCTTTCAAAAACTTAAACGAAGTTAAATGCGATTGTAATATTGATTTGGTCATAATAGCTACTCCTACTAATACTCACTTAGAGATCATTAAAGATACTGTAAGGTTAATTAAACCAATTATGATTCTTTGCGAAAAACCACTTTCATACAAGTATAATGATTCTGAAAGAATTTATAATATTTGCAAATTTTCGAAAATAAAATTATACGTAAATTATATGAGGAGATGTGATCCTGGTGTTAAAATAATTAAAGAAAAAATAGATAGACATAGTATTTCAACTCCAGTCAAAGGTATATGTTGGTATTCAAATGGTATTTATAATAATGGATCCCATTTTATAAATTTATTAGAATTTTGGCTTGGTGAATTTAGAGAAAAAAAAGTATTTAATAAAGGAAGATTCTTAAATGATTTTGAAGTAGAACCTGAATTTATCCTTTTCTTCGAAAAAGGAGACGTTATTTTCAGAAATGCTTATGAGGAAAATTTTTCATTTTATAAATTAGAGTTATTAAGTCCTTCAGGTTTTTTAAGATATGATAATGGTGGCTACGATATTAATTTCCAAAACATAAAAAATGATAGAAGATTTTTAAATTATAAAATTTTAAATGATAAAAAATCAGAAATAGTTTCAGGTATGAACTTATATCAATACAATGTTTTAGATGAAATAAGTAAAGATTATGTGGGTAAGAATACGACTATTTGTAAAGGTGAAGAAGCATTGAGAACAGAGAGAATTATATATTTATTAAATAATGATCTTATAAATTGAAAAACACTCTTGCCCTCTTTGGAGGAGAAAAAGTAATAAAAAATAAACTTAATCGATATTCCACAATAGGACAAGAAGAGCATAATGCTGTTAAAGAAGTTTTAAATTCTGGTTGTCTTTCTAGGTTCTTAGGTTGCTGGGATGATGATTTTTATGGTGGTCCTAAAGTTAGAGAATTTGAGTCAAATTGTGCTGATTTCTTCAAAGTTAATCATGTCATAACCGTTAATTCATGGACATCAGGTTTGATTTGTGCAGTTGGAGCAATTGGTATTGAACCAGGTGATGAGGTAATTGTTACCCCTTGGACAATGTGTGCAACTGCTACTGCTATATTGCATTGGAATGCTATCCCTGTATTTTCTGATATTGAGCCTGAAACTTTTAATTTAAATCCACTTGATGTAGAGAAAAAAATAACTAAAAGAACAAAAGCAATATTAGCTGCTGATATATTTGGTCATTCATGTAATATTCGTGAGTTATTGAGAATAGCAAATAAATATAATTTAAAACTTATAACTGACTCAGCACAATCACCAGGAGCTACATACCATGGTAAATATACAAGTACTGAGTCACATATTGGTGGATATAGTCTTAATTATCATAAACATATTCATACTGGTGAAGGTGGAATTTTATTAACAAATGATTCAACTCTCAGTGAAAGAATGCAATTGATAAGGAATCATGGTGAAGCTGTTGTTTCAGCAAAAGGTTTAAATGACATTAGTAATATTATCGGTCATAACTTTAGATTGGGAGAAATAGAATGTGCGATAGGAATAGAGCAATTAAAAAAATTAAATAAACTTATAATTAGTAGACAAGAGGTTGCCTCTATATTAAGCAAAGGTTTAAAAGATCTGGAGGGACTTATTTTGCCAAAAGTTTTAGATGGTAATACTCATTCATTTTATGTATATGCAATGAAGCTTGATTTCAATATTATTAAAGTCTCAAGAGATAAAATTATATCTGCATTAGAAGCTGAGGGTCTAACTGGTTTAATGAATGGTTATGCAAATATTCATCTAATGCCTATATTCCAAAAAAAAATTGCTTATGGTACTAAAGGTTTTCCATGGAAATCAGATATTTGTTCTAATGAAGTTTCATATTTAAAAGGGATTTGTCCCGTCGCAGAGAATCTAAATGATAAAAGTTTTTTAGGATTTGAAATGTGCTTACATCAGCTGAAAATAGATGAATTAAATTTGGTTATAGATTGTTTTAAAAAGGTTTGGAATAATTTAGATATTTTATAAAATACATTAAATTTATACCTTTAATAATATTTAAAAGCAATTTCATAAATTTTAAATATGATAAAATTAAATAAATTTCATCATATTAATGTTTTTTCAATTATGCAAGAAACCATTTAGTAAATCTTTACTTCTATCTGAAAAAGTAGTTAATAATTTATTACAAAGTTTGCCAAACCAAAATAATGTAAAAAGCAAAATAATAAAAGAATTTTATGGACAGAAAAGTTTTGATAAACTTATTACCCGTAATTGGGATTGTGGTTCTTATAATTTAGATAAAAATGCTATTAATAAATTATCTTCAAATTCTGCAATAAATGAAATAAAGAGAAAACTTATCTTATTACATAATATAAAACATAAAGACATAATATTGAAACATGGATGTATTTTTAATCCCTCTCAATGCAAGTTCTCTTTTGAATTAAATCAACAAAAATATATTTATCATAAATATCATCTTGATAGCGCTTATAGGATTAAGGCTCTAATTTTACTGGAAGAAAGTGAAAATGAAAATCAACAGTTTTCATATATAAGAAAATTTCCAGAACCATTCATTTATTATTTTTTTAGAAGACATATATGGTCTCAATTTATTATTTTGTTCCATAGATTTCTTTATATTGTAAGCCTTAGAAAAATAAAATTATCAGGACAAGCACCACAACTACCAGATATTTATCAAAATTCAGATTTATATTTAAAATATAATTCATTGAAAAAGGGTGAGATGATAACTTTTCATAATCTCTATCCACATTCTTCTCATAATGGATTTTCTAGACATAAAACACCAATGCTTCAATTGGTCTTTGATACTAATTAAATGGCTGTAGAAATAAAATTAAAACAAAGTTTTAAAAATTTATTTTTTAATTTTTTAGACTTTTACGTAAATATATTTAGATTAAATACAAGAAATAATTTGATAGATAAAAGAGATAAGGTTATATGGCTTGCTGAGACAGGCTCAAGAGACTTTTTACCAAGATTTGCGCAGGCAATATCTTTATGGAATGAATATCAAATACCTTCTTTAATCATTCATAAACATTATCTTAAAAAAATCGATAAGAAAATATTAAAAAATTCAGTTGTTATTGATAAGTCAGCAACCTTAAGTTGTATTAGAAGATTAAGATACTCTAAATTAAATGGAGCCGTTAATTTTGTAATCCCTGAAGAATTATTATTATGCGATAACTCTCAAAGTTTAATAGAAGGTTCATTACATCCTAAAACATTAAACTATGTTGATTATGTTTTATCTACATCTGAATCTGTATCTAAATATTTAAGAAATATAAAAAAAGGTATAACATTAATTAAGAGTATAAATCCTAGATTAAATACAATATTGATATGGAAAAATTGTAAAAGTATTTTAATGAATAATAATAAATTTGATAATTTATTAAATCAAAAATATATTCTTATAAATGATAAATTATCATTAAAATTCTCAACTTATAAAAATGAGATATCACTTTTAAGAAATGATATCTTTAAATCTACTAGTATTGATTCAGATAAATATGTTAATGATTTTCTAGAAGAAGAGGAAAATAAGGAATTCTTGTTAATTGAGTTAATAAAATCAATAAGAAAGCAAAAAGAATTTGATGACTTAAAAATTGTAATAAGACCACATCCTGCAGTGGATTTAAAGAAATTTGAACTTTATTTTAAAAAGAAACTAAAGAATTATCATAACTATATAATAATTAGAGATGGAACGGCTATTGAGTGGATGGATAATGCAGAAATTATTTTTCATAATAACTGTACTACAGCAATCGAAGGATATTATGGTGGATTGAAAAATATTTTTAATATTGCGAGTAATTATAGTGAAGGTATTACAAATGAATTTAAACATATTTTAATCCCTTTGGGAGTAGAAGGAGCAGTTTATTCTGCAAGAGAAAGATATATAAAATATAAAAAAAATATTCCTAGAGATCTTCTTAAGATTAATCAAAATGAAAATAATCTTTATCATTTTCTAGGTAAAAAAATGAAAAAATTTAATGATAAAAATATTATTGATTATAAATTAGAAAGCAAATTTAAAAGTTCTTATTTTAAAGATTTTTCTATAAAAGATAGATGGCAGGATGCAGAAAATCGGATTGATTTTATAAAAAAAAATAAGGTAATTTTTAATGACTTGTTAATAAGATCAATTGGTAAAGTAGGTTTATCAGTAGGGTTATTTTCAAATTAAGATTAATTATTTTAAAAATAAGCTCTTATTATGATTATTTTTATAAATTTTGAAATTTATATTTTTTATCATTCGCTTTTCTAATTGATTCTTTCTCAAGTTCTCTAGATATAGGCTCCCAGAATTTCCCTTTTTTTTCATCCTGTAAAGAGGCGTTTTCTTTTATTATTTGATTTAATTCAATACCTTTAAGAACTTTTGCAGCAAGTTTAAAACCTTCATAATATACCTTTTTTCTTATATCTATGTAATTACTTTGAGATGAGAAATTATAAGATTCAGTTTTTATTATTGGTCCGGTATCATACTCATTATCCATATAATGTGCTGTATTACCTATGGGGTCATCATTTAAAATTGCCCACTCTATACAACTACATCCTCGATAAATAGGAAGTATTCCGGGATGAATATTTATAACACCTTTTTCAATTATTTTGATAATTTCATTTGATATCTTTCTTGGTGTACCAGCATTTAATAAACAATCTAATTTGAGATTATCGTATAATTCTATAGCATGTTTTGAAATATGATTATCTACAAGATAAAAAGGAATAGATGATTCATTAAGATTAAAAAGTAATTGATTTATGGAACTATATGATCCAAATGCACCATTTGTTCTCAGTTTAAAGATTTCAATATCTTTTTTTGAGGTTTCTTTAGAATCAATAATTATATGGATGTTTTTAATACCCTCTCTAATTGCAGCATTTATAAATCCTGGTAATAATTGATTGTCAAAAGTTGATAAAAATCCAAATTTCATAAAATATTAATTAAGTTTTTGTAAGTATCATTATTGCATTATATTAAAATTCATGAATATATCTAATAGAAATTTTAAAAATCAATCTTCAGTATATGTATGGCATCATCCTAAGAAGTTCTTAAATAAATATTTTCTAAAAGATAAAACTTACAAAGTATTATCAATAAAAAAAGAACTGATTCTAGGATTTTTCTATTTCTTGTTAGAAATTATTAATAGTCAATCTTCTTTAAGGAAGTTTTATAGCCAATTACCAATTATTATTACACCTAGAGATTTAATTATTAATATCTACTCTTCAATCTTTTATGCATTAATTAAAAGAAAATTTTCAAAATCAACTTTCATCTTAGGAGATATTAATTATCCTTTATATAAATCTCTTTTAATAGCAGCCTCTAATTCTAATAAAATTAATATTTGGATCATTTATCAAGGAACTGGATCAATTAATAAGATGACTAAAATAAATTATCCATCAAATGTTAGTAAAATATTTTTCCCATTTTCAAAGGATGCATTTTGTGAATTAAACAAACTTCGGGAAGCATCAAAATTTAATAAAGAAATTATTTTTTCTTGTATTGATAATTCCTTAAATATTGAAATAGCTAAGAATAAAAATGTTGCTATTTTTCAGGGCTATGATAAAAGTAAGAAGTTATTTCCTTTATATATATTTACATTAATAAAAACATTGTTAGAGTTAAATACAATAAGAGAATTAAAGGTTTTTAACAAAATAAATATTTTTTTACACCCTCGAATTAATTATTTATGTTTGCTGAATTTAATAAATTTCAATAAAAAGATTAAATATGAATTATTTAATAATAATATTAAAAACTACTATCAAGTTATTATCTCTTACTCTCCAACAGTAAATTCATCTTTTAAGTCTAATATTTCAAAAAATAAAAATCTCTTTGTGGATAAAGGAATAAATTTCAAAAAAGATAATGTTGCAAAAAAATTAAGAGATTATCTTCAATCAAAATAGGATATTTTTCATGATTGTGTTAGTTTAGTTTTATAAGTTCTTTATTACAGTTAAATTGCAATCAAAGTTTTCGAGAAGAAATTTAATAGCAATAATTGGCCAGTCTAAAGGTTTTGGAGGAGTTCAGACTGTTCATAATGAAATTTTTAATTACTATAAAAGTCAAGGTGCTGATATTTATAGAGTCGATAATATAAGTTCTATGTTTAAATTTTTATTTAAATTACATGTTAATCGTAAAAATTCAATAGCTTATTTCTCTGGTATTTCTGTTATCCTCTCTCCTTTATTTTTAAAATGTAAGAAACATGTTTTCTTTACTCATGGCTTTTATGTTTATGATGATTATAAGAAAAATTTAAGAAGATTCTCTAAAAAAATTACTTACAAAAATATTGTTAAGTTTTCATTATTCTTTTATAGATGGATTTATTGCATAGCTCCAACCCCTACCTCTGCATTGTTTAATCAAAATCTATTCTCAAGGAGAATGTATGTTGTTCCTTGGGGGGTATCAAAGAATATAATAAAACAAAAAATTTCAATAAAGAAGGATTTTACTTATCACCTAACTTTTTTAGGAAGACCGAACTCACAGAAATTAAATCTAAAATATTTTGAGATTATTTTAAAACTTTTTTTGAATTCGAAAATTGTTAATCGGCTATCTGATTTAAATATTGCCTTTGTAGTGCCATATTTAAATAAAGATTTAAATATTATTCTAGAGATAATTAAAAATAAATATAAATGCTCTTTTAAGGTTCTCCTGAATCAAAATGAATCAAAGAAGATAAAAATCTTATCTCAATCTCTATATTTTTTTAGTTGCTTTGAGTGGGAAGCTTTTGGATTAACTTATATAGAAGCATTATGTATGGGATGTAATATAATAATACCTAGTACATCTCCAATTTTACCTATAATAGATAATATTAAAAACTCCCCAGTAAATACATTTACTCCTTCTTATATTTTAAAAAATAAAAATTTCGAAATTCGTAACAAATTATATTCAACGCGTCAGAATAAAAAACAAATTGAATACTATAGGTCAATTTTTAATTGGTCTAGTACCATTAATGAAATCCATAAAATAATAGAATTATGATGTTAAATTTAGTGTTTATAGTTAAGTATTTATTAAAATTATTTCTCTCTTAATATAAAATATTTTTATATATTAACATTCAATTTCTTTGAAGAATTATTTACTTATTAATTTTTAAAAATAAAATTAAATAGGATATTTTATATGAAATCAGGATATGAATTAATTTATAAGAGTAAGGAATCTAAGGAATTTTGGAAACTTTTTAATTTACTAAAAGTTAATTATAAGTTTATAGGTTCTATTTATGATCCAGTTACTTTAAATTGGTTCCTTACAAAGGCAGAAGATTTTGGTTTTGATGTAAAAGATTATTCTTGTATATTTAGTTTTAATGGCGAACCATACTCATCTTTTATTGGTGCAAAAATTTCTAAAGGTAATGTTTCTTCATTAAGTTTATATGAAGCCCCTTGCTTAGCTTTAGATTCACTTACAATAACTAAAAAGCAAAAAAAACAAATTGATATTTTTTTAGAAAATTTATTAGCCGATGATATCACTAATTTTCGTGTAAAAGGTCCAGATCTTGATTGTAGAATCCCTTCATTATGCGAACTTCTATTAAATAAAACTAAATCTAAAATAACTCCTGCAACTACACGAATTATAGATTTAAGTTTTGATGAAATTGAATTGAAAAAGTCAATAAGGAAGAGTTATCACTCTTTGATAAATTGGGGTCTAAAGCAAATGAAAATTCAGATTTTTGATAAAAATAATGTAAATTGGGAGATAATAGATGATTTTCGTAATTTACATATTAATGAAGCGAAAAGAGAGACTAGAACTATTAATACTTGGCAAAAACAATTAGAGGCTATACAAAGTGGATATGCTTTTTGTATTACTGCTCATTTAAATCAAGAATTGGTTTCTGCTGCATATTTCTTATGCCCTGAGAAGATTTGCTATTATGGCTCTTCAGCCTCAAGAAGAGATTTATTTGATAAACCATTAAGTCATGCTTTAATATGGAAGGCTATTATAGAAAGTAAGAAAAAAGGAGCATTATTTTTTAATATAGGTTCTACCTCTGGATCTGATAATAATATATATCTAACAGAGAAAGAACATAATATTGCTTATTTTAAGGAAGGGTTTGGAGGCCAATTAGTATTGAATTATTTAGTTGAAAATTTAAATTTTAAATCTTATTCTGATACATGAATTTGCTAAAAGAAAAAATCAATGAAATTAAGAACTATTCTTGGTTATCAGCAAGAAGGCTAATACTGACATTAATAATATGTGATTTTATTGGAATATTTTCTTCTTTAATAATAACTAACTTTATATATGGTTTTTATTTTATAGGGAATATGGAGGCTATTATAATGTTTATATTATATTCATCTTTAAGTTATATTTTTGGAAGATATAAGCTTCAAAATAACTATAGAATTAATTTTCGAAAAGATATAATTATTAAAGATATTTTCCATTTATCTATACTCATAATTATTTATTTTTTAATTATTAATTCACTCTATCAGAATCAAGAAAATAACTCATTATTTATGAGAAAAATACCTTTTTTTGTACTATCAATTATCATATGTAATTTTTCTTCTATAAAGTTAAAAAGAAATTTTATCAAATATTATAAAAATCAGCAAAAGTTTGTATTTTCAGGTTCTGAGTATGATTTTATAAATTTAAAAAAAATAATAGATAATAATGATCTAGATTTTAAATTTATTCTAGAAAAAATTAAATATGGAGAAAAAATAGATGCAGATTGTAATGGGATTATTTTTAATAGAAATACTTTTAATGAATCTGATTTAAAATATTTTTTAAGTGAAGATAGTCGTAATAAGATAGATGTTTATTTTATTGATAATTGGTTAGAAAATAACTTAAATAGAATTCCTAATGAGTATATTAATTATGAGAAGTTCATAAGAAAATATAATCTTATTAAAGAAAATGCATTTCAAAATAGAGTAAAAAGATTTGGTGATGTAATACTTTCAATTTCATTGCTATTTTTTTTATCACCAATATTGATATTGGCTGCAATTCTTATTTGGAGTAATGATCGTGGACCAATAATATATAGTCAAAGGAGAGTTGGTAAAAATGGTTGCGAGTTTAAAATTTATAAACTGAGAACAATGATAGAAAATGCAGAAAAATTTGGTGCCAAGTGGGTAGCTCTTAAAGATAAAAGAATTACATTTATTGGAAAAATACTTCGTAAGACAAGAATAGATGAAATTCCTCAATTGATATGCGTTTTAAATGGAGATATGAGCTTGATTGGACCAAGACCTGAAAGGCCTGAAATAGAGGTTGATTTAAAGAATTCTATTAAAAATTACGAGCTTAGATATTTAGTTAAGCCTGGTCTAAGTGGATGGGCTCAAGTTAATGCTAATTATGCCGCTAGTATAGAGGGAGTAAAGTTAAAATTAAGTTATGACTTTTATTATATTTCAAATCAATCTTTATGGATAGATTTTCTAATTTTTATAAAAACTATAAAAGTAGTATTTACAGCACAAGGTAGTGAACCAATTTAGTTGAAATTTTTAAATATTAGATAATTTAAATAATTTAACTCTTCTTTATGAAATTGCTTTTTAATAAATATTCTCTGGACAGAGTTATATATAATCCAATTAAATACATTGATATTTAATTTTAAGAAATTATTATTTGGTATATCTTGAAAGAGTTTGTAAATTCTCACTAAAGAAAAAATCTTGTTTTTAGAACGTTGTTTATCTGAAATTCTATAGTAGGCTAATGGCTTTCTAATAGATATAGATTTATATTTTTCTATATAGATTAGCTTTATCCATAATCTATAATCTTCTGGCCTTTTATCTTCAAAATATAATTCTTTAATTATTTTCCTATCAATTAAAACTGTTAGAAGTGGCATGAAATTTTTTTTAAGAATATTTTCATAACTAATTATTGTTGGTGGATTTATTAAGTAGGAAGTTATTTTGTTTTTAGACAATTTAAATCTAAAATATGAAGAATGTGTCATTGCAATATTATCTTTTCTTTTTTCTCTTATTATTAAAGATTCCATAAGAAAATCAGGATGCCAAATATCATCAGAGTCAAGAAATGTAATGTATCTCCCCGTGCAATTTTCAATTCCTAAATTTCTAGCTGCAACGACACCCCTTTTTTTTTGTTTTAAAAGTTTGAATCTCTTATCATGGATAATTGATTTTTTAACTATGGAATAAGATTCATCTTCTGAAGAATCATCAATCATAATGCATTCATAATTTTGATAAGTTTGATTAAATATTGAATCAAGGGTTGCTTTTATAGTCTTAGAGGCATTAAAAAAAGGGACAATAATACTTACTTTATTTATATATTTCATTATTCTTATTTAGGTCTCAATGTTTGATGAATTTCTAAAAAAATAGTTTAAAAAATAAAATTTTTTTTTGATATTTTAATCTTCTTTTGTTAAATAATCATCATTTATTATACACCTAATACCAGAGAAGAGAATCCAAATTAACAAACTAATTTTCCCATCATAATAAGTTATGTCATTTAAGTGGCTCATAACAATTGTAAAAGATGAAACAATCCAGCATTTATCAAAAAGACTGTTTTCATTATTGAGAAATTTAGAATTTACTTTAAACCAACCTTTTACTATTAGAGTAAATGTAAATCCCATTAATATTATTGATATTGGAAATCCATAATTAAATGCAATTTCTAACGGCATTGAATGTGTATGCTCTATGAGATAACTACCTCCATTTGAAATATAAAGTTGTGAAAATAAAGATTTACCCCATCCAAAAAAAGGCTTTTGTGTAATAAGTTCAAATGTTATACGATATATTTCATATCTTGAGGATGTGAAGAAATTAAAAGACAGTATCTTTTCATATATATCTAATGAGAATAAATTAAGAAAATTAAAATTAAACCTATTCAATATATTTATTGCAAAAAAATAAGATCCCAGAATCCCTAATAGATATATATATAATTTTGATCTGATTCCATAAATCATAATAAGAGTAATAAATAAACCCCAAAAAGCATTTTTAGATGTGGTCAAGAAAATTAAATAAACATCAAAAATGATTAGAAAAAAATTAAATAATTTATATTTAATTGATAGCCTAAATTCAGCAATTAAAAATGGAAGAATAGCTGTTAGCCACAAACCTGTATAATTTTGGTTATTAAATAGACCTGTAACCCCTCCGTGATTTTCTTCTATAGGTTTTTGAAACCAAACAACTAAACCATTCATAGTTTCAAAAGGTCCATAAACATTAAACCAATACTGGAGAATACAAGATATAAATACAGGAAAAGAACCAATTATAAGTATTTTTGAGAAAATTCTTCTTTGTCTTATTGTGATAAGGTATTTTTGAAAAAAAATAAATAGAAAGAAAAACGGTATCCAATTAACTAAATCTAACAATATTGTTAATTCATATTCACTATTATTGAGACTTTCTGATAAATAAATATTGAGGTTTTTAAAAACCATTAGTCCGCCGCATATAAAAAGAATCAAATTATATTTATCTTTAAATAATGAGAATTTCTCTTTAATGAATGAAAACCATATTGAAACTAAAAAAAATAAAGCGCTTATTGGAAGTGCGGAAGATAGAAAAAATGAACCTAAATTAAAAAAGGTAAACCCTAATTTGTTAGTATCTATTGTTTTTCTCATATAAAGTATTTTACGCTTCCTGCAGGATTCGAACCTGCGGCCCACTGCTTAGAAGGCAGTTGCTCTATCCAGCTGAGCTAAGGAAGCTA
>MDTA01097809.1_pt1 | contig 12357 bp, 19 predicted proteins | sample 811151 | NCBI WGS metagenome assembly MDTA01 (sample SAMN05326648, study PRJNA326480) | marine metagenome | isolation source: seawater | place: Indian Ocean: South | collected 2010
ACTGCTATACAGGCGATCTTAAGACTTAAGGGAGTCGATGGCTTTGGCAGTGAAAAGATAGAGACGACAAATACAACCAATTTAAACCTAGAGAAAAACAGTAAAGAACTGGAGCGTGTATTATCTGAGACTTTAGCTGATCCTAACGTCATAAGTTTATTTAAGAAATAAGAGATTTGATTCCCCTGTAGAAGGGGAGTCTAATTCTGACTAGTCAGATCAAGCAAGGTCAATGCTCATTCGTTGCGCCTAGAAAGTAAGGGGGACTTACCCTCGTGTCCTATGGACTTATCATCGACCCAATCCCCCCCTATTAGGTTTCGCTGTCATTCGTCATATGTACTGTATTCCAGACACGCAATTACCAAAAAACACTAACTTCCCTACAGGGGGGGTATATTAAAAAAATTGTTGACAAAATACTTTTATTAAGTCAAAACAAATTCAGACAGTATTGCTCCCCAATTCTGTCTACCCACAAACAGGGTTGGTAGTAAGGTGTCTAGGGTTTGCATGTTTCCTTAGACACCTTCTTTTTAAGGAAATATTTATGGAAAAAAATTTAGGATGCTACATAGACGAAAACGACGAGTTTCGTAGTGATGTAGAAAAAATGAGCAAATGGTATAACAAGGCAATGGAAACACTCGACAAAATGCCTGTATCAAATGAAGAAATACCGTTCTTGCTCTTCCTAATGGGTGCAGAAGCAGGTTTACGATGTCAAAATACAACTCTCCACTAGTAGAAATTACAATAGATAATATTATGCTCGATAAGATACACGAGCTAAGAGCAACAATGCCGAAAGAACTTGCTAAAAGTTTTTCCAAGGGCGAGAACACTATATATGGTTGTGCCGGAGAAATAATCGTTCTTGAGTGGATCGGTGGTGCATTTGTAGGAAATTATGATTATGACATTTTAATTGACGATAATAATAATGTTAAATGGTCTTGTGATGAATACTACCGTACAAGATTAACGCCGCAGGAAGGAAAGGGGCTGCGTGTCGAGGTTAAATCGAAAAGGGTTAAGTCAGAACCAAAATTGCATTATTCTAATTCTATTTTAAGGTTTAGTTCGCATCAGGACTGTGACAGGTACGTTTTTGTCCGTGTCATGGAAGATCTGTCTAAAGCATGGCTTTGTGGTGTCTGTACGCCTCAATGGTTTTACAAAGGCGCTACGTTCCATGCTAAGAATGAGTTTGACTTGGCGAATGGGTTTACATTTCCAGCTGATTGTTGGAATAGAAATATTGGTTGCTTTGTAGAGGGGAGTGGTAGCAATGGCTATAAAACGAGTAAAACCACAAAAACGCCAGATGGTGGTGAAAAAGTGCAAGATATGTGGGTCTGAGAAATGGGCATGTTTTTCTGATGACTTTGGAAGAACTTGGACATGTTGGGGACACAGGAAAGACGCAACAGAGGAACAAAGGAAACGTGAGGATAATAGGAGAATACTTGATGAAAAATTTAGGAATCAAGAAAGTAAGTGGGATCGTTATGAAAAAGCAAGAAAATACAAAAGTGTTAAAAGAAGAGGCACAGACTACAAGCAAAAAACAGAAGATCCACTTGAGTGGCTCTTATGAACAGGTAAATCATCCAGAACATTACGCCTCTAGCGCTATAGAGTGTATAGATGCAATGGAAGCAATGGTTGATTCACAGGGCAGAAATTATCGAATCGTTCTTACAGGACACATGTTTTACCTGTGGCAAGTTATATTTAAGTATGTCTGGAGATGGCCTTTTAAGGAAAAACCTATTGAAGATTTAAAAAAAGCAGAGTTTTATCTAAAAAAGTTAATTAAAACTCTTGAAAAAACAAATTATGTACAAAAATAAACATAAGACCAGAAAACAGTGTAATATGGGAGAATAAAACATGAGTAACAAAAAAATCAAAGATTTAAAAGACGAAGAACTGTCTAAAAAGATCTCTGAAACCAAAAAAGAACTAAATGAATTGATGGACGAGTTTCATAGCAGATCGTCTGTACGCTTAGAAATGGCGGAAATGGAGTTTCAAGAGGCTAAAGAAAGACTTAGAGAGGCTATACAAGAGACAAACCCATTAGAAAAGTTTGGAAAATCTAAGGGAAATTACGAAGTCAGAAAAGATGGTCTTTTTATGTCAAATCACAGACCTTTTTTTTGGAGCTATAGAAAATACAATTAAATGGACATAAAGGTTGAAGATCTTCTAGCAAGACTTGATGAGTTGCCAGAAAGTCATAGAAGCGCCATAACGTTGGCTTTGGCTAACTACAACAAATCAAAAAAAGTTACTGATGCTAAGAATGATTTTTTATCTTTTGTAAAACATGCTTGGCCGCCCTTCATTGAGGGGCCGCACCATACAATCATGGGGCAAAAATTTAATGAAATAGCAAGTGGAAAACTGCGACGTCTAATAATTAACATTGCCCCAAGACATGGTAAAAGCGAATTAACATCTTGGTTGCTACCAGCTTGGCTTTTGGGACAGGATTCTTCAAGAAAACTGATAGCAGCTACACACACAACAGAATTTTCTCAAAGATTTGGAAGAAAAGTAAGAAACCTTATTGATTCTGAAATCTATAGGGAAATATTTCCTGACGTGTCTCTGAGAGCCGATTCAAAGGCGGCAGGACGTTGGGATGTATCAGGCGGTGGTGAATACTTCGCCTGTGGTGTCGGAGCGGCTATGACAGGTCGTGGCGCTGATTTGCTTATAATTGATGACCCACACTCTGAAAGCGCGGGTATCAATCCAACTCAAGAGTATTTTGACGGCGTTTATGAATGGTATTCATCCGGCCCACGGCAAAGACTACAGCCTGGCGGTGCAATTGTCATTGTTATGACACGATGGTCAGAAATGGATTTGACGTCAAAAATTATGAAAAGTTCCTCAGAAAGAAGGGGTTCTGATCAATGGGAAGTCATAGAACTCCCAGCACTTTACGATAATGAAGAACCTTTGTGGCCAGAATTTTGGCCTAAAGAGGAACTTCTTGCTCTGAAATCTGAATTGCCTTTGGGTAAATGGTTGGCACAGTACCAACAGAACCCAACTGCTGAAGAAGGGGCATTAATAAAAAGGGAATATTGGAAACCGTGGGAAAAGTCTCAACCACCACTCTGTGATTTTGTGATACAGAGCGTTGACACGGCGCATACAAAAAACGCAAGGTCAGACTTTTCTGCAATTACGACATGGGGTGTATTTCAACATCCAGACGAGAACGGCGAGATGGTAGCAAATATAATACTTCTCGACGCTATAAATGAAAGACTTGAATTTCCAGAATTAAAAAAGAGGGTGCATGAGATTTACTATGATTACGAACCTGATAGCTTTCTTATCGAAGCTAAAGCAGCTGGCCTACCACTTATACAGGAACTTCGTTCTTCTGGTGTACCAGTTACAGACTACACTCCTTCTCGTGGTCAGGACAAATTATCTAGGGTTAATGCTGTTACTGACATCTTTGCGTCAGGCATTGTATGGTATCCTCCGACTCGTTGGGCTGAAGAAGTAATTGAACAATGCGCTGCATTTCCAAATGGTCAGCATGATGATTTAGTTGACTGCACAACATTAGCATTATTAAGATTTAGGCAAGGTGGATTTATTCGTCTTTCAACTGACTATGAAGATGAAGAAAGACCTTGGTATGAAAAACGTAGGGAAGAATATTACTAATTATGGCTGAACCAGATTACGAATCTATTGAACAGGAATTTGCTCAAGACGAGATAAAGTCCACGAACCAAAATAACGCACAAGGTGTGTCTATTGGAATCGTGAATCCTGATGCAGTTGTTGTAGAAACTGACGATGGTGGTGCAGAAATAGATTTTGATCCTAATCAGGAAACTGTGGGAACAGGCGGTTTTAGTGAAAACCTTGCTGAAGAAATGGATGAAGACGCCTTAATGGATTTGGCTAGTGATTTAATATCCTCATACGAAGAAGACAGATCTTCACGAAGTGAGTGGGAAACAACCTACACAGATGGGTTGGAAATGCTTGGAATTAAATTGGAAAACAGAACGCAACCATTTGAAGGTTCTGCAAGTGTTACACACCCAATTTTGTCAGAAGCGGTTGTAAGGTTTGTTTCACAGTCAATTATGGAAATATTTCCGTCATCCGGCCCTGTAAGAACACAGGTAGTAGGGAAACATGACGACGAAAAACAGGCACAAGCCAAGCGTGTAGAAAATTATTTAAATTATTTATTAACTGAACAAATACCAGAATATAGAACAGAAACAGAACAACTGTTGTTTCAATTGTCTTTAGCAGGTTCTGCATTTAGGAAAGTATACTATGATCCATATTTGCAAAGACCGACAAGTGTATTTGTTCCAGCTGAAGATTTTGTCGCATCATACTCAACAACAGACTTGATAAATTCTCCTAGATACACACATGTAATGGAGAAAAGCGAAAATTTTGTTCGCAAAATGCAAATGAATGGTTTTTACAGAGATGTAGAAATAACACAAGGGGAAAGAGATGAAGGTGACATCCAAACCAAATACAACGAACTCACAGGAGTTACGGAAGTCTCCGAAAGCGACCTTCGGACGATCTTGGAGATACACACGGAAATTGACCTCGCAGGATTTGAAGACACAGGCGAAGATGGCGAAGAAACAGGAATTTTGCTCCCATACGTCGTCACAATCGACAAAACCAGCAATCAAATACTTTCAATACGGCGTAACTACAACGAAAACGATCCATTAAAGAAAGCGCAACAACACTTTGTTCATTATAAATTCCAACCAGGACTTGGATTTTATGGATTTGGTTTAATACATTTAATTGGTTCTATAGCAAAAAGCTCAACATCTATATTACGTCAGCTTATAGACGCTGGAACTTTAGCTAATCTACCGGCTGGGTTTAAAGCAAGGGGATTAAGAATTAAAGGTGACGATACACCTATATCACCAGGCGAATTTAGGGATTTGGATTTGCCAAGTGGTGCTATCAGGGACAATATTATGCCTTTGCCTTTTAAAGAGCCGTCTCCAACTTTGGCTCAATTGATGGGCAATCTTGTCGATGAAGGCAGAAGATTTGCAAGTATTGCTGATTTAAGTATTGGTGAAGGGAATCAAGAAGCACCTGTAGGGACAACACTTGCCTTAATTGAAAGGTCAATGAAGGTAATGAGTGCAATTCATGCAAGATTGCATAGTTCCTTACGGCGTGAATTAAAGTTGTTGTCTAATGTCGTAAGTGGATTTGTGACTGAATATCCATATGACGATGAGGGCGATCCACGACAGGACTTTGATGACAGAGTTGATATTATCCCTGTCTCAGATCCAAACGCAACTTCTTTTGCACAGAGAATGATGCAACAACAAGCGGCTATGCAAGTGGCAAGTGGCGCACCAAATTTGTATGACATGAGAGAATTGCACAGAAGATTTTTAGAAACAGCAGGCATACAGGACGTTGATAAAATTTTACCAGAAAAAGGCAATGTTCCACCATATGATCCAGTTTCTGAAAATGCAAGAATGATGTCAGGCGGCCCTGTTAAGGTTTACTCATATCAAGAGCATGATTCACATATTTCCGCTCACATGAGTTTAATGCAAGACCCTTCATTGCAACAGAACCCAATGGCAAAAATGATTCAACAGGCAGTTTCTGCGCATATATCAGAGCATATGGCTCACAAGTATAGAAACGAGGCAGAGAAATTAATTGGACAGCAGTTGCCACCACTTGACAATCAAGATGGAGAGGGTATGCCAGAAGAACTTGAACAGCAAATTGCTAATCAAGCAGCTCAAGCAGCTGCACAAATTACTGGAAAGGCACAACAACAAGCCGTTCTTGAGCAACAGTTACAGGCCGCACAAGATCCAGTAGTTCAACAACAACAGGCAGAAATGCAACTAGAACAGGCTAAACTCGCACAAGACGCAAAAGAATCTGAACTTGAGGCAGAAACAGATATACAGAAAACTCAAATGAGAAACGATCTTGAAGATAAAAGATTAAAGCAACAAAAGCAAATAGCTGATGATAAGTTGGCATTAGAAATTATGAAGGCAAGACAAGGTGGAAGCAGATAAACTGGCGATAGCCTTAAGAGAAAAATTAAGAACTTTGATGAATGAACACACAGATACTGTAGCTCTAGGATCTGCACAAAGTTATGATCAATATCAACGAATGGTTGGACAGATTGAGGGTCTAGCCATCGCAGAGAGAGAACTTCTTTCTCTAATAAGAACTTCGGACGAAGACGACGAGTAACGTCCGCGGGTACCAACCCATAACAATAAGGAGAGTCATATGACTTCGGTTTATTCAACCGCAGAGGTAATAGTACCTCAAAACCATCCGATGCCCACAGGGTATCACATACTTGTTGTTCTACCTAAAGTAGAAGACAAAACCAAAGGTGGTGTTATACTCCCTACGGATATTAAAAACCGTGAGGATATTGCATCTATCGTTGCAAAAGTAGTCGCAGTAGGCCCGGACGCCTACCCAGAAGGGGAAGCACGATTTAGAAGTGGTGCTTGGTGTCAAATGGACGATTGGGTATTAATAAGCAAATATTCTGGTCATCGTTTTGAATATGATAATGTTGAAATGAGGCTGATTAATGATGACAGCATTCTTGCAACCGTTTCAAATCCAACTAAAGTGTCGAGGGCAAACGCATGACAATAGAAGAAGATAAAAATGAAGAGCTAGAGGTTTCTGTAGAAGAGGAAACCGTTGAAAAAGAAGAGGAAGTTTCTGAAGAAATTGAACAACAAGAAGAAGTTCAAGTTGAAGAAAAACCTAAAAAGCAGTCAAAGTTTCAAAAAAGAATTGACGATCTAACTCATAAGCAAAGAGAAGCTGAAAGACAGCGTGATGAGTATTATAAAGTTGCTCAACAGGTTGTTGAAGAAAATAAAAAATTGCGAGAACAAGCGCAAAGCAACATCAAATTCGGCGCTGAAGAGATGGAAGGCCGATTAAAGAGCGAAATAGAATCAGCAAACAAAGAATTTAAAAAAGCCTACGAAGAAGGCGATGCTGACAAAATAATGGAAGCTCAACAAAAGATTATTGAGGCGTCTACGCAAAAAACAAAGTTAGAACAAGTCAAACAGTATTCTGATCCGTCAAATTTCGACGAGTCAAGTTCACCGACTGTTGTTCCACCACCAAACAGCAAAGCTGTGGAGTGGGCAAACGAAAATCCTTGGTTTAACAAGGATATGGTTATGACTAATGCAGCATACACAATACATGATGAGTTAGTCAAAAGCGGTGTACAGGGAGATTCAGAAGATTATTATTCTAAATTAGATGAAAGAATAAGATCAGAGTTTCCGCACAAGTTTCCTGATGGAAAGACGACCCATCAGAAAAATAACGTGAGCAATCAGACGCTTGTGACCCCAGCTGGTAATCAAGCATCGACCAAGTCACGCAAAGTTCGTCTCTCACCTTCACAGGTGCAAGTTGCCAATCGTTTGGGAGTTCCTCTTGAGGAATATGCCAAGCAATTTGTAGCCCTTAATAATTAGGAGATTTCTAATGAACTCTAAGCAAAAAAATCGTACTCCACGTTCTGTTGAGAAGCGAGAACAGGAAGTGCGCCAAGAAAATTGGACACCACCAAATCTATTACCAGACCCACTCCCCAAAGATGGTTGGAGTTTTAAATGGGTTCGCATTAAATCTATGGGACAGGATGACCCTATGAACTACTCTAAGAAATTAAGAGAGGGATGGGAAGCTGTACCAATCGAGGAAGTTCCAGAAATGGAGCATTTGGTCTTAGACCCTAATCCTCGCTTTGAAGGAAAAATAGAGGTTGGAGGTTTGCTTCTTTGTAGGATGCCTTCAAAAATGGCAAGTCAAAGAAATCAACATTACGTCAATCAAAGTCGTGATTCTATTGATTCCGTTGATCAGTCAGTTATGAGGGAATCCAATCCAAGAATGCCTATAGATGCTCCAGAAAGAAGCACTCAGGTACGTTTTGGATCAGGATCGTAAAATAGTTTGCGGTCTGGTTAACCTTAAATAAAAGAAGGAGAGAAGAAGTATGTCTACTACTTCAGCCCCTCGTGGCCTCAAGCCAATAAGTCTTTTAGGAGGTTTGCCGTTTGCTGGTTCTACTATGGAATTACCAATTGTTAGTAACTACGGTACGGCAATCTTTAATGGAGACGTTGTTGGTTTTAACGATGTAACTAATGGCACAGATGCCACTGATGGTTATATCGTTAGAGAAAGCGCTGCCGGAGAAGTGAATCCTGTCGGTGTGTTTTTGGGATGTTCTTACACAGACCCAAATACTTCACAGAAGACTTGGAATCAGTATTATCCTGGTAGCATTGTAGCATCAGATATTAAAGCTGTTGTTACTGTAAATCCAACCACACTATATGAAATCCAAGCAGATGGTGCTGTTACTCAAGCGAAGTTAGGTCAGACAATTGATCTTGTCCAAACAACCGCTTCGCCTTCAACAGTCATCAAGAATTCTGGTTTACAAGCTGACGCAAGTACAGCTGCTATTACTGGAAAATGTTGGCGTATAGTGGACTTTGTCAATCGACCTGGTAGTTCAGTAGGTGACACATACACAGATTTAATTGTGATGATGAACCAACAAGAACATGCTCTAGTCGCTGCAGCAATAACTTAAGGGAGTTAGCATATGGCTATATCTAGAGCGCAGTTAATGAAAGAACTGCTTCCTGGTCTGAACGCATTGTTCGGTATGGAATATAAACGATACCCAGAAGAATGGAGATCTTGTTTTGAGGTCGAGAATTCTGATAGGGCGTTTGAAGAAGAGACTAAACTTAGTGGTTTCGGAACAGCGCCAGTGAAAGCTGAAGGTGCAGCAGTCACATATGACGATGCACAAGAAGTTTACACTTCACGCTATACACACGAAACAATGGCTATGGCATTTTCAATTACCCAAGAGGCAGTTGAAGATAATCTTTATGACAGTTTGTCAGCAAGATACACCAAAGCATTGGCTCGTGGTTTCCAAAACTCAAAGGAAGTCAAAGGTGCAGCACTCTTTAATGAGGGTTTCACTGGTCAAACTGGTGGTGACGGCGTTTCATTATTTAACGCATCTCACCCACTCGTCAACGGCGGAACTAATGGTAACAGACCATCAGTTGCTGTTGATTTAAATGAGACATCGCTAGAAGCTGGAATCATTGCGATTGGCAAGTGGACAGACGAACGTGGCCTTAAAATAGCCGCACGTCCAACAAAACTTGTTATTCCATCTGACTTACAGTTTACAGCAGAGCGTCTAATGAAGTCAGAGTTAAGATCTGCTTCAGCAGACAATGACGTAAATGCTCTTAGGTCGATGTCAGCCGTTCCTGGCGGATACACTGTAATGCATTATCTTACAGATACGGATGCTTGGTTCTTAGGAACTGATATTCCAAACGGTTTTAAACACTTTGTTCGTGTTCCAATGAAGACTGCGATGGAAGGTGATTTTGAAACTGGTAACGTAAGATATAAAGGTAGAGAAAGATATTCTTTTGGATATTCTGACCCTCTAGCTTATTACGGCTCACCAGGGGCATAAATCTTAGGGGGGAGCAATCCCCCCTTTTAATTTTCTTTGACAGCGTAAGCTGACAGTAGCCGAGACAGGGAGAATTTTATGGCTAATACAACTTTTAATGGGCCGCTTCGGTCTGAGGGAGGTTTTGAACAAATCTCAAAAGATTCCACTACAGGTGCAATAACAACTAACTTTGATATTGACTCTAGTGGAAATATAACTGGCACAGGTACTTCTAAAATGACAGGTGCTACCAATATTGTCGTTCCATATACATCTATAACTGATGCAACATACACTGTGACAACAGCAATGTCTGGAACAACTTTTGGCTTTAACAGAGCAGCTGGGATTGTGGTAACGCTTCCTACCCCAGCAGCTGGGCTTAATTACAGGTTTCTAGTTGAAACAACTTTTTCTGGTGCTGGACAAATTAAAACAGCAACCACTGATGGAACTGATGGTTTCTTAGGAACAGCCTTTTTGTTTGATACAGGCGAAATTGGTGAAACCGACAACTTTCACCCTGCCGCATCGAATGATGTTATTGATTTAGGTGCAATTGAACAGGGATGGTTAACAGGCGGATGGATCAACCTAACAGGCGTAAACACCACAACTTGGTGGGTTGAGGCTTGGTTAATGGGTGATGGTACATTAGCTACACCGTTTACTGATAGTTAAACTTAATAAGTGGGGGCGTAAAAACCCCCACATTTTTTTTAGGAGAATTTTATGGCTGATGCAGTCACAAGCCAGACTATTGAGGATGGCGCAAAATATGCAATAATGAAATTTACTAACATTAGTGACGGAACTGGCGAAAGTGCCGTAACTAAAGTGGATGTAAGCGCCTTAGCCACAAATGGCGGTCTTACTTGTACAGGCGTTAGTATAGAAAAAATTTGGTGGCAATGCATAGGCATGAAAGTAAATATTTTATTTGATGCCTCAACTGACGTTCTCGCATTGCAACTAGGTGAAAATCAATCAGGTACACACGACTATTCATCTTTTGGGGGTATTCCAAATAATGCAGGTAGTGGCGTTACAGGTGACATTAATTTTACAACTATAGATCATTCTAGTGGCGACACTTATACTATAATTTTAAAACTTCGCAAAAATTATTAATGTGTGATGATAAGTAACTCGACAATAAATATTTTAAAACGCAGTATTGCTGACACAAGAAGAAGAATTCTTGCTCCAATAAGCAATAAGCTAGTAGAGATGGATAAAAAACTTTCATCTTCAAATGATCCAAAATATTTACAAGGGAAAAATAAAAAAAGTGAAGTTGATGATGGAGCAAAAAATGAGTGAAGAGCAAAAACTTGAAGTTGCTTTAGCCAGATTAGAAGAGCGTGTCGAGGCTTTGCAAACCGATATGAAAGAAATGAAATCTGACATGTCAGAATTAAGGGCTACAGCCAATCGTTGGAAAGGTGCATTCTGGGTTATGATGGGTCTTGGCGGTGTTGTAGGTGTAATAGTTAACTTTGCTACAGGGTGGATAAAATGAGCAATAAAAAAGGTGATTTTAAAAAAGCTGGTGACGGAATTAAAAAAATGTTTAGCAATTTAAATCCGTGGAGCAAAAAATCAAAACAAAACAGAGAAAAAGTAAGGGCAAAAATGGGATTAAATCCTAAAGCTCCACCAAAAAAACCAGAACTTGTTTCTAGTAAATTTAAAAGAAAACCAGATGGCTCACAACAGAAAATTACTATTCCTGCAAGACTTCAAGAAATAAAACGAGAGGATGCTATGGACAATATTAAAAAGGTTGCTAAGAAAATGGCTAGTGGTGGGAGTGGTGACACTCCTAAAAAAAGAAACAAAATAGCTGCAGCAATGCGTTTAGACGACAGATACAGACCTAGAATTGTAAGAGACAAAACAAAGTATAATCGGAAAAGTAAATGGAGCAAACACTATGGCATGAAAGCTGGTGGAAGTCCAAAGAAACCATACGGAATGAAGCATGGTGGTAGCGGTAAATCAGTATGTCGTGGAATGGGAGCTGCAACCAGAGGTGGCAACTACACCAGGTGATATGGGTTTTATTAATTTTTTTATCAGGTACGGTTCAAGACAGTGTCTACTTCGATAATTTGGATTCGTGCCTTACAATTGCAGAGAAGATTAGACAACAAAATTGGGATCAGTCACTTGCCGGTGACAAGATCTGGGTCAAGGCTTACTGCGTACCTCAAAAAGTGGAGTAAATATGTCTTTAGTAGAAAATATTAATCGTAGAAAAAAATTAGGTATTTCTAGACCTAAATCAAAATCAACCATTTCTAAAAAAAATTATGCAAATATGCAAAAAGGTTGGAAAAATACTAAAAAGAAAAAAAAGAAATGACAAAAAAAGGTAGCATGAAGGGGCATACGATAGGAGGTGGTCACAAAAGACCAACTAAATCTGGCGCTGGAATGACAAAAAAAGGTATTGCCAAATATAGGCGTGATAATCCTGGTAGCAAACTTAAAGGAGCAGTTACAGGAAAAGTTAAAAAGGGCAGTAAAGCAGCAAAAAGAAGAAAGTCTTATTGTGCAAGAAGCGCAGGTCAAATGAAACAATTTCCAAAAGCTGCTAAAGATCCTAATAGTCGCTTAAGACAGGCAAGAAAAAGGTGGAAGTGTTAATGGCTATTTCCAGATCAAACATGCATAAACAAATATCTGTTGGAAATAAAATTAAAAAACTGAAAAAAGAGCGTAAGCCTCAAAGACAGGCTGTAGCGATTGCTTTGAACATG
>MDTA01107330.1_pt1 | contig 12357 bp, 12 predicted proteins | sample 811151 | NCBI WGS metagenome assembly MDTA01 (sample SAMN05326648, study PRJNA326480) | marine metagenome | isolation source: seawater | place: Indian Ocean: South | collected 2010
CATGTAATTTATTTATAGTTAATATTTCAACTATGTATTCTTTAGGTTTATTATCGTTTGCGAGAAGACTTTTAGATAATGGAGATAAAAATTCCAATTCTAATGTTTTTGATAAAGGCAATGATTGACACGTAAATATTATATTATTTGATTTTTCTTCATTTGTTAGATTGTGAGTAATTCCTTTAGAATTATCTGTTTTACCATTAATTATTTTTGCTTTGCAAGTTCCACATACTCCTGATCTGCAGCTAAAAGATAATTTTACGCCTGCTTCTAGTGCAGATTGAACAATATTCTTATTATTATTTATTTTTAAATTTAAATTATATTTAGGAATTTTTAATGTAGTTTTATCATTCATTTTATTTCCATTTTATGGAGCAACCTATGCTTGGATTATTATATGGAACTTCTTTTTTTTCAGAAATAGCTTTCATTGAATAAAATAATTCTCTAATAGCATATTCATCATTTTTTAACCCAGAACTATCTAACCTACCTCTAAATTTCAAGTTTAATTTATCATTAAATCCAAAAAAATCTGGAGTACATACTGCTTTATAATTTTTCGCTATTTCTTGCGTTTCATCAATTAAATAAGGAAAAGAAAAATTATTAATTTTTGAAAAAGTTTTCATATTATCATAACTATCTTCTGGGTAAGATTCATAATCATTTGACATTATGCCTACAGAATTAATTCCTAGTAACTTTAATTCAGAAACATCTCTTACTAATTTTTTTACAATTGCTTTTACATAAGGACAATGATTACAAATAAAAAATATTAAAGTACCATTCTTACCTCTAATATCATTAAGATTATAAAATTTTCCATCTATGTTTTTAAGATTAAACTCTTTTGCTACAAAATTTTTATCTATATTTGGAGATTCTGTTAACATTAAATTTTCCTATTTAAAATACTTTTATAAGATACTATATTATTTTTTTCACTAAATACTTGAAACTATTGACCACAAATATTAGATATGTGCAATAATTTATACTTAGACAAGGACCTATTTTAATGAGTGTTTTGATTGAAGTAAATCAATTAACAAAGAGTTTTGGACCATTTAAGGCTGTAGACGACATAACTTTTAATCTTAATAGGGGAGAAGTTCTTGGCTTTTTAGGACCAAATGGAGCAGGTAAGACTACTACCATGAGAATGATTACAGGATTTCTTCCTGCAACTTCGGGTTCGATAAAAGTCTGTGGCAATAGTGTACATAAAGAACCGATAGCAGTTAAAGAAAAAATAGGATATGTACCAGAAGGTGCCCCTTTATATGGAGAAATGACTGTTATAAGTTTTCTTAAATTTATCTCCAGTATTAGAAAAATCAAAAAAGAATATATTGAGAAAAGTATTAATAATGCTATTGATAAACTTGGTTTGGAAAAAGTATTATATCAACAAATTGAAACTCTATCAAAAGGTTATAAAAGAAGAGTAGGTCTAGCACAGGCAATTTTACATGATCCAGATGTATTAATATTAGATGAACCAACGGATGGTTTAGACCCCAATCAAAAACATGAAGTTAGAAAGCTAATTACAGAAATGTCAAAGTCAAAGGCCATTATTATATCAACACATATATTAGAAGAAGTTGATGCCGTATGTTCCAGAGCTATGATAATAGCAAATGGTAAATTAATTGTTGATAAAACTCCTCAAGCTTTATTGGATACTGGTACAAATAATGAAACATTAGATGATGTTTTTAGAACTCTAACTATAGGTAAAAAATAGGTATTAAAATGGGAACGATAATAAACATCACAAAAAGAGAGCTTAATGGATATTTTTCAACTCCTGTAGCGTATGTATTTATTGTAATATTTTTACTTATGGCAGGTTTGTTTACATTTTATATGGGAGCTTTTTATGAAAGAGGACAAGCAGATTTATCTGCATTTTTTGACTGGCACCCATGGTTATACTTATTTCTTATACCAGCAATTTCAATGCGACTATGGGCTGAAGAAAGAAGAAATGGAACAATAGAACTATTGATGACTCTTCCAGTAAGTGTAGGTCAAACAGTAATTGGTAAATTTTTAGCCGCATGGATTTTTACTGGTATAGCTTTAATTTTAACCTTTCCAATGTGGATTACTGTTAATTACTTAGGAGATCCAGATAATGGAGTGATATTAACTAGTTATTTAGGAAGTTTATTAATGGCAGGAGGTTATTTATCTATAGGATCATGCATATCTTCTCTAACAAAAAACCAAGTAATAGCATTTGTAGTTAGCATTGCAGTATGTTTTTTATTTACTGTAAGTGGATTACCAATTGTTTTGAACTTTTTTTCAAGCTGGACGCCTCAGGCTCTTCTCGACACTATTGCTTCTTTTAGTTTTGTTTCAAATTTTACAGATTTAACGAGGGGAGTAATAGATATAAGAAATATTATTTATTTTTTATCATTGATAATAGGAGCTTTATCCCTAAATATTTTATCTATTAATTCTAGGAAAGGTATTTAAATGATTTTTTCTAAAATTACAAAAAATGATAAAATTTCATCCGGTATTGAATTTAATGCTGTAATTGTTTCAATAGTAATACTATTTCTATCTATTAATACTCTAAGTAATCAAATATTTTCTTCTTCTCGATTAGATCTCACTCAAAATGATCTATTTACTCTTAATGATGGAACATTAAGTATATTAAAAACAATTGATGAACCAATTACATTAAAATTATTTTTTTCTGACAAGTTAAGTAGAAATATTGCTCCGATGAGAGAGTACGGACAAAGAGTTAGAGAAATTATAGAAGAGTATAAAAATAAATCAGATGGTAAAATTATAATTGAAAGAGTTGATCCTGAACCATTTACTGATAATGAAGATTTAGCTATTTTATATGGCTTACAAGGAATGCAAATATCTCAAGCAGGTGAAAAATTTTACTTTGGACTAGTAGCTACAAATTCTACAGATGATATATCAATTATTCCATTTTTTGAACAAGAAAGAGAAACTTATTTAGAATATGATTTAACTAGGATCATTAATGATCTTGCTAACCCAAAAAAGAAAAAACTCGGTTTAATAACTACTTTACCTATAAATGGAGGATTAGCATATCCAGATGCTCCATCATCAGAATATGTTACACCTTGGGAAATATACAATAGATTAAATGAAATTTTTGAAGTAGTTGCATTATCTAATGAACTAGACAGAATTCCTGACGATATAGATTTATTAATGGTTGTTCACCCTAAGGATATAAAATTTAAAACAAGATATGCCATTGACCAATTTGTAATGAAAGGCAAAGGTGCTATCTTTTTTGTTGACCCATATTCTGAAGTTCAAAGAAATGCATTACCAATTGAACAAAGAAGAACTTATATACCCGGTTCTAATTTGAATACATTATTTAATAATTATGGAGCTTATGTTGAACCAGGAATGATTGTAGGAGACAGACTTGCAGGAAGAAAAGTAACTATTGGTCGTGGTTCTAATTCTAGAATCACGACTTATGTATTATGGATTGCTTTATCAAATGAATATATGAATCCAAATAATCTAATAACAAATGAACTAGAGAGTATTTTAACAAATACTCCAGGTGCTATAATAAGATCTGAAGAGGCTGAGTCTTTATTTGAAATATTATATAGCTCAAGTCAAGACTCTATGCTAATAGAAAGGTTTAAGATACAATTTAGACCTGATCCCACATTATTATTATCTGAATTTGAACCAATAAATAAAAATTTACCTTTTGCAGTTAGGTTATCAGGAAAATTTAATTCTGCTTATATTGAGAATGCACCAGTTAATGAAGATACTAGTCCCATTCCTCTTCATAAGGATCATTTAACATCTACATCTAACGGAAATATAATTATATTTGCAGATACTGATATACTTGCAAATAATACTTGGACACAGAAACAAGATAATTTTGGCAAAGAAACATTCAATCCTATTGCAGATAATGGTTCTTTAGTTATTAATGCCGTGGAATCTTTAGCGGGTGGGGGAGAACTAATAAGTTTAAGAACAAGAGGCACTGCAGTAAGACCCTTTATTATAGTAGAAGAACTTCAAAAAGAAGCAGAAACAAAATATCGAGAGACAGAACAATCTCTACAAGAAGACCTTAGAGTGACAGAAGAAAAATTAAGAGATTTACAGAGGGGTGCTTCGATTGCAACCCAAGATGGAGCGCCAATTCTTTCTAAAGAGCAGGCGGATACATTACAAGAATTCAAGGATCAAATTGTAACAATTAGAAAAAAACTCAGAGATGTAAGAAGAGATTTAAGAGTAGAAATTGAAGAATTAGGACTAAAATTAAAAATATATAATATATGGGTAATGCCTATACTAGTATCTATGTCCGCAATTTTTGTTTTTATTAACAGACGCAGAAGAAGAGTTAAACATTTAGCAACAATGAGAGAAAGTAATTAAGGTTTATTATGAAACAATCTACAGCATATTCAGTAATAATATCGTCAATTTTAATTCTTGTTATAACTGTTTTCATTAGTTTGTATCGTGATGCAGAAAATAGAAGATATGAGGGTGAAAGATTTTTATTTCCAGATTTAAGTGTTGCAACAAATGAAAATAGCTTAAAAATTTTAAATCAAATTGCAGAAATTAATGTGGCCAATAATCAAGAAAATTTTTCAATAAAACGAAATGAAGATATTTGGTACCTTCCTAATCTTGCAAATTATCCCGTACCTCTAGATAAAATTAAAAAACTTATAGTTGGTGTAGCACAATTAGAAACTATTGAACCTAAAACTAAAAATCCAAATTTACATGGTACACTTGGATTAAATAATATCGATGCAGAAAATGACTCTGCAAATTTTATATCATTAATAAATGTAGATAATGATAGTGTTGCAAATATATTGGTCGGAAAAGATTCTAAATTTGGTAAAGAAACTAGATATGTAAGAAAACCTAATGAAAATCAAAGCTGGCTTGTATGGAGAAATTTTGACGTACCAAAAAATGAAATTGATTGGTTAGATGAGTCCTTATTCAAAATAGAAAGATGGAGAACTGCAGATATTGAGATAATCCATCCTAGAGATGAAAAAGTTTTGATTCAAAGAGATAGTTATGCAGAGCAATATTTTAAAATACAGAATTTAAATGAAGATACATTGCCTATGAATCCATATGTAGGAAATCAAATAGGAAGTGTATTAGAGCAATTAGGATTAGTAGATATAAAATATAGATCTGATATTACATTTAGTGATCAAGCAGTAAGAGTTACTTATACTACATTTGATGGATTAAAGATATCTATTGTTACAGAACTAATTGATGGTTTTAACTGGGCAACATTTGATATTACTTATGATGATAGTTTAAGAAGAGAATTACCTAAAGATGGCCCTATAAATGTTGGGTTGCCAGATATGCTAAGTATAGATGAAGTAAAAGAAGATGCTTTAAAATTAAATATGAAGCTAGATAAATGGGCATTTTCATTAAAAAATATAGTACATCAAAGATTCAATACTAAACTTAAGGATATAACTAAGAAAAAAGATATAGATAATAAGGAATAAATTATTTTCCACTAAATGTAATTAAACTAAATATTTTATTACCTTTATCAATAAGTTTCTTCTCACCATTTAATTCAGGTAGGTTAATTAAAAAGCAATATTCATATACCTTACCTTTAAGTTTTTTAATTAAATTACCTGCGGCTATAGCAGTTCCTCCTGTTGCGATTAAATCATCTATGACTATAACTTTATCACCTGGATTAATGCTAGAAATATCAATTTCTAAAGCATCCTTACCATATTCTAAATCATACTCTTCTGAAATTACTTTGCACGGTAATTTGCCTTTCTTTCTTAATGGAATAAATGAAATATTTAATTTTTCTGCTAATAATGCACCAAATATAAATCCTCTTGCCTCAATTCCAGCAACTGCATTTATATTTTTATCTTTGTATCTATCATAAAATTTATTTGCTATATATTTTAATGCTTCTCCATTATAGAGTAGTGTTGTAATATCTCTAAATAATATACCTTGCTTAGGATAATCAGGAATAGTTCGTATGAGTCTTTTTAAATTCATTTTATATCCAATATTTTTTTTATATTCTTTTTTCTCTATGGGCGAAGAAAATATATTAGAAAGTAATAATATAGTGCAAGAACAAAATGATTTAATTGGTTCTAATGAATATTACATAACAAAGCATGAAGATACATTAATAGATATTGCTAGAAAATATGGCATATCCTTTGCCGATATTTTATCGATAAATGGAGACTTAGACCCTTGGATACCTGGTAAAGACATAAATTTAATAATTCCTAAAGAACATATTTTACCTTTTGGAAAAAGAGAAGGCATAATTATAAATATTGGTGATTTGAGACTTTACTTATTTATAAATAATACTGTTTTATCTTATCCAATTGGTATTGGAAGAAGTGGATGGGAGACTCCTTTAGGTAGAGCAATAATAATAGATAAAAAAATCGATCCTATTTGGATACCTCCTGAGTCAATTAGAGAAGAGGATCCTGATTTACCAAAAGTGGTCGCAGCGGGCCCAGATAACCCACTAGGATCAAGGGCAATATATTTGTCAATTCCAGCATATTTACTTCATGGTACAAACAAACCTTACGGCGTAGGAATGAAAGTTTCACATGGTTGTATTAGATTATATCCCGAACATGTAGAAGAGCTATTTGATCTAGTTAACAAAGGAACTAAAGTAAATATAATAGATCAACCTGTTAAAGCAGGATGGAAGAATGGTGAGTTATACATAGAAGTTCACAAATTACCAAAATATGTAAGAGAAAATAGTGTAAAATCATCAAATAATGATAAAAATTTATTACCAATTGCGTATGAATCTGTTCAAAAAGCTGCGGGAGTAGATATTTTGAAAGTGAATTGGAATGAAGTAAAATTAGCAGTAAAAGAAGCTAAAGGCATACCTCACAAAATTTCAAAATAAAAAGGCTTTTTACTTAGAAAAAGCCTTATTTATTAATATTTAAAACAACTTACTTTCTTGATATTGTTTCAAACATTCTATCAATTTTATCATTTAAAGCTCTAAGAGCTGCTTGATTTTGATTAGCCATTTCTACCGCACGATCTGCAACTCTTTTTGCTGTTTGTGCAGCTTGAAATGCCTCATTAGCTTTAATTGCAGCTGCATCAGCAGATGCTTGAGCAGCAGCTATAGCTTCATCTTGTTGTGTTTCTGAATTACCAGTTGCACTAAGTGCTTCTTGAGAAGCCATTTGTGCATTTTGACAACCTGAAAGAGCAATCAAGCTAAAACCAATTAAAGCTATCCATAGTATATTTTTTATATAATTCATATTTTATGCCCCAAATAAAATGTATATAATGTATTTATTACAACATTAATTGTTAAAAAGCAAAAATATTTAACATATATTACTTAATAAGTAGATCTTCCACCTGATAAATCAAATGCTGCCGCGGTGCTATAAGAACACTCTTTAGAGCTTAACCAACAAATCAATGAGGAAACTTCACTAGGTTGGCCCATTCTTCCCATAGGAATTTTTGATACCATATAAGCTTTATGTTCGTCACTTACTTGAGCAAGCATTTCAGTTTCTATAACGGCTGGAGTAATACAATTTACTAAAATACCTGTATTTGCTAGCTCTTTACCTAAAGATCTTGTAAACGTTATTACGCCAGACTTTGAAGCACTATAATGTGCGGCATTTGGATTTCCTTCTTTACCCGCAACAGAAGCTATATTTACTATTCTTCCATAATTATTTTTTATCATATCTGAAACAATTTCTCTACAACATATAAAAGTTCCAGTTAAATTAATATTTATAACTCTTCTCCATTCATCTACTTCAGTATTTTCAACCGTTGCATTATCTCCAGCAACACCTGCACAATTTATTAAAATTTCAGGTGAACCTATTTCATTTCTAACTCTATCTGCTGCCTCTTTTACTGAAAATTCATCTGAAATATCTACGTTTATTGCAATACTATTATCTCCTAATGATTTTTGTATATTGTTTAATGCATCCTTATTGTAATCCCATAGAGCAACTTTTGCTCCATTATCAATCATTCTTTTAGCTGTTTCTTTCCCAATTCCGCTTCCTGCTCCTGTAATTATAACAACTTTATTTGTAAATTCTTTACTGTAATTAATCATTTCTCTAACCCCTTATTAATTCATAGCTATAAAATATAGCATGTAGTAGAATAAAGTATGAATAAAAAAAGCAAAAAATATAAATACGATATAGCTATTATTCCTGGAGATGGGATTGGAATTGAAGTAATTAAAGCAAGTTTAATTATTATTAAACAAATATTAGATTTAGAAAAAATTTATTTAAAAGAAACTTTTTACCCTTGGGGGAGTGAGTACTATAAAAAACATAACTTGATGATGCCAAGTAATGGAATAAAACAATTAAGAAAGCATGATGCAATATTTTTTGGTTCGGTTGGAGACAAAAGCATACCTGATGACATTACTTTATGGGGTTTAAGATTAGAGATTTGTCAAAAATTAGATCAGTATGCAAATATAAGACCCTCAAAGTTTTTACCTGGCATTAAATCTCCTTTAAAAGATGATATTGCAAAAGATATAGATTGGATAATAGTTAGAGAAAATTCAGAAGGAGAGTATTCTGGTTCTGGAGGTATTGTTCACATTGGCACACCTCTTGAAATAGGAAGTGAATTGGCAATTTTTACTAAAGAGGGATGTAAAAGAATACATAATTACGCATTTAAATTAGCCAGAAAAAGAAAAAAGCATTTAACTCTTATAACTAAGTCTAATGCACAAAAACATGGTATGAAGTTATGGGATGAGTCTTTTTATGAGATGAGTAAGCATTATCCAGATGTAAAAGTAAATAAATTGTTGGTAGATGCAGCAACTGCAATAATGGTTTCTAAACCACAAACACTTGATGTTATAGTGGCTACAAACTTACATGCAGATATTCTATCAGATTTAGCATCAGCATTGACTGGTAGTTTAGGAATAGGAGCAACAGCTAATATAAACACTAATAAAAATATACCGTCTATGTTTGAACCTATACATGGATCCGCTTTTGATATAATTGGAAAAAATGTTGCAAATCCTATTGGGGCTATAATGAGTGGCGCTATGATGTTAGAACATCTTGGGGAGAAAAAATGTGCTAATAGAATATATAATTTAATTAAAATATATGCTAAAGAAGGAGGTCCATTTACTCCTGATTTAGGAGGCAGTGCATCTACTGATAGTATTATAAATACTTTATCTAATATTATTAAAAAAAAATACTAGGATAATTTTTTGAAATTATAAATATTAATGGACATTTGAGACTAAAATGTATTTAATCACGTTTCTTTTTATTTTTAAGGAGAATTAAATTATGAGTATAAAACCATATACGGCAGTAGGGTTAATTCCTACAGTGAGAGGAATAAGGAAGAGAGAAGATATACGTCATAATTTAACACATATCAAACATCTCACTAAAGCGGCTTCATGGTTATCAAGTCTTGATTTGCCTGTAAAATTAGTAGCTGTACCAGAAGGAGCTATTCAGGGTTTTAATGATGAGGTTTTAGACGCAGATCATTCAGAATTTGCAAATACTTGTTGTATTGATATTCCTGGATGGGAAACTGATGTACTTGGTGGAATAGCAAGGGAGTATAATACATATATAATGGCTCAAGCCAAAGCTAAGCATCCTGATTGGCCAGATAGGTTCTTTAATTGTGGATTTATTATAGATCCTGATGGTGAAGTTATCTTAATACATTATAAAGTATCTCCATTATTTCCAGTTGAACATTCAGTCTGTCCTCATGATATATACGATTGGTGGGTAGATAAATATGGAAATAATTTAGATGCATTTTGGCCAGTAGTTGAAACAGATATTGGGCGATTAGGAATAATGATGGCTAACGAGGGTTCTTATCCTGAAAATGCCAGAGCTTTAGCTTTAAATGGTGCAGAAGTTGTTTACAGAGCGTCTTATCCTCATCCTGCAACAGGAAATGATATGTTTGAGATACAAAGTCGTGCGCGTGCACTAGACAATAATATGTACGTTTTAGCTCCAAATATGGGGACTTACTATTTATTTAAAGAAGGAGATACTCCAATTGATACTTTTGGTGGTCGATCCTATTTAATAGATTATAAAGGACGAATAGTAGGAAAACAGGATTACGGTGGGTCGTCAACTTATGTATCTGGTGTAATTGATATAGAAGCTTTAAGACATCATAGAGAAGGGGCTCAATGGGATAATTGGTTAAAAGATGTAAGAACAGAGCTATACCAATTATTGTATAAAGACCCTATTTATCCTAAAAATTTGTATCTTAAAAATAAACCTATGAAACATAAAGAATACAAGTCAAAAGTTATTGATAAACAGATTAAACTAATGCATGATAGAGATATTTGGGTCAAGTCTAAAAAATAATTATGTATTAAATTTTTGGGGAGAGAATAATGTTTAAAAAAGGTGAACAAGAAGTATTATCTACTTTAGATGAAAGTAATTATAAGAATGAAAGAATTAAAATTGTATTACCTGAAAAAGATATGCCAACCCATTGGTACAATATTTGTTCTGATTTAAAAAATCCATTAGCTCCTCCTTTAAATCCTGGAACTGGAGAGCCAATTGGTCCAGAAGATTTAGCTCCTTTATTTCCTATGGAACTAATTATGCAAGAAGTAAGTACAGAAAAAGAAATAGAAATACCGGATCAAGTTAGGGATATTTATAGACAATGGAGACCTAGTCCGTTGTATAGAGCTAGAAAGTTAGAAAAAGCTTTAGATACGCCAGCTAAAATTTATTATAAATATGAAGGAGTAAGCCCATCAGGAAGCCATAAACCTAATACTGCAGTTCCTCAAGCCTATTATAATAAACAAGAAGGTGTTAAAAAGCTTACAACAGAAACAGGTGCAGGGCAGTGGGGTTCTTCTCTCGCTTTTGCTGGATCTATATTTGGTTTAGAAGTAGATGTTTATATGGTTAAAGTAAGTTATCAACAAAAACCATATAGAAGAGCTTTAATGGAGAGTTTTGGGGCTAGGTGTGTAGCAAGTCCAAGTGACGAAACAGAATCAGGTAGAGCAATACTTAAAGAAACACCTGATAGTACTGGCAGTCTAGGTATTGCAATATCTGAAGCAGTGGAATTAGCTGCACAAAGAGATGATACTAAATATGCTCTTGGTAGCGTACTAAATCATGTATTGCTTCACCAAACAATAATAGGACAAGAAGCAATAAAACAATTAGAAATTGCTGGTGATGAACCTGATGTAATAGTTGGTTGTACTGGCGGTGGGTCTAATTTTGCGGGAATATCTTTTCCTTTTATTGGAAGGAATTTACGAGGAGAGAGCAAAACAAAAATTATTGCCGTAGAACCAGCTAATTGTCCAACATTAACAAAAGGAAAATTTGCTTATGATTTTGGAGATACAGGCCATTTAACTCCATTAGTAAAAATGCACACATTAGGATCTTCTTTTGTTCCTCCAGGGTTTCATGCAGGAGGTTTAAGATATCACGGTATGTCTCCATTAGTTAGTCATTTGGCTGAAGAAGGAGAAATAGAACCTACATCATATAAACAAGTAGAATGTTTTGATGCAGGGGTGCAATTTGCTAAAGCTGAAGGTATATTGCCTGCTCCAGAAGCAAATCATGCAGTTAAAGGCGCTATTGTGGAAGCTTTAAAGGCAAAAGATGAAGGTAAAAGTAAAACAATTTTATTTAATTTATGTGGTCATGGACATTTTGACATGCAAGCATATACCGATTATTTTGCGGGTAATTTAAGTGACCAAGACTATGATGAAAGTGAAGTAGCTATGGCCTTAGCTAATCTTCCGTCAGTATCATCTCAGTAACTATTAATAAACTTTTGTATATTATCTAATACTAACTGTGGGTATTCAATATGAGGACTATGCCCACAGTTTTTTATCTCCAAACGTAATGGATTATATTTAATTTGACTTGAAATTGAATCTAATTGTCTCATAGTTCCATATTTATCATCATAGCCTTGTATTAACATAGTGGGAATATTAATATGTTTAAGGTACTTCTCTATATTCCAATTTTTAAATTCCTCTGAAGTCCACGCGTCGGACCATCCATTAAACGCACCATCAACATCTTTATGATGTTTGCTAAGCTTTTCTCTTAAAGTGCTATTATTCCACATTTTTTTTGCATTAATAACTCCTTTAATAGATAAATCTTCTACAAAAACATGAGG
>MDTA01198908.1_pt1 | contig 12357 bp, 11 predicted proteins | sample 811151 | NCBI WGS metagenome assembly MDTA01 (sample SAMN05326648, study PRJNA326480) | marine metagenome | isolation source: seawater | place: Indian Ocean: South | collected 2010
GGGAGGTTCGGCGGTAGCGCCTAAAACGACGAACCAAAACTTAAGTCTGCGCACCGAAAGGTGTGTAGACCTTGAGTTTAACTAACGCTTCCAAAACAAATAAGTTAAAATATAAAAAAGAATTACTCCAACAAAATAGTTCCATTCTAATGCGTGTTTAAAATGTACATTTCCACTTGTAACAACAATTGGCAAACTTAACAATGCTACAGCCACTAAAATAGATACTAAGATTATTTTTAATATTAAAACGTAATTATTAATATGTTCAATTATTAAATTTTTTATTTTGTATAATCTTATTACCAATAAAGATTGGGCTATTATTTCAAATATTATAAATCCTAATAATACAAATCTTCTAAAAAATTTGTATAAATCATATTCAAATTTTACGCCAAGCAAAATTGAATGGATTATTAAAAAAATAGCTGAAAGGATACCAAATACTTTAAACTTATTATTTAAATCTTCAAAGTTTTGGTAAGAATTAATTAGTTTATTTGTTTTAATCCAATAAAAAATTAAAAGTATAGAGGCCAAAATCATTGAAGGTTTAAATATTAAAAATGTCGGATATGTTCTTGCTGTACGACTTATAGAAACACCGCCATCAAAATACGGGAAAGTTGGTCCGGACCTTCCTATTTGATCCACGTTCAAAAAAGTATTTTCGAAAAGGTGATAGTTAACTGAAATGAATAGACACAGATTAATCGCCACGAATGGAATGATGAATATCCATAAACTCAACTTTTTAATTTGAGTTCTGTACTCCATTTAGCTTGAGACTACTTCCTCTTGTTTCTTTTTCTAGCCCTTCTTTTTTTTGAGCCAATTTTTCGTCTTCCTCTGTGTTTTTTTGGATATCCCATAATTTATTTTAGTATCACTTAAAAAGTAAATTTTCAATTTAAATTATTTTTGGTAAAATTTCTCTTTTCCTAGCCAATTAGTGTCAAAATCGGAGCTTATAAACTTTTCATGAGAAAGTATTTTCTTGTGCAAATCTATAGTAGTAATTATTCCATCAATAACAAACTCGTTTAAAGATCTCATTGTTCTTTGTATGGCTTCTGTTCTATTTCTTCCTTTACATATAAGTTTACAAATTAAGCTATCATAATAAGGAGTAATTTTGCATCCTTGAAAAATTGAACCATCAACTCTTGTTCTAAAACCTGATGGTTGATGACATACTGATATAATCCCTGGACTAGGCCTGAAATCTTTGGAGGGGTCTTCAGCATTTATTCTGCATTCTATAGTATGGCCTCTAGCGCTTATATCATCCTGCTTAAGAGCTGTATCACCGGAGTGTGCAATCCAGATTTGTTCTTTAACTATATCTATTCCGGTTTGGACTTCAGTCACCGGATGCTCAACCTGAACTCTTGTATTCATCTCAAGAAAATAAAATTTTCCATTTTCATAGATATATTCAACCGTACCTGCACCCTCATAACCTATTGCGCGAACCATTTTAACAGTTTTGTCTAATAAATCTGATCTCGTTTTTTCATCTAATACTGGGCTTGGCGTTTCCTCTATTAATTTTTGATGTTTTCTTTGTACCGAACAATCTCTCTCATTTAAATGTACTGTCCTATTTTTTCCAGATAAAACCTGCACCTCTATATGTCTTGGATTTTTAAAATATTTTTCAATATACACTTCATCATTACTGAAATATTTTTTAGCTTCTAATTTGGCTAATGAAAATAATTCATCAAGTTTACTCTCATCTTCAACAACTTTCATCCCTTTTCCTCCACCCCCACCAGAGGCCTTTATTAAAACTGGATATCCAATTTTTTTACAAATTTCTTTAGCATCTTTTGAATTTTTTACTCCACCATCTGAGCCTTCAATTACCGGCAAACCATTCTCTCTTGCAATCTTTTTTGCTTCAATTTTATCTCCCATTTTTTTTATAATTTGAGAACTTGGTCCAATAAATTTAACTCCGTGCTTTTTAACTATTTCAGCAAATTTATAATTTTCAGATAAAAAACCGTAGCCAGGATGAATAGCTTCTGCACCTGTTACATCAACTGCAGACATTAGTGCAGCAATATTGAGATAACTATTTCTTGGTTCATGCGATCCAATACATATACTTTCGTCTGCTAACCTCACATGCATTGCATCAGAGTCTACATCTGAGTGTACAGCTACTGTTCCAATTCCCCACTCCTTACAAGCTCTAATAACTCTGACAGCGATCTCACCTCTGTTTGCTATTAATACTTTTTTAAACATTGATTATTTTAAAAGAACAAGAGCCTGACCAAATTCAACTGCTTGACCATCTTGTACTAAAACTTTTTTTACCTCACCTTCGGATGTGGATGGAACATGGTTCATTGTTTTCATTGCTTCCACAATCATCACCGTTTGTCCTTTTTTAATTTTTTGACCTACTTCAACAAATTTTTTTCCACCTGGTTCTGGAGCTAAATATGCAGTTCCAATAATTGGCGAGGTAATTTTATTTCCACCATTATCTTCTTCTACTTTTTTTGCAATACCTGGTTTATGCGCTGTAACAATATTGGTTGACACCGAACCTTTGCCAACTTTAATTTTTTTTGTACCCTCTTGATACTCTATTTCAGTTAAATTGAATTCATCAAGATATTTAGTTAATTCTTCAATTAATTTTTTGTCGATTTTCATTTTTGTATAAGTTTTTTTATACCATCAATAGCCATTAAGTATCCATCAACACCTAGCCCACAAATAATTCCATCAGCAGCTTTACTTATTAAAGATTTATGCCTGAAATCTTCTCTTTTGTAAATGTTAGTTATGTGTAGTTCTATCGTCGGTTTTTTAACAGCAAGTAATGCATCAAGGATTGCAACCGATGTGTGAGTATATCCACCAGCATTTATAATAATTCCATCATAATTTTCCTTTGCTTTTTGTATCAAATTAACTATTTCGCCTTCTACGTTTGATTGTTTAAAATCACAATTGAGTTGAGCTTTTTTACAATATTCAACGCATTTCTTTTCAATATCACCAAGTGATGTATTTCCATATTTTTCTTTTTCTCTAGTTCCAAGCAGGTTTAAATTTGGTCCATTTATAACAAGGATTTTTTGAGTCATTTTGATATAATAAAATCTTAAAATATCTCAATTATGGCAAAAATACAATTAAATGGAAAAAAAATAAAAATAAATAGTAAATATAGTATTAAAGATCTTATTAAAAAATATAAACTAAAGGAAAATAAGATCGCTATTGAATTAAATGGGGTAATTTTACCGAAAGTAAATTATTCGAAGAAAAAAATAAAAAATAAAGATAAGATTGAAATAGTACAGTTTATTGGTGGTGGATAATTGAAAAAAGATAATCTTAGAATAGGAAAAGTAGTTTTAAAATCTCGTTTAATTGTTGGTACAGGAAAATATAAAAGTTTTCGTGAGACAGCCGATGCTGTTAAGGCATCTGGAGCACATATGGTTACTGTTGCGGTTAGAAGAGTAAATATTTTGGATAAAAAAAAACCTGTTTTAATGGATTATTTGAATCCAAAAAAAATTATTTATTTACCCAATACGGCCGGATGTTTTAATTCAAAAGATGCCTTAAGAACTTTGAGGCTTGCAAGGGAAATGGGCGGTTGGAGATTAGTAAAGCTGGAAGTTCTTGGTGATAAAAAAACTCTTTATCCAAATATGATTGAAACTTTAAAATCAACCGAGATTTTAGTTAAGGAGGGTTTTAAGGTGATGGTTTACTGCTCAGATGATCCTATAATTGCAAAGAAATTAGAAGATCTAGGAGCTTCAGCGATTATGCCACTTGCCTCTCCCATTGGATCGGGCAGGGGAATTAAAAATAAATTGAACTTATCAATTATAATAAAAAAATCTAAAGTGCCTGTCATTGTGGATGCTGGTATTGGAACTGCATCAGACGCAACAATTGCAATGGAATTAGGATGTGATGGTGTATTAATTAATACTGCTATCGCGAAGGCAAAAAATCCAATTTTAATGGCATCTTCAATGAAAGATGCTGTGGTAGCTGGAAGAAAATCATTTTTAGCAGGAAGAATTAAAGAAAAGGGCTTAGCAAGCCCAAGCAGCCCGACCAAGGGATTAATTTGACTTATTTTTTTTTCTTCTAACCCAAAGTGTTTTACCTAATCCCTTTACTTGTTTTTTTTTGTTTTTACCTAAATCCTCAGATATTTTTTTTCTATCTTTAATATTAATTACATTATTATTTTTGTTATTTTCACCTTCAATTTTCTTATAATTTTCAAATTGGTTTATAAGTTTTTTATTTTTGTTAAATAAATGAATTATATATTCTGGTATTATAAGCTTACTGTCAGAATTAATATTAATAATAAATTTGTATTTTTTTTCAAAAAAAGATATTTCATTTTTAAAGAAATTTTTAAGATAAATACCAACTTTATCTGGAACAAAAGCTGTTACTGTTTTAGTTTTATTTGAAAAAGCTAGCATTTCAATTTTTTTAATTATTTTTTGAGCAAATGATTCCAAAGATAGATTAGTTTCCCATTTAATTGAGCTTTCTTTAAGCCTTTGCCTTGTCATTTCTAATAGTCCAAAATTGCTTATTCGTCCCACTTGTATCCTGGCTCTATCTAGTTTTAACCTTTCTCTCATTCTTCTCTCAACATTTTTTTTATTATGAAAATTAATCATATCGATAAAATCTATTACAATTAAACCTGATAAATCCCTTATTTTTATTTGTCTAGCAATCTCATCAGCAGCCTCTAGATTTGTATTAAGCGCAGTCTTCTCTATATTTACTTCTTTTGTAGATTGCCCTGAATTTATATCTATAGCCACCAAGGCTTCCGTTGGGTTTATGACGAGATATCCTCCTGATTTAAGCTTTACAACTGGTTCAAAAATTCTATTTAAATCTTTTTCTATACCTACACTGTGAAATAAAGGAATTTTTCCTCTATACTTTTTAACAAACTTCGAATTTCTTGGCATAAATTCTTTCATAAATGTTTTTGCCCTTTGGTATCCCTCATTACCCTCAACATGTATATATTTTGTGTCATTATCGTAAATATCTCTTAAAGCTCTTTTAATTATATCGCCTTCTTCGTGTATTAGTACTGGAGCGGTAGAATTAATTGCTTTATCTTTAATATTTTCCCAAAGTCCAATTGTATTTTGTAAATCGTTGTTTATTTCATTTCTTGTTTTCCTTGCTCCAGCAGTTCTAACAATTAGTCCCATATTAGATGGTATAGAAATATTTTTTAATATTTCCCTAACTTTATTTCTATCTTCATAATTAAAAATTTTTCTTGATATACCCCCTCCTTTTGCTGTATTCGGCATCAAAACAATATACTTTCCCGCCAAAGAAACAAAAGTTGTTAATGCAGCTCCCTTTTGGCCTCTCTCTTCTTTCATGACTTGGATTAGTAAAACCTGTCCTGGTCTTACAACTTCTTGAATTCTGTACTTTCTAATACCATATCTATTTTTTAATTTTTCTCTGATTTTCTCTGATTGATTATTCTCTTTAGACTTCGATTCATTTGTATTTTCTAAATTTCCAGATGAGCTCTGATTATCAGTCAAATTTTCAGTATCACTTTCTTTTTCATTTTTTTCTTTTAAATCTTCTCTTATTTTTTCTTCAGCTTTTTTTAATTCATCTTTATCCTCTGTTGGAATTTGGTAGTAGTCTGATTGTATATCATTAAAGGCTAGGAAACCGTGACGCTCTCTACCAAAATCAATAAAAGCTGCTTGTAAGGATGGTTCTACTCTACTTACTTTACCTAAATAAATGTTATTTTTTAAATTTAGATTGTTTTTATTCTCAGACTCATACTCTTCAATATTTGTTTCTGATTTAAGTACAACCCTTGTTTCTTCTGGATGCGAAGCATCGATATATAAATTTTTTTGCATAATATTTGTAATCCATTCATAAATGATAAAACTGTTAAATTAATTTTGTTTGTGAAATTTTTAAATCTCATATTGTTTATTATACATTTTTTTTAATAAAATAACAATTTTAATGAATTTTTACTGCCATAAGATAGCCAAAATAAAGGATTTTAGTTATATTAAAACTAATGAAGAAGATTTACATTAATACATTAAAAATTTTATTTCTATTTTTTATTTCAGGTATCTTTTTAACCTTTTCTGCATTTTGGTATTTTTCGCATGACTTACCAGATTTTAAAAAATTAGCGAATTATGAACCTTCTGTTTTAAGTAGAGTATACGACGATAGTGGTGAATTGATTGCAGAATATTCTTTAGAGAAAAGACTATTCATTCCTTATGATGCAATACCTGATAAAGTTATAAATTCCTTTTTATCAGCAGAAGACAAAAACTTTTTTGATCATCCAGGAGTTGACGCCAGGGGAGTTACCAGAGCTTTTATTAAAAACATTAAAAATATTTTTCAAAATAAAAGATTAGAGGGCGCCTCCACCATAACACAACAAGTTGCAAAAAATTTCTTGTTAAGTAATGAGGTTTCGTTGAAAAGAAAAATTAAAGAGGCGATTTTAGCATTTCGAATAGAGAAGGCTTATACAAAAAAAAGAATTTTGGAATTATATTTAAATGAAATTTACTTGGGCCAAGGAACATACGGAGTAGCATCAGCAAGTTTAGAATACTTTGACAAATCTGTAAAAGAATTAAATTACTATGAGTCAGCATTATTAGCAGCACTTCCAAAAGCTCCAAGTAAATATAATCCGTACAAGTCAATTTCATTGGCAAAAAAAAGAAGAGATTTAGTATTAAGGAATTTGAACGAAAATGGATACATATCTGGTAAACAATATAAAAGTTTTTTGACAAAAAAAATTAAACTAAAAAAAAGAAAAATTTCCTTAATTAAAGAGGCAAGATCATATTCTGAGGAAGTCAGAAGGATTGTTAACAGTGATTATGGATTTAAAAAGTTATATTCTGAGGGACTTTCAATTAAAACACCATTAAGCGGAAAATATCAAATAGCCGCTTTAAATGCCTTAAGATTTGGCATTGAATCATACGATAAAAGACATGGATGGAGAGGGCCTATAACTAATAAATTTGAGAATAAAAATTGGGAAAATAAAATTAAAAATTTACAATTAGACGAAACATTGAATTGGGAAATTGCTGAAGTAAAAGAAATAAATGACTTTGAGACCAAAATTCAAATAATCAATACAAATGAGATCAATTCGTTATTTATTAAAAATCTGAGTTGGACTAAAGCAAAAAAATTACAAGATTTATTTCAAACCGGCGATATAATTTTTATAAAAAAAAATTCAAAAGGCAGTTGGATTTTAAAACAAATGCCCCTAGTAAATGGAAGTATAGTGGTGATGAATCCGCACAATGGTGAGGTAAAGGCGTTAGTAGGAGGATATAGTTTTTTATCAAGCGAATTTAATAGAGCAACCCAAGCCAAGAGGCAACCAGGTTCAGCATTTAAACCAATAGTTTATTCAGCAGCTCTTGAAAATGGATTTTTACCTAATTCGATTGTTTTAGATGCCCCTTTCGTAAGCGAACAAGGAGTCGGTCTTAAAAATTGGAAACCGGAAAACTATGGTAAAAAATTTTATGGACCATCAACTTTAAGAAAAGGCATAGAAAAATCAAGAAATCTTATGACAGTTAGAGTAGCTCAAAATGTTGGATTTAAAAAAATCTCAAAAATTTCAAAATCACTTGGTATTTATGAAAACGTTCCTGAACTTTTGTCTGTATCTCTTGGTTCGAGTGAGACAACACTGCTAAAATTAACAAACGCCTATTGTATGTTTATTAATGGTGGAAAAAAAGTCAAACCTATTTTGATTAATAGAATTCAGAACAGAAGAGGAAAAACAATTTTTAATTCAGAAACGGGTGAGTGTAATGGATGCAAAATTTTTGAAAGTGGTACAAACGGAAAACTTACACCTAAGATTTCAAGCAATTATGATCAAGTTATTAGCGAAGAAACAGCTTATCAAATTACCTCGATGTTAAAAGGCGTTATTCAAAGAGGCACAGGAAAAAAATTAAAAAAATTAAATGTTCCTCTTGCTGGAAAAACAGGAACTACTAATGATAATTTTGATGCATGGTTTATTGGTTCAACATCCGATTTAACCATTGGTGTTTATGTAGGATTTGACAATCCAAAATCTTTAGGAAAGTATGAAACTGGTTCAAAAGCAGCTTTACCAATATTTAAAAAATTTGTTGAAAGCGCAATTTTCAAAGAAGAAATAAAGAGTTTCAAAGTGCCAGAAAATATAAATTTTTTTCCAGTAGATTATGATACTGGAGAAAACATAGGTTTTGATGAACCTAAGGCGATTATAGAAGCTTTCAAAGAAGAGAATTTTGATCAAATAAAATTAAAAAATTTAAATTTAGGAAAAAAACGTGATACATTTAATAAATTTACACGATTCTATTAATGACAGATTTTGACAAAAATTTAAAGTTATCAGAAAAATCCATGCAAAATATACGGGGGTATCTTTGATGGAAATAATGTTAAAAAAAAAATTTCTGAATTAAATTCTGAAATATTAAATAAAGATTTTTGGAAAAATAAATCTAGATCAAAAAAAATCCTTAAAGAAAAAAATTTTTTTGAAAATATTTTCAATTTTTATAACAAAACAAGCAAAGAAATTTCAAATACCAAAGATTTATTTCAATTAGCTCTTGAAGAGCAAAATCTAAAAATACAAGAAGAGTGTCTAAAAAAGATTTACACAATTCTCGACCAAGTTAAAAAGTATGAGATTAAATGCTTTCTTTCAAACGAAGAGGATGCTCTCGACATTTTTCTTGAAATTCATGCTGGAGCAGGTGGTACCGAAAGTCAAGATTGGGCTGAAATGTTAAGAAGAATGTATTTAAAATGGTTTGACAAAAATAAATTTAATTATGAAATGATAAGTGAACATAAAGGGGAAGAAGCAGGTATTAAGTCATGTTCATTAAAAATAAAAGGTGAAAATTTATACGGTCTTATGAAAAAAGAGTCTGGAGTTCATAGATTAGTAAGAATTTCTCCATTCGACTCAGGAGCAAGAAGGCATACAAGTTTTGCAAGTGTATGGGTCTATCCTTGTGTGGATGATGATATTGATATTGTTATTGATGAAAAAGACCTAAGGATTGATACCTATAGGTCAAGCGGAGCAGGCGGGCAGCATGTTAATACAACAGATAGTGCGGTTAGAATAACCCATTTACCAACTAAGATTGTTGTTCAGTGTCAAAACGAAAGATCACAACATAAAAATAAAGAGACCTGTTTTAAAATGCTCAAAGCTAGACTCTATGAAAATGAAATTCAAAAAAGAGAAGATAAAAATAAAAAAGAAATGGATTCAAAAACCGATATTGGATGGGGATATCAAATAAGATCTTATGTTTTACAACCCTACAGACTTGTAAAAGATCTTAGATATAGCATTGAGGACACAAATCCAGAATCAGTTTTAAATGGAAATATTGATAAATTTATTGAAGGTTCAATTTTTAGAATAAAAAAATAATGAAAAAAACTCTTATATCCACTTTTTTATTTTTAATCTTTTTTTTCTTTATCACAATATCATATTTGAGTTTTTTTGGTTATGAAACTGATAGATTTAATAAAATTATTAATAGTGAGATAAAAAAAACAAATAAAGATATAGCTATTGATTTTAAAAAAATTTCAATTTTATTAGATATAAAAAATATGGATTTATTAGTGAAATTTATAAATCCAAAACTAAATCTTTATAACACATCAATTCCATTAAAATTATTAAAAACACAAATTAATTTAGACTTTTTAACAAAAAAAAAGATTGTTATTAGAAAAATAATTTTATCAACAGAATATTTAGATTTTAATAAAACTAAACCTCTTTTTAGTAAAATTGGTTTAAGAAGTGATAATTTAAAAAATATTATAAGAGGAGAATTTGAGATTAATGATTTGAAACTCGAATTTGATAAAAATTTTGAATTAAAAAAAGATCTTAAAATTCAAGGCAGCGTGAAAAATGCACATTTTAAATTATCTGAAAAACATATTATAAAAAATTTAAGATCAAATTTTTTTTATGAAAAAGATACTTTAAAATTTGATGATATATTTTGTAATTTGATTGAAAAACAAAATTTGAAAACCGAATTTTTCAATGGGAATATAAGGATAAAAAAATTAAAATCAAATTATAATACTATTTTAAAAGTTCAAACAAAAAATATATCAAATTTATTAATTATACCGATTATGAACTTCAATTTTTCAGAGGATAATATTTCAGTTATACAATCAAATTTTACAATAAAAAAAATAGATCAATTTCTTTTAAAAATCTATCTATAACAAATAAAAATAATTATTTTACAATAAAAGATCTGCATCTAAATAAAGACTATAATTTAATTAATTTTGCCGAAATTAATGTAAAAACAACCATAGATAAAGTAATTAATAACGATTTTAAAATAATTAATACTGACAAAATTAATATTAAAGGAAAAATATTTGATGCAAAAAAATTAATAAAAGTATTAAGCCAAGATAAAAAAGAGGATAAATTTTTAAAAAATATTTCAAAAGATATTGAGGTAGATTTAGATCAAGTTCTTAAAGTAGCAAAATTTCCTATTAAAAAATTTAGACTTATAGGAACAATTCAAAAAGGTTCATTCGAAAAAATTTCTGCCAAAAGTGATTTTACTGAAAATAAGCATTTAGATATTTCATTAAAAAAACAAATAAAAACAAACAAAAAAATATTAGAAGTTTACTCTGATATAGCGCTACCATTATTAAATGATTACAATTTTTTTCAAGGTTTAGAGGGTGGTAATCTTAACTATGTCTCTACCTTTGATAAAAAAAGTTCTTCAAACCTTTTAACTATAAATAATTTTAAATTAAATAAGGCTCCTGTATTAGCAAAAATACTATCTCTTGCAGACTTAAAAGGTCTTACAGATACATTAAAAGGGAATGGAATTAGCTTCGATACATTATCAATTAAATATAAAAGCAATAATTTTCAGCTTGATATTGAGGAAATTTTTATGATTGGGCCATCTATCTCAATATTAATTGACGGCTATGTCGAAAAAAAAAGTGGATTAATTAGTTTAAGAGGAACTTTAGTTCCCGCAAAAACTTTAAACAAATTAATTTCAAAAATACCTGTTGTAGGTGACATTTTAATTGGAAACCAAGTTGGAGAAGGAGTTTTTGGAATTAGTTTTAAAGTAAAGGGCTTGCCGGATAATCTCAAAACTACAGTCAATCCTGTTAAAACCTTGACACCAAGATTTATTACTAGAGCATTAGAGTCTGCAAAGAAAAATAAATAATTTAAATAACTTTAACTTTAAGATGATTTTTTTTTCCTATAGATAACTTTATATAATTATTTTCTGATATATCACTTGTACTAATTATTTTTTTTTCATCAGAAATAACATAATCATTTACTTTTATTCCATTATTTTTTAAAATTCTTCTTGCTTCGCTTTTTGATTTAACTAAACCTTTTTGGAAAATTAATTCAATAATATTAATACCTTGTGAAATTTCTCTTTTACGTATTTCTTGTTCAGGTATATTTTTACCCAAACCGCCTTTAACGAATGTTTCAATTGCAGTTTCGGAACATTCTTTAGCAGTTTTGGATCCATGTAATATTGTTGTAGCCTCATTAGCTAATAATATTTTTAATTTATTAATATCTTTTTCATTCTCTATTTTATCAGATAACTCTTTTTCATTTATCTCTGTAAAATATTTTAAAAATTTTTTAACATCTTCATCAGCAGTATTTCTCCAAAATTGCCAGTAATCGTAGGGTGAGAACAATTTTCTATCTAACCAAACCGCACCTTTTTCGGTCTTTCCCATTTTAGCTCCTGAAGATAGTGTTATTAAAGGTGTAGTTATTCCATAAGCCTGCTTATGTAAAATTCTACGAATTAACTCAACACCATTTACAATATTGCCCCACTGATCTGAACCTCCCATCTGTAAAACACAATTTTTTTCCTTAAATAGTTGATAAAAATCATATGCTTGTAATATCATATAATTAAATTCCATATAACTAAGTGATTGTTCTCTATCTAATCTAAGTTTAACACTATCGAAGGTAAGCATTTTGTTAATTGTAAAGTGTTTTCCTATATCCCTAAGAAAGTCAATATATTTTAATTTTCCAAGCCAATTATAATTATCAACAAAAATAGGTTTTGTTTTTTTATTTTTTGAGGGCAATAGTTTTACAAATATTTTTTTTATATTAAAAATATTTTTTTTAATATCTTTGTTTTTTAA
>MDTA01092330.1_pt1 | contig 12355 bp, 16 predicted proteins | sample 811151 | NCBI WGS metagenome assembly MDTA01 (sample SAMN05326648, study PRJNA326480) | marine metagenome | isolation source: seawater | place: Indian Ocean: South | collected 2010
TCAACAAATGGTGTTACATTTATTTCGCTAATTGGTTCTTTTTTTGAACTTCTTAACTTAAATGCCATTTTAAACTATTGTTAAAAATCTCTTAGAAAAGTTTTCAAGTTTTTGAGAATATTTTTTTGAGTCATTGCCAAATTTATTGTAAGCAACAACAGCAGGTATAGCGGCTAATAAACCTAAAGCAGTTGCAAATAATGCTTCGGCAATTCCTGGTGCAACAATTGCGAGACTGGTATTTCTAGATATCGCAATAGATTGAAAAGAATTCATTATTCCCCAAACTGTTCCGAACAATCCTATAAATGGAGCTGTGGAACCAACAGAAGCAAGAAAAGTAAAATTTTTATCTACAGTAGTCATTTGTTTTTCTATATTAATTTCTAATATAGCAGGCAATTTTTCACTTAAGCTAGATCTTGACCTAGATTTAATCACAGTTTGCATAGAAGTTTTAAAAAGTTGTGCCATTGGATCGTTAATAGAAGTTGGCAAATTATTATAAAATGTTTCTGCTGATTTTGATTTCCAAAACTTCTCTTCAAAGTCTTCTGCGCTTTTATTTATTCTTTTAAACATTCTAATTTTATCAAAAATGATTGCCCATGAATAAATTGAACTTGCAATCAATATAATAATTACTGATTTTACGATAATATCCGCCCTTATAAATAAACTAATTATCGAAAAATCAGTATTACTAGCAAGACCTACTGCTTGTGAAGATATATCTGCTTCCATATAGGTGACATCACACTAAAATGTGTCATGAATTTGTCTATAAAACAAAACTATTTATTGTTTTTTATAATATTTTCATAAAAACTAGCAATAAGTATCGCATCAGCTTTATTCGAATCTTTTTTTTTTGACAAAATTGAAGAAATTTTTGGAAACATTTCTATTGCTTTTGTTCTACTTGCGTCTTTATGCGAATTTATTAATTCAAAATGTTTTTTCCATTTTGTTGGTCTAACAAAAAATATAGGTAACTGCATGGCAGCACAAATTCCTTTAATAACGCCAAAAGATTGGCCAAAATTAAACATGCTTGTTACACCTTGTCCGGGCATAGCAGAAACTTGTTCGACAATAACATTTATATTTTGGGTATTGTATCCTGCGATTCTTAAAGAAATCTCATTATACATTTGACGACTATTTATTTGCCTCTTATTTTTTTTCCCTTCTGCCATAGTTGGCATTTCTATAACATCTTTGACTTGTCCTTTTTCAAAAAAACAAATTGCACCATTGATTCCTGGATCTATTGCAATAATTAACATTTACTCTTCAAGTCTCACATTTGTAAAAATATTTTGAACATCTTCAACTTCATCTAATGCCTCCAAAAACTTATTCATATTGCTTTCGTTTTCTTTATTTAAAATTACTAAATTTATAGGAATCCATTCTATCTCGCTTGAAAGAAAATTTAAATTATGATTTTCTAAATTTTTTTTTACTTCATAGATTTCATTGATGCTTGTATGAATTTCATAATAATCATTTTTAGAAAAACATTCGTTAGCCCCTGAATCAATCGCAAGTTCAAAAATTTTTTCTTCAGTAACTCCATTTTTATCTATTTTTATAACTCCCATTTGATTAAAATTATGAGAAGCTGATCCTTGTGATCCAAGGGCTCCTCCATTTTTATCAAATAAGGTTCTTATTTTTGATACAGTTCTGTTTTTATTATTTGTTAATGCCTCAACAATAACTGCTGTTTTACCTGGTCCAAACCCTTCGTATCTTATGCTTTCAAAATTTGAATCTGCATTAACAGAAGATTTAACTATTGCTCTTTCTATATTGTCTTTAGGCATATTTGCAGATCTAGCCATTTCTATAGCTGATCTTAAACGAGCATTCATATCAGGGTTTTTGTCCCCAAGCTTTGCTGCAACAGTAATTTCTCTTGATAATTTAGAAAATATTTTTGATCTTTGTTTATCAGCTTTACCTTTTTTATGCTTTATTCCTGCCCAATGAGAATGTCCTGCCATAATTAATATATATTTTTTAATTCTCCACCAAATATAAAACTATTAACTTTATTTGCCAAACCACTAGAAGGATCTGCTTCAACAACAATTCCTGACAAAGATGCTTTGCCTTTAGCTGGAAAATGTTTAGTTGATTCTCTTTTAAAGAATTTATTAATAGAATTCTCTTTATTCATGCCAATCACTGAATTATAGTCTCCGCACATTCCTGCATCTGTTAAATAAGCTGTGCCATTTTTTAGAACTCTGGCATCATTGGTTGGTACATGAGTATGAGTTCCCACAACTAAAGTTGCAAAACCATCAAAATAATGTCCCATAGCCATTTTTTCACTTGTAATTTCACCGTGAAAATCAACTACTAAAAAATCATAATCGCTTTTAAGTTTATTTTTTTCTAAAAAATTTTTCGCCTCAATAAATACATTATTGCATTTTTTCATAAAAATATTTCCCATAAGATTTAAAACTGCAATTTTAAATCCTTTTTTAGAATTAAATATTCCAAAACCTTTTCCTGGTGGTTTTTCCAAAAGATTTAGGGGTCTTAATAATCTGTTTTGATTAGAAATAAAATCGTAAGTCTCTTTTTGATCCCAAATGTGATTACCTGTTGTAATAACATCAATTCCTGAATTTAAAAGTTCATTTGTAATATTTTCTGTAATTCCTACTCCTTCTTTTGCTGCATTTTCACCATTTGCTACTACAAAATCTATAGATTTATCCTTGATTATTTTTGAAAGATTTTCTTTAACTGCAACACAACCAGAGTCACCAACAATGTCTCCTAAAAATAATATATTCATTATTTGATATAATTTTCTGTAATTATAAAATCTAGTTTTTCATCATAAAAATTTAAAGGTAATTTTTTTACTTTTTGAAATGAAAAAGCCAATCCAATGGTTAATATTTTTTTAATTTTTTTTATTCTTCGAATATATCTATCATAATAGCCACCTCCATATCCAAGTCTAAATTTGCACTTATTGAAAGCTACTAAGGGAACAAGTAAAACATCTGGGTAAATTTTTATTTTTGATGTTGGTTCGGGGACACCAATTTTGCTTATCAAAAGTGGATCATTGAATGACCACTCAAAAAAATCCATTTGATTGCCTTTTCTGGTTACTGGTAAAGAAATTTTATGACCAGATTTTTCTAATTGTGCTAAAATTTCTAAACAATTAATTTCATAATTAATTGGAAAATATGCACCAATTTTTTTATTTTTTAATAAATTAAATTTTTTTAAAATATTTTTCAATAAATAATACTTAGGACTAATTAACTTATAATTATTTTTTCTATAAATTAAAATTTTATTTCTTAATTTTTTTTTGAGCACTTTGAAGAATTATTGAATTTTTGTTTCAACTTCATTTTTTTTGATAAAGTTTTCAATTTCTAAAGTAGCTTTATCAATTAAATTTTCATAAATATTTTTTTGATTATCAATTTCACTTTTCACCATTCGTAGATCTTCTTTAAGATTTATAATTTCTTTCTCTTTATCATCTTTATAATCATACACTAATGACTTTAGCTCTTTAAATCTTTCAGTAATTTTATTTAATTCGATTTTTTGATTATCAATTTTTTTTTTAGTTTCAAAGTACTCATCCATAATTTTAATTGAAGTTATTAGCAAAAGTTTATTCTCTCCTATATTTCCTAGTGAGTTTTTTAAATGATTAAATTTGTCGTTTAAATAAACCGACAATTCTGTTAAATGCTCTTCTTGGCCATCATCACAGGATAGCAGAAATTCTTTTCCATTGAATTTTATGTTTACATTTGCCATTTTTCTAATTCATTCATTAAACTATCTGTTTCTTGGTTTAATTCATCAATTTTTTCTGAAAATTCCTCCTCCTTTTTCTTGTCATTTATCTCTTTCTTTTCTATTTCTTCAATTTTCATTTTAAGATTTTCATTTATTTGCTCTAAAGATTTATACTTTTTAATTAATTCAGTTTTTTCAATTTCTAATTGATTTTTCTGTTTTTCTAAATTTTCAAGTTTTTCTATTTGTTCAGGTTTTACAAATTCTAAATTTTTTAATTCATTTAGAACTGCATGAAGTTTTTTTTCTTTTTCATCAATAGTTTTCATATATATATATTTATATTATTAAATTGAGTCACCTAAGTCTATACAGGATAATTTTTTGAATAAACAAAACAAAGCTTTAGCAAACGCTGTACGTTTTCTTTCAATAGATGCGGTTCAGAAGGCTAATTCTGGACATCCAGGTATGCCAATGGGAATGGCTGATGTTGTCACGATTTTATTTAAAAATTTTTTAAAATTTAATCCAAAAAATCCAAGTTGGATTAATAGAGATAGATTCATTTTATCTGCTGGGCACGGGTCTATGCTATTATACTCTTTGCTATATTTGACTGGATACAAAAGTATTTCTTTGAATGATATTAAAAATTTTAGACAGTTAAATTCAATTTGTGCAGGCCATCCAGAATATATTCCTAATTCTGGTATAGAAACTACAACTGGACCATTGGGTCAAGGCATATCAAATGCAGTGGGAATGGCTTTGGGACAAGAAATTTTAAAAAATAAATTTAATATAAATTTTTTAAATCACAAAACATATGTTATTGCAGGAGATGGGTGTTTGATGGAAGGAATAAGTCACGAAGCATTAAGTCTTGCAGGTCATTTAAAATTAAAAAATCTAATTATGTTGTTTGACAATAACTCTATATCAATAGATGGGCCAACAAATCTTACTGTTTCTGATAATTATAAAAAAAGATTTGAAAGTTATGGTTGGAATTATATTTTGATAGATGGTCATAACGAAAAACAAATATTTAGAGCTCTAAAAAAAGTTCAGAAAGCAAAAAAACCAACTGTTATATCATGTAAAACTATAATAGGTTATGGTTCTCCGAATAAGTCAGGTAAAGCATCTTCTCATGGAAGTCCGCTTGGAAATGAAGAAGTGGATTTAGCGAGAAAGAAACTAAAATGGAATCACAAACCCTTTGATATTCCAAAAAATGTTTTAAATGAATGGAGAAAGATTGGAAAAAAAGGAGCTAAAGAAGAAATTAAATGGAATTTAAAAAGCAAAAAATTGAATATTTTTAAAAAATTTGTTTCTTATTCAAAATATAAACAAAATAAATTAAATAAAATTATTTTAAATGAAAAACTAAAAATTACTAAAGAATTAGAAAATATAGCAACAAGAAAATCATCTGAAAAAATATTATCCGTTCTAACTTATGGTATGAATAATCTTATAGGCGGGTCTGCAGATCTATCAGGTTCAAATAATACAAAAACAAAATATCATGAAATTATAAAGCCAGGTAAATTTAAAGGAAACTATATTCATTATGGAGTGAGAGAACATGCTATGTGTGGTGTGATGAACGGTCTAGCATTACATAGCAATCTAATTCCTTATGGAGGTACTTTTTTAATTTTTAGTGATTATTGTAAACCATCGATAAGGTTGGCCGCAATGATGAAACAAAGGGTAATTTATGTTCTAAGTCATGACTCAATCGGGCTTGGTGAAGATGGTCCTACTCATCAACCTATAGAACAATTAGCAGGATTGAGATCTATTCCAAATTTAAATGTTTTTAGACCAGCAGATAGTACTGAAACATTTGAATGTTGGGAGAATGCCATAAAATCAAAAAATACTCCTAGCGTTATAGCTGTGAGTAGACAAAAAATTAACCCATTAAGAAAAAAATTTGAAAAACAGAATAAGTGCGCATTAGGCGCTTATGAAATATCTAGGACAAAAAATAAAGTTGATCTCACTATATTAGCTACTGGAACTGAAGTTAATTTAGCAATTGAAGTTAGTCAAAAATTAGCCATAGAAAAAATCTATTCAAAAGTTATATCTATGCCTTGTCACGAATTATTTGATATACAAAAAAAAGAATATAAATCTAAAATTTTAAATGAAACAAAACATAAAATTTCAATTGAAGCATCTTCAACTGATTATTGGAAAAAATATATGGGTAAAAATGGAATAACTTTTGGCATAGATGACTTTGGAAAAAGTGCTCCTTATAAGGAAGTTTATAAGCACTTTGGTTTAATAAGTAAAAACATAGTTCAAAAGATTAAAAGAATAATAAACAATAAAGCATGACATTAAAAATAGGTATTAACGGTTTAGGCAGAATAGGAAGAATGGTCATTAGATCGTTATTTGAAAATGATAACAATAAAATAGAAATTAAACACATTAATAGCAGGTCAAATTCGGAAGTTGTAAGCTCACTATTAAAATACGACTCTATTCATGGAAAATTTAATTGTGAAATTAAATATGGAAATAATTATATAGATATAAATGGTAAAAAAATTACATTTTCACAGCAATCAAATTTAAATGAAATTAAATGGAAAAAGTTTGATGTAGATTATGTTCTGGAATGTACAGGAAATTTTAACTCAAAAGATAAACTTAGTCCGCACATAAAAAATGGAGCAAAAAAAGTTATTGTTTCTGCGCCTTGCAAGAATGCTGACAAAACTATTGTTTATGGAGTAAATCATAAATCTATTAATAAAAACGATTTAATAATTTCTGCTGCTTCTTGTACTACAAATTGTCTTGCTCCAATTGCATATATTTTAAATAAAGAATTTAAGATAGAAAAAGGTTTTATGACAACAATTCATTCTTATACTACTGATCAAAGACTATTGGACAATTCTCATAAAGACCCAAGAAGAGCAAGATCTGCTGGTCAGTCTATGGTTCCAACCTCTACGGGTGCTTCAAAAGCTATAGGGGAAATTATACCAGAACTTAAAGGAAAGCTCGAAGGATTAGCAATAAGAGTGCCAACTCCAAATGTTTCATTGGTAGATCTAGTATTCAATTCAAAAAAAAAACTAACTGTAAAAAAAATTAATGACACATTTAAAAAAGCTTCAAACAAAGAATTAAAAAACATCCTTTATGCAACTGAAGAAAAGCTTGTTTCAATTGATTTTAATCACAATCCCAATTCAGCTATTGTTGATTTATCTTTAACAAATGTTGTTGGAAATGACATGGGTAAAGTTTCAGCTTGGTATGACAACGAATGGGGATTTGCATCTAGAATGTTAGATTTAGCAGAATATATTCATAAAATTTAAATTTTATGAAAAATATTTCAAATCAAAATATAGTTTTTAAAGATAAAAGAGTTTTACTTAGGGTAGACTTAAATGTGCCTATGAAAAATGGATCTATAACTGAGTTATCCAGAATTGAAAAAATATTACCTACGATAAATTTTCTATTAAAAAAGAAAGCAAAAATAATTATTTTATCTCATATCGGCAGACCAAAAGGAAAATTTATCAAAGGTATGTCCCTAAAACCTATTTCAAAAAAATTAGAAACATTGTTAAATAAAAAAATTTTATTTTATGAAGACATAATTAATGAAAATACTTTATCTGAAATAAATAAAATCCAAAGTGGATCTATTATGATGTTAGAAAATATTCGTTTTAACAAAGGTGAGGAAGCAAATGATATTGAATTTTCAAAAATTTTATCAAATTTAGGAGATATATATGTTAATGATGCTTTCTCATGTTCACATAGATTTCATGCATCCGTAGAAGGGATAACAAAATTTATACCTTCATATTTTGGATTACAAATTTCACAAGAGATTTATGCATTAAAAAAAATAACTTCTGAAATAAAAAAACCAGTTACACTTATAATTGGAGGGTCTAAAATTTCTACTAAAATTAATATTATCAACAACTTGGTAAAAAAGTTTAATAATATAATAATTGTTGGAGGAATGGCTAACACTATGCTTAAACATACAGGTTCAAAAGTCGGAAAATCAATATGTGAAAATAATTGTGAATTGCTAATAAAAGAAATTTTGAATGTATCCAAAAAATATAATTGTAAAATTATATGTCCTGAAGATGTTGTTGTTTCGAAAAATGTTGAAGGTGATGGCAAAAATAAAAATATAAATGAGATAAATGAAAATGAAATGATATTAGATATCGGTCCAAAGACAATTTTGACTATTAATAAAGTAATTAGTGAATCAAATACAGTTTTATGGAATGGACCCGCAGGTTATTTTGAAAATCCAAATTTTCAAAATGGCACCAAAGAAATACTCAAAGCAATTTCAACTAAAACAATTAATGATAAAATTTTTTCTGTCGCAGGAGGCGGTGAAACAGTTGCAGCAATAAATAAATTCAAAAAATTAGATTCTTTTACTTTTGTTTCAACTGCGGGTGGTGCTTTCTTAGAATATCTTGAAGGAAAAACTTTACCTGGTATAAAGGCACTAAATCAAAATGTCTGAATTAAATAGTATTGCATTAAAAATAATTGGTAACGGAAAAGGAATACTTGCAGCTGATGAAAGTACAGGAACCATGACTAAGAGACTTGATAATGTAAATGTTGAGTCTAGCCCTGAAAATAGATTGTTGTTTAGAGAAACTCTTTTCACATCAGACAGTATGAGAGATTATATAGGCGGAGTTATACTTTACGATGAAACAATAAAACAATCGAACTTATCAGGAAAAAAGATTTCAGAATTGATTTCAGATTTTAACTCAATACCTGGAATAAAAGTTGATACAGGTGCAAAAACTTTAGCTAACTCAAAAGAGGAAAAAATTACAGAAGGACTTGATGGATTAAGAGAAAGATTACAAGAATATTATAAACTTGGAGCAAGGTTTACAAAATGGAGAGGAGTTTACATAATATCAGAAAAATATCCTAGTAAACTATCAATCAAATCAAATGCACACGCTCTTGCCAGATATTCCGCATTAGCGCAAGAATGTGGAATGGTCCCTATAGTAGAGCCAGAAGTTTTAATGGATGGAAATCATTCAGCTGATGATTGCTATAAGAAAACATCGGAGGTAATTAAAAGTTGTTTTGATGAACTTGAAATAAATAAGGTAGATTTAAAAGGAGTAATATTAAAACCTAATATGATATTGCCTGGATCAAGTTCAAGTAATAAAATTTCAAACGAAGAAATAGCAAAACTAACAGTTAAATGTTTAAAAGAAAGCGTTCCTTCAGAAGTTCCTGGTATTGCATTTTTGTCAGGAGGACAGTCCGATATTGAAGCTACAGAAAATTTAAATCAAATTAATATTTATAATAATACAAATTTCATAATGACATTTTCCTATGGAAGAGCATTGCAACAAAGTGCACTAAAATTTTGGTCGAGAGATACAAAAAACATCATAGGCACTCAAAAAATATTTAATCATAGAGCTAAAATGTGCAATCTAGCAGCTCAAGGCAAATGGTCAAAAGAGCTTGAAAATAAATAAAAAAAAATTTGTTTACCTAATTTCGCCAAATAAAATTTCCAAAAGCAGTTTTTTTGATGAACTTGTGAAAGTGCTTAAAAGCAAGAAAGTCGGCCTTTTTCAGCTAAGATTAAAAAATACAAAATATAAAAAAAAGTTACTGATTGGGAAAAAAGTTAAAAAAATATGTAAAAAATATAATGTCAATTTTATAGTCAATGATGACCCTATTTTAGCGAAAAAATTGGGTGCAGACGGTTGTCATTTAGGACAAAAAGATATGAAAATTAATAGAGCTAGAAAAATTTTAAAAAAAAAAATAATTGGTATTACATGTCATAATTCTATTAAATTAGCAAAAAAGGCAATAAAAAATAAAGCTGATTATATAGCTTTAGGAGCATTTTACAGCTCAAAAACAAAAAAAATTAGATATAAAGCAAAAATTAATATTATTCATTCAATAAAAAAATTATCAAGAATTCCAATAGTTACAATTGGAGGAATAAATTTAAATAACTATAAAAAACTCTTATTGAATAAAGCAAACTTTTTGGCTATCTCAAGCTACATTTGGAATAATAAAAAATACAAACCATCAGAGGCAATTAAGAAAATAACATGAAGATAAATGCAACAGAGATAAGGGTAGGAATGATTTTAGAATATAAGGATGACCTATGGGAAGTTTTGAAAACTCAACATGTTAAGCCTGGAAAGGGTGGTGCTTTTGCTCAAATAGAAATGAAAAGTATTAAAAAAAATACAAAATTAAATGAAAGATTTAGATCTAGTGAAACTGTAGAAAAAGCAAATTTAGAAGAAACTAAATATAATTATCTATATAATGATGATGAAGAATATTTTTTTATGAATCCCAAAAATTTTGATCAAATAAATATTAAAAAAAATATAATTGGAGAGAAAGGCAAAATGCTAACTGAAAACTTGGAAGTAAATATAAATTTTTACAATGAAATTCCTTTATCTATTGACTTGCCAAATCAAATAACTTCTAAAGTAAAAAGTACCGATGTTGCTTTAAAAGGTCAAACTGTTTCTTCATCTTATAAGCCTGCTATATTAGAAAATGGAATAAATATTCAAGTTCCTCCATTTATTGAAAGTGGAGATGAAATAATTGTTGATACTAGAACAATTAAATACATAAAAAAAGTATAATTTAATGAATTCTATTTCGCCAACATTAAATATTATGATTAAAGCTTGTGAAAAAGCTTCGAAAGTAATTATTAGAGATTTTGGAGAAATCGAAAATCTTCAAGTTAAAAAGAAAGGTCCTAAAGATTATGTTACAAAAACAGATAAAAGAGTTGAAAAAATTTTAATTGAAGAATTAGAAAAAAGTAAAAAAAATTATTCATTCATAACAGAAGAATCTGGTATAATTAAAAAATCTGATACAGATAATTTTTGGATTATTGATCCTATTGATGGAACAACAAATTTTTTACATGGCATACCCCACTTTGCAATTTCAATTGCTCTAAAAAAGAAAAATGAAATAACAATAGGACTAATTTTCGATCCAATAAAAAATGAAATGTTTTATGCAGAAAAAAACGCAGGTTCTTTTTTTAATAATCGTAGAATTAGAGTTTCAAAAAAAAATGATTTAGAAGATTGTTTATTTGCAACAAATCATGCTGGCGCTATTCATTCAAAACTTAACTTGAGATATACTGGTTGCGCAGCCTTAGATTTGGCGTATGTTGCTAACGGACGATTTGATGGGTACTTTCAAAATAAAATAAATATTTGGGATATTGCGGCTGGCGTTTTGATTATTCTTGAAGCTGGTGGAAAAGTTAATGATATTAATAAATTTTCCATAAATAATATAGATATTAGAGCTTCAAATATCAATATTCACAATAAAATGCTTAAAAATTTAAATAACTTTTAATTGTTTTTGAAAGTTCATTTGCTATAAAACGCGCTATGAAAAAAAACTTACATCCTGATTATCATTTAATAAAAGTTGAAATGACTGATGGTACTCAGTTTGAGACTAGATCCACTTGGGGTTCAAAAGGAGAAGTTTTAAAACTTGAAATTGATCCAAAATCTCATTCGGCTTGGACTGGTGGAAAACAGAAGATACTTGACAAAGGTAGAATAAGTAAATTTAATAAAAAATTCCAAAATTTTAGATCTGAGAAAAATAATTAATGTCTAACGCACCTTTAATGCCAATGGCAACTGCTGTATGGTTAGTAGAAAATACAACATTAACTTTTAAACAAATATCAGATTTTTGTAAATTGCACGAAGTTGAGATTCAAGGAATAGCTGATGGAGAAGTGGCAAAGGGTATAGTTGGATATAATCCAATTATGTCAGGCCAGTTAACCAGAGAAGAAATAAAGTTATCCTCAGAAGATAAAAACAGGCCATTAAATTTAAATTCAAATGAAATAGATATTGAAAATTCTGAAAAAAAAATAAAAAAATATATTCCACTTTCAAAAAGACAAGATAAACCTGACTCTGCTTTATGGCTTATAAAGCAGCATTCTTTATTAAAAGACTCTCAGATAGCAAAGCTTGTTGGAATAACAAAAAACTCTGTAACTGCTATAAGAAATAAAAGCTATTGGAACTTTAATAATTTAAATGCTAAAGATCCTGTGGCGATGGGTTTATTTACCCAAAAAGATCTTATTGAAGCGATAGAAAAAGCTGAAAGAAGAATTAAAAGGGAAAAAAAAGATAAAGAAAAAGCAAAACTATCAAATTAATTTTATATGAAAAATAATAGACAAATAATTTTTAAAATGATATCTAAACAAATTTTTGGAGGTAGTTATTAAAATAGAAGTTAAAGACAATAATGTTGAGCAGGCTTTGAGGGTTTTGAAAAGAAAACTACAACGCGATGGTTTTTTTAAAATTATAAAGTTAAAAAATACTTATGAAAAACCTTCTGAAAAAAAAAAAAGAATTCTTCAAGAAAACATTAAAAGAGTAAAAAAATTAAATAAATTAAA
>MDTA01008388.1_pt1 | contig 12353 bp, 11 predicted proteins | sample 811151 | NCBI WGS metagenome assembly MDTA01 (sample SAMN05326648, study PRJNA326480) | marine metagenome | isolation source: seawater | place: Indian Ocean: South | collected 2010
TCTTTTTTTTGTATTTTCCACTAATAATAAGATTCTTTATACTTATGGAATGGGTGCGAGTGAGAGATTTCCAGTTTCTCTAAATGCAGTGAACGTTGTCTGCTTTAAGATTGACTGGGATGAGAGAATGTTAAATGTACTTCTTGTCAAAAGAAGTATTTCTCCATATAAGAACAAATGGTCGCTTCCTGGTGGGTTTGTCCAGGGTGATGAGACCTTAGAAGAGGCTGCAAGAAGAATCTTTGTTGACGAGACTGGTATCTCCCCTGCATATTTAAGTCAGTTTAGGTCGTATAGCGATACCAAAAGAGATAAACGTGTAGTTAATCAACGCTCTGGTCAGAAAGCACGAGTAGTTACTACAGCATTCACTGCTATTTACACTAGTGATGAAGAGTTGCAGTTAGATGAAGAGAGTGAAGACATTAGATGGTTTAAGATTCCAAGGCGCTATTTCAGTAGATATATACCTGAAGATATGGCGTTTGATCACCATGATATGTTGCTTGAAGCATCAAATAGGCTTCGGATATCCTTGGAATACAGTGGTTTAGCGACTCGTTTTCTACCGGAATACTTTACTTTGGGGCAAATCCAGGATATTTACGAGATTATTTGGGAGGTTGAATTAGATGCTGCAAACTTTAGAGATAAACTAACTAACGTCGAAGGGTGGATAAAAGAATCTGCAGGGCCAAAAGATGCAGAACCAAGAAGAGGAAAGCCTCCGACTTGGTACAAGGAGAACTATGTTCCTTTTTTCGAAAGAATGATAACAAATCCAAATGGTTCAGTAATTAGGGAGAAAGAGTCTGAATACCAAAAAAGCTTAGATAATTTAACCGGAGAAGTGCCGATTGTTGACCAAATTAAAAAATAATCTAACAATTAATACATATATCTGAGTTTTTGTTAAATAAAGACCTACTCAACACCATATAACAGCTTTTGCAGGTTTTTTCGGATTTGGTTTTAGGCACATACCTTCCACTAGAAAGCGGATCTATATAAAAGTCACCAGAGCAAAAAATAGAGTGATCTTTGGTTTTTGCACCGCATGTACATTTATTTTCCATATTTATCTACTTTTAGAAATTATTTCTAAAATATCCTCTCCAAATTGTTCTATTTTTTTTGGACCCATGCCAGGAACATAATTAAGCTGCTCATAGCTTGTCGGTGCTCTCATTGTTAGCTGATTACATAAATCCTTGCTTAAAATTCTATAGGGTGGAATTCCAAGCTTATCTGAAGTGTTCTTTGCAAACTTTCTAAGTTCTTTAGTAATAGCATTGGTAATATAGCCATCCGGTCCTACAATAAAATTTTCGTTTTTAACAGGTAGCATTTCGTCAGCCATTTCGGCTTTTGTTTTGGTAGTGAAACTATACTTCTCCTCAAGTTCATCTATATCTGGAATTGATGATATCTCTTGATTCGTTGGATTGATAAATTTACTATTTTCTAGGCAATTTGAACACTTGTTACAGTTAAAATCATCCGTGCTTTCTTGACCAAAGTGCCCAAGTAAAGTTTTCATCAAACATTCATCGGTTATTATAAATCTTTTCATTTCAACATATTGATTGGTAGCACGTTCAATCAAAGGTTCGACGGTTGTCATGTCATAATCTGTAGCTGATTTTTTTCTCGAATAGCTTCCATTCTCATTTTGGATTATGTATTCATCAGCCTCTAATCTTGAAAGTGCTTTTTTGTGTTTTCCTTTTGGTGCCTTTTCGGTATCAACTTTAATTTCTTTTTGGAAAATCTCCTTTGGGGCAGCGGGGATTGCCTTCAGAAGCACATTGCTTATTGGTTGGTCTGGTATTTTGGATTTTATAAAAAAGTCATTTATGTCATCATCATCGGGCAATGAAAGCAAGATACAATCGGCGTTGTCTAATTTTCTTCCTGCTCTTCCAATTTGTTGATAATAATCAGTCATAGTTTTTGGGATCCCCAAGTGGACAAGAAATCCGAGATCAGGTTTGTCAAAACCCATGCCAAGTGCACTTGTCGCAATCACTACTTTTAATTTATTATCTAACAAATCATTTTCGATCTGAATTCTCTCACTTGGTTCAAGTCTTCCATGATAAGCTCTAGCATCAATTCCTACTTCTTCTCTAAAATATTGAGCTAGTGCATTTGCCCTGTTCACTGTCAAGACATAAATAATTCCTGATCCTTGAAGTAAGTCTCTGTTTTTTTTGAACCAAGCAACTGAAAACTTAAAAGTCTGTTCCCCCAAACTATAAATAGATAAGCTTCTTCTGTATAAGTCTCCTGTAATTATTTTTGAAAGTTCGTTCTTGCTTGAGATATCCTCTATAACTTTTTGGTCTGCAGTAGCTGTACAAAAAAGTACCGCGGCATCTTTACTTAAGGATGAAATTGTTCTTTTTGTTAGAAGTTTGTAATCAGGTCTAAAATCATGTCCCCAAGTTGAAATACAATGAGCCTCGTCTATAACAAAAAGACCGATTGCCTTTGAAATAGCTGGAAATATATTCTGTTGGAAATAATCATTTGCGAATCTTTCGGGTGATACTATCAAAACATCTACTTTTCCGTCAAGTAAAGATTCTTGTGTCTCTTTTATTTTGCCAAAATCGTCACCTGAATTAATGCTCTGCACATCTATAAGTGTTTTGGCATTGAGTATTTGATTTCTCATTAATGAAATCAGTGGAGAAACAATGACTGTCATCTTTCCTTGTGTGTCTTTAATGGACTTTGCTGCAATAAAATAGACCGCTGATTTCCCCCAACCAGTTTTTTGTACTAGAAGTGTCCTGCTGCCCTTTTCGAGACAACTATTAATTGCATCTTCTTGATCATCATGGAAATCAACATCTGCACCTACAAGTGTTTTCAGGTGTCTTAGGTTTGCTTCAGCGCTAATCATTAACAATAGAATATTGAAAAAATTTAAAATTTTCAAAAATTGTTCTTAATAATCTATCTAAATTCTTTAATTTCAATTTTTTGTATCATTATCTCTTGAAAAATCTATATAGTAAAGGTCATGACCAATTTTTTGTATACATACATCTGTTCTACCGTAGTCAATTAGGTCTTCCTTAGTAACTTTCTCTCCGTCATTCTTACCCAATCGATTTCTGAAATAAACACCCAAGTCACTTTTTCTAGGAAAAGAAGACAATTTGTTAGGATAAGTTTTTCCATCTAGATTTTGAGACCCTTCAAGAATACAGGACATAATTGTATTATCATCAAATATCACATCTACAGGATCATTTTGTCTGCTATTTTTTTTACCAAGTCGATTTTCAGAAATCATAGCTTTTTCGGGAAACATTTCAGGAAATGCTCTGATATTTCCAACTCTAATTGATATATATGCATCATTGGGGTTGACATTTCCCTTCTCTGATTGGCCCCAATTCAAACCTGATGCATCAGGCATAGATTCACTTCTGTCCAACAACGAAAGTATGCACACACTATTTTTTGATATGAATAAACTTTCATCGAGATCTAACTTTGGGCTTCCTGATTGTGACTTAGAAGATCTTATTTTAAGTTTTGAGTCTTCCATATTTACTGAAGAAGTGGAGTTAAAAATAACATCTTCTATGTATTTCAATATGTCTTGGTAGTCTTCTCTGTCTGCCTCGACAAGTATTTCCCTGTTTTGAGAAACAAGTGCTACATTTGTGAAATTTGCACTACCTACAAGTATTTTTAGAACTTGATTGTTTTTTTTCCATAAATAAATTTTTGAGTGGACTTCTTGACTTGAAGAATACATAATATCAATTTTCTCTTTGGCAAATTCCTGATAAATTTTATGCACTTTGAGATCTACACCCTCCGTCGGATACATACCAAACACAATTGTTGATTTTATTCCTAAATTTGATAGCTCTTTTATTGGTTCCAAACCTAAATAGCCAGTTATGATAGTTACTTGATCAAACTCGTCAATATCCTTTGGGTAAAGAATTGATTCTTTTAAGCTTTGATCATTTTGATTTAGATAAATTGTCATGTTTGTAAACGAATTATAAAACTTCCAACAATGAGTCCGCAATCGATTTTGAGAATTTTGGAGGCACAGCATTCCCGATCATTTTATAATTTGCAGTCATTGGTCCTGTAAAAACAAAATCGTCAGGAAATGATTGGATTCTTGCTGCTTCTCTAGGTGTTATAGATCTTTTTTGTGTTGAATCAGGGTGAATGTGACAGAGTCCATCTTTATGTAAGTGTGCAGGGATTGTATTGGAGGGTTTGTCATATTCAAGAACATGGTATTTATGAAAATTAGATTTTCTTCCAGTTTTTTCAAAATACAATTCTTTTTTTGATTGCGTAGTAGAGTACTTGAAATTTCCGGTTTCAATATCTTTAGCCAAAACTTCAAATATATTTGTATCTCTTAAACTGTGTGTTCTTGGGATATTGTTAGAAAAAGAATTTTTTCCGATAGGTTCGTATGTGACCATACTCTTGTTTGCTGTTTTGGGCTTGAATTTTGTCATTCCTTGGAGGTGACTTTTCAAAATTTCTCGATTTTCAAGTTTTTTATTGTGTAACGCTTCATAAAATTTCGGAATTTTGTTTCGATTATTTTTTTTTGTTCCAAAAATAATGACTCTTTTCCTTATTTGAGGAACGCCGTAGTAAGAGATGTCAATAAGTGCTTCATTCCTTAGGTCAGTAGAAATTTCATACCCTATAGAGTCAAAGACAGTTCGAATTCTGTCAGTGATTAATATATCTCCTGGTTTGGCACTGAGAATGCCCGGTACATTTTCAAACACAAAAAAATTTGGCGAGTAAATTTGAACTAATCTTGCAAAGCTTTCAAAAAGATAATTTCTATAATCTTTTTTCATTCCAAATTTATCTTGTGCACGTCCAGCTAAAGAGTATGCTTGACATGGCGGTCCACCCACTATTAAATCTACACTTATACCACCTAACAGCTTTTTTAAACCAACTTTTGATTCAAAGCCTTCTTTTTTTGTTCCATCTAGCAAACCTTTTGTGTCTTGAATATCGTAATGAATAAAAATCTCTTCATCTGAGTAACCCCATTTATTTAGAAGTCTTGTTTTTAATGTATCTAGTGGATACTTCTCCCATTCAACAACAGCCAAAGTATTGTAGGATTTTGACGATACAAATCCTTCCGTAAGACCGCCACAACCTGCAAACAAATCGATTAAATTAATCTGTTTCATCTAAATATTTTTTAATCTTGGTTGCCAAAACCTTTCCCAAAATCGGAGGTACGGCATTGCCAACTTGAACATTCTGTTTAGTTTTAGGACCTTTAAATTTGAATTTATCCGGAAAAGATTGGAGCCTTGCGTTTTCTCGTACGGTTGGAACTCTGTCATATTTGTAATGGAAATGGTTTCCATGACCGGTATCAATTGTTTTTGATGGTTTTTTACTATGATACCTGGTCCATGCTTCATTAAACTTCCTTGATTCTCCAACGCCTTTAGGAAGATCTTTGTGGTTACCGCCTTCAGGAACTTGTCTAATAACTTCTATGACATGTTTTTGGTGAATTGTTCCAACATGATTAAATAACTTTTTTGAACCTTGACGCATGATTTCTTGATATTTTGTGTTTGGCTTTTTTTTATATTCTGACTCTTCAAGACCGATATTGTCTTTAAGGTCTGGAAGGTCTCCAATTGCCGCCTCGCAAGACACATACTCTTCCTCATGGTGGGTGGGCTTTGGAAATTCGAATTTGCCAATTTTTGACCCAACAAAAAAAACTCTCTTTCTGATTTGAGGCACACCAAAGTCCGGTGCATAAAGAATCTTGTATTCCATTTTGTAGCCTAATTCTTCTCCTGTAGAGATAATTTTTTCTCTTGTATCGCCACCATATAGTGTCAAGAGCCCTGGAACGTTTTCAATAACTAAAAATTTGGGGTTTAATGCTTTTGCCAGTTCGAACACAGATTCAAATAATGAGTTCCTTTTATCATTTTTATCTCTTGTTCCGGTTAGGGAAAATCCTTGGCATGGAGGACCTGCAATAATTACATCTATGTTGTGATTTTGCACTGCTTTTGTAATATCTTTTATTGATTGTTTTTTGTGTAAATCCAAGTTCAAAACTTTAGAATTTTTGTGGTTATACTCAAAAGTTTCAAGAGCTAGATCCCAATTGTCAACACCTAAAACAACGTTGAAACCCATTTGTTCAAATCCGTAGGAAAAACCACCACATCCTGAAAATAAATCTACGACATTATATTTACCCATACCAAAATATATTAGACATTTACTCAGACAATTTACTGTTTTAGAAAACTGAAGTTGTAGACTTTTTTTAATGGAAAAAATAGAAAAGATAGATTGGTTTACAAATTATTTGTGCAAACAAAACTTTTGGGTGGGTGGAACAGAACCTAAACTTTCAAGTAATACTCCTTCTAAAATAACACAAACTTTGCGTTATTTCCGAGGTAACAATAATGATTTTCTAGTAGTTCCGATATTTGAATTCATGGAAGGTAAAAATCAATCAAAGAACTATAAAAATTTTGCTATAAAAGCTACTGATTTCATACCATTTGAATTTGGGTTCATTCTTCTAATATGGCCAACCGAAAAAGAAGAAAAAAGATTTGCCGTAGTTTGGAAAAATAAATATTTTGATAATTTAGACACAAATAAAACCCTTCAATTCTTTTCAAATTTTGACAATTCACTTGTCGGAAAATCTAGCTACTTGAAACCACTGAACAAAGGACCCACTGACTTTTTTCATATTTGGGCTCGTCAATTTCTTAAAGGTTTCCAGAATGATATTGACGCGTTTATTACTTTTGAAAATACTGTTTATATGGTTGAGTTGAAAAGACCTAAAGAAAATGTTACTTCATGGAAACCTTACAGCAATGATAAACAAAACTACATAACCTTTGGTGAGTTTTGTGAGATTAATAAGTTCAAGTTGTTAAATATTGTATACTCCAAAAATATTTTGTGGAAAATAAAAATTTTCAAAAATGTACGATTTATTGAAAACTCGCTTTCTTACGAACAGAAGACTGTTGATTTGAAAAATTCAGACAAAATTGTCGATTTTCTAAATTCTACAGACTACCAAAAAGAAAGATCTTTCAGATAAATATATCCCTTAGCTAAATATTTGGTTTTATAATTTCAAATATTTCTCTTGAGAACAATTCGGGATCTTGGTGTTCCCAAAAGACAAAAACTTGCCACCCATCTTTCCTTAATGCTTTTTTTGTTTCTCGTCTCTAATCTTGTTATCTTTGATTTTTTTTAACCACCATTCAGTATTTGTTTTGGGTGTTACAAAATGGTATCTGCACCCATGCCAAAAACAACCGTTTACAAAAACCACGAACTTATGTTTTTTAAAAACAAGGTCGACCTTGAAGTTGAAATTTTGATTAGGTTTTGTGTTTTTTCTATATCTTAGCCCTAGCTTGTGAAACTCACTACCCAATAACATTTCAATTTTTGTATTTTTTGTTTTTTGCATCTTCATTCTTGAAGACACGTTTGGATCAACCACTTAATTTAGTAAAGTTATAGTTTGACCGGTTACTTCGAATTTGTCTATTTTTGCAGCACATGCGAAAGGTATTTGTTCCTGCTGCCACCTGGCAAAGAATATTCCTTTTTCTAAACCTTCATGATAAATGTCCTTGGCCTGCATTTTAGGTCCTGATTCTTTTAAAATTTCTTCAGTTGAGTCTCTTAATATATTCCAAATACTGCCATCTACTCTGTCTATACCGTCTCTGACCCAATCGGCTATCTCTTTAATTTGTTTTGAAGAATAACTAAAATCTGAAGCTGCTTGGGGAAGCTCACTACCAAACTTACACTCTTTCTGCTTTGGTTTTTCTTTAAGCCAACTTCTGTATTTTTGTAAATCTAACTTAGTGCTTGATTTTGAAGTTATTGGTTGTGGTGCAACTTTTTTTCTTATTGCGATATAAATTGCTCTATTCCAATCATCATTTGCTTCGTAGAGACCATTTCCCAATATATCTTTTTGAAGACTTAGAACAGCCAAATTTGTCAATTGAAATCTTGAATCTTCTACGCCTAGAACTTGTTGAATAAAATCAGCAGATACAATTCCTCCATCTTCATGGTAAGTTGACCCGTTTCTTGTTATCTCAGCCATCCACCATAATTTAGCCAATTGGTGACGGTCTTTTGTTACATATCTAAAGAGATACTCTGCTATGTTTTTATCTTTCTCTGGGTTCATCCATCGATGTCTGATGTAGTCAGAAAAATATAGTGCAAGATAATTCCAAATATCAGCCTGTCCGGCTTCATGTCTAGTCAGCCGTAATGCGTTATGTAACCTTGGTGCAATCCATTTTTCCTGATATATATAGGCAGACCTCTTCCCTCCTTTTTCTTCGAAAAAATCATAGTTTTTCATGGCTTCATCGAGTACTGTTCTAGCATGTTTCAAATCTATGTCTGGGAGATTATTTCTTTTCAATTCATTTGACTTTTCATAAAGCAGATCTTTGTCCAAGGATTTGATATTTGCATGTTGTGTCAACAAACCGGACTTGTTCAATAAGTCATCTGCATTAAATCCTGTTATTGTTCTCAACTTATCCATTTAATAAGGTGTTCCTTCTGTGTTTTCATACTCTTCTTCGTCTTCTTTGGATTTAGCTTCCCATACCAACTCTGTAGATTTTTTGATATCGATAAATTTCTCTATTTCCAAATTCATTAAAGCGATATTTCTTTCTGGGCCATTTTCCATAATTTCTCTAATAACCTCCAATGAAGCATTCTCTGATGAATCTGTGGCCCGATTTATAGCAAGAATTTTTTTTGAGAAAAAGCCGAGAGCAGCCTTTTCAAACTCGGATAGGTGTTCGTATGCGGATCTTGAAATCTCTTCTTGAGAAAAATCTTCTAACTCTTCTATTTCTTCACTTATATTCTTAAATACTTTTACCAAAATAGTATGCATAACCACTTTCCATACTGTGCTTGTGATCTCATCTTGTTTCAGTCTCTTAAAGTAGAAAAACCAATCTTTGTTGGTGTCTTCTGTTGTTTCTTCTAACAACTCGCTGATTGAGTTCAAATCTATATTTACATACCCAAACGGTCTATCGTCGTTGTCAACTTCTGTTGACACCCACCACTCCTCACTTTTAAGGCTTTGTTCAATATCTACACTTTCTTCTCCGTCTTCCTTGTTGTAAGGCTCTCCCGTTGAGAAATAGATTTTTTTAATCTTTATTTTTTGCCCATTTTTTATAATTGGTTCTGATTCATTAAAATTTATCCTTATTACAGAATCAGAGTATTTTGGCTCTCCACCAGAATGTATTCCTAGTACTTCATCTCCTTCTGCTGAAGTTGGGATCTCAATTGTGGGATTAATTGTAAAATCTAGACCAAAATAATCTTTAGGTATCTGAACAGTAGCTCTAAACAGGTAATCGTCAAGTACTGCATCTCGTATTTCCAAATCGTCTTGACCGGATAATTCGTGAGAGTCTATTCGTTCAAGGGGGTAAGACAGACGTGTCATCGAAGGAGCTGAGTGCAGAACAAGGCTTGCATGAACAGAGTCGATCATATCCTCATAGAATTGATATAGGATTGGATTAGTATGATCCATGCCTGCCATCTGTAAGCCAACAATCACATCAGTCTCAATTAGGTCATAGTCTTTTACGTCAAACTCATCTCTTGGATAAAGTGTAGTTTTTGATGGATTTTTTGGTTGGTCGCCAATTTCTAACAACCATCTTTCAAAGTCAATATCAGGATCTAAATCCATTTCTTTGCCGTCAATTTTGAAACTTGACAACTTTATATACGATGCAATTGATAAATCAGACCAAGGAAAAATTAGCATTTACACTTCTCTCAAAATCTTTGGACTTTTTTCTATTACAAGACCTGTGTAAGCTGGATTAAAGCCAACCATTGTGTTTTTAATCTTGCACTTGAATTGTATTTTTTTATTTAATTTTCCTCTTGTTGGAAGTTGTGAGCTGTCAACTTCCAAAATATCGTTGTCAATATACTCTCCACCTTTAGAAATTGAGCTTTTTTGTATTGTGATTGGTACAGAATGCCTTGTAGCAGCTTCGTGTGCTCCAATTTGAAGTCTTAGAATTCCATCAAACGTTGGTGGTGGCGTTATGGTTGCTGTAACATCGTAGTCATCACCATCTAACCGTAGTTCATTGACATACAAGGAAAAGCTTGTTTTCTCTTTCTCTCCTACACCCTCGTCATCGCCGGGGATTGTCAATTTATTTTGCATGTATTTAGGAATGTCCGAGGTTACATTCAGTTTTCGTTGAAATAAACTTTTCACCAACTTTGGCATTTGTTTTAAGATTTCATTGTTCAAATGACTAACAATCCCTCTAGGATAAAGGTTCCTGATTGCTGAAGAAGCACTCCATTCATCATGTTTAACATTCTCTGCATTCCTGAAAAATCGTTCCGCTACAACTGAGTCTTCATCTGATTGTGCAAATGTACCAGCAAAAGCTACTGATACAAAACTTTTTGGCACATTACGTAGTTGGGTGGAGAACTCATAATTAACAATCATTCCTGGCCCTCTGACTAAAGCAATGGTGTTTATGCACTCTTTTGGTACCTTTGGATTTGATCTTGAAAGTACTTTTGTGAGAATTGCCATATCATGATTAACCTCAGGATGATACTTTTCTTTACCGATATGGTTTATTGATTTTGTTTTTGGAATTTCCAAATGCAAAACTCTTGCTGCAGAGCTTCCTACTTCGTTCAGACTTTCTTTGTCTGTGAAATTGTGTTCCGGATTGTCTAAGCCCTCTTCATACTCTTTATACAAGCTGATATATGGTTCCATGTATATTGAGGGGTCGATTTTTTCTTTTTGAAGAATAGTTTCATCATTCTCATATGCTTCGACTGAAACCTCAAGATTTCTTCCAAATTTTGGGTTTTTTACAATGGATGGCCAAAAGTTGATTGAAACTGTTTCCCTTATGACATTAACTATTTCTTGTAATTCAATGTCTTCATATTTTTTTTCATCAATATCTAATGTTGGGTTGTATCCTACAATCATCACAGAAGTTCCTGCTTCATTGTTTCTGTCAAGATAGAGTGATTTGACCAAGTCTTTGTTGTCCCAAACTGAACCTACTTTGTCCAAGATGTTTTCGCCACCTTGTCTGTTTGGCTTTGTGTAAGTTCCTAGTTTCCCAAATTGTCCCGTTGATCCGAACTCTTCCAATCTTCCATCTTTTTCTATTCTGTGATCAGCAAGTCCACATTGACCAACAAATCTATTGGATTTCATTCCATCTGAATAGTCTGTTAGATTTACATTTCGTTCACCTTCTTTTCTTGGTGAAGAGATGTCTGAGATGTTAGAGTTGAAAAGAAGTGTGTGAAACATGGATGCTTTCATTAAAGCAAATTTCCCAAATCCAAATGCACCACCAGCGGTTGGGTCTAATTTTGCATTTACACCGATCCCGTAAGCAGCGGCTGTAAACGCATTTGGGTCTTCTGAGTTTACATATTCTAGATATCCGTCTTCACCGTTTCTCAAAGGTTCTTGCCCAAACAAACCGGATGTATTGAAATCCTCAATTGAAATTAAAAAAAGTCCTTTTTCTACCAATCTCAGTGCTTCAGCAATCTGTATATTCAAAGCATCGATGTTTGAATCAGAGTTCGCTACAGCATCTAAGTGTCTCTTCAAATCGTCCCACTCTAGACTTTTTAGGAACTCTGTTTTTTTTCTACCTGTAAGTTTTCTAATTTTTATATTTATCTCTACATTTGGTAAATCAGATGCAACCCTAGGCCAAAGCGCATCCGCACTGTTCTGAATTGCTTCTCTCAAAAATGTTTTTATGGATCCATTGAATCTTGCAACAGCGGCATTATCATTATTTACTATGCCTAAGCTTGATGATTCCTCAAACATCCAGCCAATTTTATCCACCATTATGAAACCTCTTCTTTATATATGCTGATAATTTCTTTTATTGATTCTGCAGAGGCATTTATCTCGATTGCTATTTCAGAGACCGACTTTGATTCTTTGTAATACAAGTCAATAACCTTATTCCACTTACTCATCTGTACCTTCATCATCTAAAACGTCTATCAAATCTTTTAACGTATCTTCTACGCTTTTTCTGATCTCTGGGAGTAATTGTTCGTTTGCATTAATGGCATCAAAAGCTTTTTTGTTATTACTTTTAGCTGTTGAAAGTTTCTTTACTTCTTTTATTGCGCTGTTGAGGCTTTTTATGATTTCGTCATAGCTGACTGATAATTCTTTTGCTGTAGATTCGTCAGCA
>MDTA01114344.1_pt1 | contig 12353 bp, 17 predicted proteins | sample 811151 | NCBI WGS metagenome assembly MDTA01 (sample SAMN05326648, study PRJNA326480) | marine metagenome | isolation source: seawater | place: Indian Ocean: South | collected 2010
CGCCGCAGCTGCGGCTCAGGCCCGTGCCCGGGCTGCGGCAGCCGCAGCCACAAGAGCTGAAGTACATCTTAATGCAGCTCAAACTCATTTTCAATCTGGAAGGTGGGAGCAAGCTATAGATAAGGCTACTGAAGGATTGGATGAGTTGTCAACGCGGATTAATATCCAGATTATACCCCAGGATACGGCCGAGAGGATTGAATCCCTAAGAAGTGATCTTAATAATATGAGGAATAATGCACGATCTCAGAATGAAGCTGCGATTCAGGTTCTGACGCAGGCTCAGAATCAGGCCAGTGTGGCTTTGGCGGATACGAATACTGCCTTGAATCAAAGTAGTCCCGACTGGCAAGATGCCAAGGCGAAGGCATTGTTTGGATTGAATATATTTTCAGATTCTTGGATAAAAGAGGGGAATGGAAAATGCAGTGGAGCGAATCTCCTTCAGAGAAATGTCGTATCAGGGAGCCACGGCAATGCGATGAATAAAAAGTGTAGTGATGCTTGTAGTAGGAACTCTAATTGTCTAGCATATCAATGGGATAGTGATGATGGAGAGTATTGTTCCCTTTTTAGTAGTAAGCCTTCGGGTATTACTGGCTCTACGGATTATAGATGTCACTATAAATCAGAAGGTGATATTGCTGCAGCTGATCACGAACCTTTAATGACTTTACAGAATGATCTTAATACTAAGCTGGAAGAGGCAAAGGCTGGAGAGGCTGCAGCAGCTCAGGCGGCGCGGGAGGCGGATCGGTTCGCTGCGATGAGACGAGTCGCCGAAGCCAGACGCGCAAGAGAGGCAAGAGAGGCAGCAGCAGCCGCCGCTTCATCTGTATCATACACGAAGAAAGGGAACGGGAAATGTAAAGGGGTGGGGGCCGCGATAAAGGTTAATGCCGTGCCAGGGGACCACGGGAATGCTATGAACAGAAAGTGTCGTGATGCTTGTAACAGGGAATCTGGGTGTGTAGCATATCAATGGGATAGTGATGATGGTGAGTTTTGTGACCTTTATGGTCGGAGACCAAATGGAGTCTATGGTTCTGGTGATTATAGATGTTACTATAAATAATAATAAAGGTCTCCAGTAATAATTTAAATAATATAAAGATATCTTACATACTTTATAATAAGTAATCAATATGTATCATAATAATAAACAGGTTGGGAGGACCCGTGTTAATAAGATAAAGGAAGGTAAACTATCGCGGAAGACACATGTTCAAAATAAGAAGCCTAAAAATAAACCATTCAATAAACTATTCTTACTCCAAAATGAATTATTCAAAGAAGGTCTTAATGCAGCTGAATATAATAATTATATTACTGAAAAAATGAATCAAAAAAAATATTATTACCGTGGATTAACGGATGATGATATTGGATTACTTACGAAAAGGTATGGAGATCTAATTCAGAAGGAGAACAATACGTATACTGAAATAGGGGATAGGAAAGATATTAATCGTAAAAGACGTAAAGTGTTTAAGGAAAAAAAAAGAAACCTAATTACTGAAAAGAAACGGGAATTAATTAATCAATTATTCAAAGAAATGAAACAATGTAGATCTCTAGGGGTACTTCGTAATAATGAAAGTTTATCTTCTGATCCATCAAGGTGGAATACTACTAAGTTATTACTGTTTAGTGGTGGTAGATATATAGAGACGAGCGATAAGGGTTGGGGTGTTATTTATCAGAAGATTAATTCACCCTGTTCCCATTATTTATTCAATCTTTCATCGAATGATGATTTGAATGACTATGTTCTACAGTGTTAATATATTTATGAGTAATATCATAACCTGTTTTTACTAATAATTCTAATTCATTCTTATAAGCATCAAAGTCAAAGCCAGACGATGATTTTTCAATTAGTATTTTTATATGATATTTATCTTTAAGGTCAATAACATTTTGTCCATAGAGATTCAAAATATATTCTAAATAACCTCCAAAATCACCGAAGGAATTATCTTTTCCACTATTACAATCGTGGATATTATTTGTAATGACATTCAAGCCTAACATTGTTTTTTTTTTAAACTTTTCATAGGGAAAACTACTAATTAAACCACCATCAACATAAAGGGATCCATTATGTTCTACAGGGTTAAATAAGATAGGGATGCAAGATGTCATTGAGATAACTTTTTTAAGGGTTAAATGGGGGCTTTTCTTATGATTAATATATTCTATTTTATTTTTTGTGACATTAATTACTTTAAAATAGATATTTATCTTATTTATTTTGTAAAGTTCCTCTAAAGTTAGATCGATAGAGAGGCCTTTTTTTTTAAGGATGATTTCTATAATAAAGTAATATTCTTCTACAGATTGAAATCCATAATTAGAAAATAATGAATCTAGACTTAATGAGTTCATTATATTCATTTTTGAATAATCTATATTTTTAAAGATTTCTATTGTTGCATCAATAGAAAGACCAATTAGTATGGGGAATGTGAATATAGAAGAACCCGATACATAATAGATTGTTGATATTCCTTTAAATCCTTCGTTTAGTATTTTCTGTGTAATTAATGATTTTAGGGAACCTAATAAAGAAATACATTTTATACCTCCACCTGAAAATAATAATGTATCTATTTTATTCATGTAGTAAGTTAGGTTTTTTTTAAGGAAAATAAATTAATATGTTTTTCTGTTTTTTCATAACCTAAGGCTGATAGTTCATCTAATTTTTTTTCCTGCGATTTAAAATCCATTCCTGAACCACCACAAATTAATAATTTAATATGTCTTATTGATGGATTATCATAATACACTGAACCATAAACATCATATAAATATATTAGGTAGTCCTTAATAGTATCTAATTTTGTAGGGGAACATTCTTCATATTCTTGTTCGGATAATGAAATCCTTGTACTAATGATATCAATTCCTAAATAATTTTTATAGACATTTATTTTTTCATAAGGGAAATTCCCTATTGCTCCCCCATCAATATATAATGATCCATTATATTCTATGGGACTAAATAATAAAGGTACACAACACGCCATTGCGATAGCTTTTTTTAAAGGTAAATCAGGGTGATCAATATGATTGAGGTATTCTACTTTATCTAGACTAATATTGATCACTTTGTAGTGTGTATTTATATTTATTATTGAATGAAACTCTTTGAGAGTAATATCTTTGTTAATATTTTTTTTAGATAGGATCGTTTCGACAATGAAGCAATATGAAATCATATCATTGAGTCCAAAATTAGTTAATAGATTATCTAAACTCATAGAATCTTCATTAATAATAGATGAATAATTTATTTTTTTAAATATTTCTATTGTTGCATCAATTGAAAAACCGATTAATAATGGTAATGTAAATATAGAAGAACCAGAGATATAGAAAATATCCTTGATATCCTTAAAATTATATTTTATGATGTTGTTTTCAAATAAATATCTTAATGAACCTAATATAGAAATACATTTTAACCCCCCCCCTGAAAATAATAATGTGTCGATATTTTCCATAAAATTTTTATATTTTTTTTATATATTTTAATTATTATGAGTTCTTTAAATATCAATGGTTTATATGAAACAATTCATCAAAAGAATAATATACGATTAAAAAAATTTGATGAAATCCTTACAAAAATCCATAATCGTATTAAATATAATGCGAAATTAGAAAAAACATATTGTTTTTTTCATATTCCTGAATTTATTATTGGAGTACCATTATATAATGTGGGAGACTTAAAAAATTATGTTATTAATTCATTAAAAAGAGATGGATTTCAAATCTTATATATAGATCCAAATTGGTTATTTATTAATTGGGATATTTCTACAATTAAAAAAGGAGTAAAACAAAAAAAACAAAAACCACCGAAAAAAGAATATAAACTAATTGATGAATATAAACCAAGTGGAAACTTCATTAACGAAGTAGATCTCTCTATGATAGAAAGTAAAACAAAAACATTACTTTAATACGATCTTTTTCCAAGTTTATAGATATAATCTGTAAATATTAAAAAGAATATCCCTAAGAGTCCAAATAATAATACATCATTAAAATTATCATTTATATTTGAAAACCCTTCAGTAATATTTCCTGTATGTATTTTTTCATAACGATTTTTTTGGAATTGAATAAAATCTTGGTAATCTTTATTTAATTGATGGACTCTATCAGAATCATTCGATGGTGGAGGTGTGTTTTCAACTGGTGGAGGTTGTTGTAATTCTTCAGGACTTTTTTGTAGTTCTTCTAAGGGGTGATGTAGTTCCTCGGATGTTTGTTGTTTAATAACCTCCCCACTTCCTTCATTTTTAGTTGGTCTATATGTATAATAACTATCATTCGTAGTATTGCCTTGAATTGTATCTGAGCTATTGATAAACTGACGATCAATTTCAATAAACTCGTCCTTTCTTCTATGTTTCTTTTTCTTTGGTTTTTTAATATCCACCACCCCATATGCATCTTCTAAAAGACAACCATTGACAACCATTTATAATATTATATATTTTTTTTTATAAATATATATTAAATGATAAACTTCAAAGTAGATACTATAAATACAAATAAATATTTTATTGGTTTAGCAATGATAATGTTAACTATAGGAGGGCGTTTTATCATTGGCGAACTATCAGAAAAACAAAAAGAAAGAATAAATACAAAGTATTTTAGAAGATTATTTATTTTTTGTGCCTTTTTTATGGCGACACGAGACATTATTCCTGCAATCATATTAACAATCATTGCATCTTTAATTATTTCTGAAATTATCAATGAAGAAGAAAAAGAAGACGAAGATGAAGGGGAAATAGTCAAAACCTATACAAACTTTAATAATTTAGGGGTGTATATATAAATCTTATATATTTAATGTAATTCCTGAAGAAGTACTTCTTCTATCAGTATCTCCACTCATTAAAGAAACATTGTCTAAATCAGGGATATCTTCCGGTTGAAGGTTCATTTGATTAATAATTTCATCTAATCCACTTGGACCTGTCATTTCTTCACGACTAGAAGGCTGTTGTTGATTTACTTCCACTTGTGTATTTTTCATTGGAGGAGGAGAATATTCTTCTTCGGGTTTCTTCCCTATACTCCCTACTGCTGCCTTTGCGAATTGACTCATTAATTCAGGATTCTGTTTTAAGATATCATCCATACCAGGTATAGATGATTTAAACATTGTATTTGTTAAGTGGAACATAAAAGCACTTCCACCTAACATCATAAGTAATTTAATTTCAGGTGCCATTTCAGATCCTCCACTATATTTTTCCGATAATTCTTCGAATATTTCATCATAATCATGAATACTTTCATTTACTGATTCAGACCAACCATCCAGTTTTATATCAAAGGGATCAAACTTATTATTTAAATATTCTATTCCTGTTATTGCCGCCATCATAACCTTCCTTTGAAACTTAACAGAATTATCTACTTCTCTCTGACGTTTTAACTTAATATATTCATTTCTCATATCCTCTAAATGTGAACTCATATTATAGTTCATTGTAGTCCTTATCCCTTGATTTTCAAGTTTCTTAAACTTATAGATTAGATCAATCTTTTCATTTTTAATATCTTGTGAATTCATTGAGTGGATTGCTCTAAATCCACCATCATCTGTTGCTTTTGGAGAATTAACAATCGGATCATCTAAAGGGACTTTTTTTGTTTGAATATCAGGTTCATTACCCCCTTCCCTTTCCTGTTTATCCTTAAAAAAATCATAGTCTTCTTTCTTTTTGGAACTTTCTTCACCACTTGAATAATCAGTATCCTTTACATCCCCCCCACTTTTTCCTGAATTATTTTGATTTGCTAATAATTCAACACCATAAAGATCCCCATTACTTACTTCTATATTTGATTGACTACTCAAAATATTATCTTGTACATTTACCTTATTCTCATCATCATCAAAATTTATATTTAAATTATTTATATCAACCATTTAATCTAACTAAAATATTATTATTTTCATATATACGCACACTTTTTAAATACTAAAATTATTTATTTTATACACTTATAAAATCACTAATATTTGCGGGCATCTCTTTTATTTCTGTATCATAAAACGTTTCAATATCCTTTAATTGTTGAAGATCTCTATCAGTAACAAAGTTAATTGCAACACCCTTTCTTCCATAACGACCACTTCTCCCAATACGATGAATATATGTTTCTTTTGATTTAGGAATATCAAAATTAATTACTAAAGATAATTGTTGAACATCAATACCTCGCGAAAGTAGATCCGTCGATAAAAGAATCCGTGTATTACCCGCTTTGAAATCATTCATAACAGTTTTTCTTTCAATAGAAGTTAAATCGCCATATATACACGATACAGGGAAATTTTCGTTTGTTAATTGACGATGAATATCAATTAACTTATTCTTTGAATTAAAATAAATAATACATTGAGAAATACTAATTGTATCATATAAATCCTTTAATATATCATACTTCCAATCACTCACTTTTATATTAATATAGAACTGTGTAATACCTTCCAAAGTAAGTGCCTCCTTCTTTACTAAAATTGATTCGGGGTCCCTCATGAAACTATCCGTCAATTGTAATACATCATCGGGGATAGTAGCACTAAATAAACATATTTGTGTATTATCTGGCATACTCCTTACAATATGATAAATCGTCTCTTTGAATCCAAAAGATAATATCTCATCCGCCTCATCAAAAATAAGCGTCTTTACTTTATCAGTAAATAGATATTTCTTTTGTATCATATCTAGTATTCTTCCAGGAGTACCAATAATAATATGAGGAGATTTATCCAATTTCCCACGACACTCTGATACATCTGTACCTCCTATAACTTCTTGATATGTTATATCCATATACTTACTCATCTCTTTTACAACTTCTGTTGTTTGTCTAGCTAATTCGTGTGTTGGATTGATAATAATTATTTGTGTAGTCTTTTCTTCTTCATTTAATCTCTGAAGTGAACCCATGACAAATGCCCCAGTCTTACCAGTCCCAGATTGAGCCTGTGCAATTAAATCACTCCCCCTCGCTATAACTGGTATAGATTTATCTTGAATAATTGACGGATTCTCAAATCCATAAGAATATACTCCTCGGAGTAATTTATCTTTTAAGTTAAGTTTATCAAATGATAATTTTTCGTGTTCCATCCTATTTGTTTATATACTTAATTTATCTTTAAATTATTCTTTGTTTAAATTATTCTTTGTTTAAATTATTCTTTTCAACGATAATATTACAATTCTTATTAATAAATTGGATTATAGTTTCAATATTCGCCCCTACAATACGATTAATATATTCTCTATCTTTGAATAATAAAAAAGAAGGAACTGATACTATTCCACACTTTTCACATATTTCATTATTGTCATCATCATCAATATCTACTTTAAAAAAACGAACTTTACCAGTATAAATATTTGATAAATTAATAATATCATTTAAAATAGACTGACACGGCTTACACCATGAAGCAGAAAAATAGTATAACAAAAAACCATCATTATCTAATGTAGTAAAACATTCATCCCCCGAAATTTTTTTCATATTATAATATATATAAAATTTTTTTAAATATTACCCTTCACTATCCTCAGAAGAATAACCACACTCATACTCATATTCATCTTCAACCATTTCCATACGTTTCTCTTCATAACTTATTTCATCTTTGATCTCTTGGATTCCGAAGTTTGCGGTAATATCTCCCTTTACCTTGTTTGATAAAAGAGGGCGTGGTTCTTGAAAATCTTCCTTATTTACGACATGTTTAAAATATCCTTTCCCAATATGATATTGGAGATTTTTTGAACATAGATATTTACAAGCATGAACCGTATAATCATCTTCTTGAAAACACACTGTAATCCACGGTTTCCCTTCAATTACACTCTTACAATGGATACAAGTAATTGGTTCATTAGTATTCTGATTACTATTTTCAACTGGATCTGCCGGATACATCATTTATCAATTAGATTCGTATTTATTGATACATAAAATATTTAAAAATCAAATTTTAATATTTAAAAATTGAAAGCATATTCAATATATACTTCAACTTTAAATTAATGAAAGTAAGACAAGAAGATATTAGAGAATATATTATAAATAATAATGAATTTACGATACAAGAAATCATTGAACAATTATATACTATATATGATGAACTGAATGAAAATGAAAAATATGTTATTCAAAAATTAGCAACCTTTCTATATAATGAAATAAAAGACAAAGAAACTATTTTTCAAAGGAGAAGAGAAAAATTACAAACTCTAAAACAATTAGAACTACCTGAACAGAGAAGTAAAGAATGGTATGAAATGAGGAAAGAAAAACTAACAGCAAGTGCACTTGCTTCAGCATTAGATAAATGCCATTTTACAACGCGGGATGAATTAATATTATCAAAAATAGAAGATAAACCATACGAATCAAATCCTATTACAGAATGGGGTGTTAAATATGAAGATATAGCAATTGCATTCTATGAAGAACTATATAATGTAAAGGTATTAGACTTTGGGTTAATTCCACATCCCGAGTTTAATGCATTTGGTGCTTCACCAGATGGTATATGCGATGATACAGGTAATAAAGAATATATTGCACGTATGGTGGAAATTAAATGTCCTCCGAAAAGGAAGTTCACAAAAACTGTCCCACCTCATTATTTAATGCAAGTCCAGGGTCAATTAGAGGTATGTGACCTAGATGAATGTGATTTCTTTCAGGTCAAAATTGAAGATTATGATAGTTATGAAGACTATCAAAAAGATATATTCGTCAATGATGATAAAATCATTCCAGGAAGGACAAATCTAAATTTCCCGAAAGGTGTTACTATAACGTATTGCAAAAAAGACGAACTTAAATTAAGCTATCTATATGCAAAATTAGGATTAACTGATGAAGAATATAATCTATGGATCTATGAAAATAGTTCAATATTAGAATCAAATAATAATACTATTATTGAAGTTAAATGGTGGAAGATTTCAAGGTATGAATGTACATTAGTCCATAGAAACCACCAATGGTGGATTGATAATATTGAACATATTTTACATTTCTATAACGATCTACTATTCTATAAAAATAATCCTGAAAATATCCAACAACTAAAGGATAAGATTACTAAAAAAGAAAAGAAAATTAAAACAAAAGTTATACCACTAGAAGATTTTATGCTCCTTTCGGATGAGGAAGATAATTAGTAGTTGTCTCCATTATAATTATTTAGTTTTGGTTTTAGATTTTTTTTCTTCTTCTTTTCATAAATAACTTTTTCTTTTATAACTACTTTTGACTCAATATTCATTTTTTTCTTTATTTGATCTTTGTGTTCTACTGATAATTTAGAATAATCATTAATGATTGTATTTAAAAAATGAAAATAATTCGTTTCGTCTTTTAATTGTTTTAATATATGTAATGCCTTACCTTCATAATATGATGGAGGTTGTTCACTTTCAATTGTATCATTATGTAAGTTTGTATCCGCTCCATCATACATTTCCATAATTAGTTCCATATCAGAACAACCATTCATTTATTATCTAATATTTATTAATGGGAATCTATGGAATACTTTTACTCTTATTAATTTATTTTATTTTAAATAATTGTAATATAGAATATTTTACGGACTACTTACAAAATAAATGTGAGAGTGGTGAAAATAATATAATTAATTATCAAACTATAAATAATGAATTAGTAAAACAACCCCATACATTTACTCACCGAGGATATAAAGAAAATAAAGATATGTATTCATTAGATTATAATCCTGAAGATTGTATTCCTAAAGGGATACCTACTTCCTATTATAAAAAATAATATGTAATTATATATATATGTTTGATTCAAAGATAATATTGGTTGTTATATCTCTCACAATTGCCTACAATTATATCAAAGATGATAATTCAATTATTATCGAAAAATAAAAGAAAAAAATATTAATAATAATAACGAATGGATCACTATTTTAAATTAATAATATCAATCATTTTAGGAATTATCATTGGAAACTTTATTTCTGAAAAATGCCTGAATACAATTAATATTATTCAAGTATAGAACTACGTTTATATATTAAAAAATTATTATAATAAAACATAAATGAATAATGAAGGTAGTCGTATTAATGATTTATTAGATGAAAAAAGAAATCTAAGTAATGAAGAAGCATCGATGGTTGATTCAATTATAAAAGATCTAAATGGAAATGAAAACGATAGTGGTCAAACACAACATAAATTACCCCAGATCACCGAAGAAGAAAGAGAAGAATTATTAAAACAAAGGGCATATCAACAACAACAACAACAACAAATGAGACAAAATCATATTCAACAACAACTCCAAAAACAACAGATGCAACAAAAATTACAACAACAACAAATGATGGATATGTATTCCCAAATGAATGAAGGTAATAAGGAACCCACTTCAATGATAGAGTATGTAAAAGCAAAATTAATTCAATCCGTCGATGTTGTAATTGTTTTAATTCTTTCAATCGTGTTTAATATTGAATCCTTTTCAAGTTTCTTAAAGTTTAAATCAGTACCATTATTATATAATATAGAGACAAATGAATCTACAACTCTATCTATTTTCTTAAAGGGGATTGTCATTGCAATTACTTATGCTACCATCAAATACTTCATTAAATAGATGATCATTTAATTCAATATTCTTTGAACACTTATTAATAGTTACCTCTGATATTATACAAATATCGGATATATCTTTTTTAGTAATACTTAAGTTCTTTTTTTTAATAAAATAATAGATACATCCTGATGCAATTGATGGAGGTGTATTTTCTGATATTATATTATGTTTAATAGCAATATCACATATTTTTAATAATAGTTTACTATCTTCTTCGGAGATATGTAACTTATTACAAAAACGATCAATAAAATCAGATGGTTTGATTGATTCCTTTGTTGATAATCTAGATTTATTATTCTTATTCATATAAATAATTTCTTGACACTTTTTCACTCCTTTTGTCATAATGTTTATTGTAATATTAAACATCTTTGCAATCTCTTTTGGACTCCTCGGAACATTACATTCTTTACAAGCAAAATATACACAGGCAGCAATAATACCACTTCTATTGGAGCCCCGTGAAATCTTTGTTTCGGAGATAATCGTATAGATTGATTTTGCTTCATTTACAATCTTTAAAGGAATATTATTTTTAGAACATATTGTTTGAATTTCTAAGAAAACTTTGTATAAACTCCTTTCTTTATAAGGCATCCCACTCCACTGCTGATATTTCCTAATTTGATGCATACTTGCAGAGTTTGAACTAAAGGAAACAGTAGAGCCAACAGAAGATTCAGGTAACAATGTATTTACTGGCATCCCACAACGTGTTGGATCCCCTTGCTTTGAATCCTTTGTCCCATAGAACCTCCATTCGGGATTCATACTTATATTTGTAATTATATTTGAACACTCTTTACATACTATTACATCATCATTCATTTGATAATTTTCTTTCAATTCACAACATTTTTTCTTTCCCTCTACATTTGCATTTGTTTCTTCTTTTTCCTTTTTTCCTATTGTATTTAAATATTCAAAATGATTAGTAAGATCCATATCAAGGAAGTGTTTCTTTTTTTGTTTTTAAATAATAATCAAATTTAAAAATGCCCACAGAAATATTATCGGGATTATGGATTGGCGATATTAATGACTCCTTTAATATTCCATTTATTAAAGATAATTTAATAAGTATATTAATTAATTGTACTGTTGATTATGATTTTTTAGATTTAGAAAATATAAAAAAATTAAGAATACCACTTTCTTGTAATTTAACTCCTGAAAAGGACTTACATTTATTAAAAAATAATAAGGATAAAATATTAACATATATTTTTGAAAATATGGAAGAACATAATATTTTAATTTATTGTTATGATGGAGTAACAATTTCACCTTTAATTTCTGCACTATTTCTAATCAAATATGGGAATATATCAAAGGATGATATTCGAAGCATTTTACGTTCAAAGAATAATAAAGTAACCATTGACACAGATTTGTCTTTTTTTAAATATTGATAAAAAAAAATCTATACTATATTATAAAATAATGCCCGCTAGAAGAACAAATAGAAGATCAAGTGCCCGCCGCTCTGCTGGACGTGTTGCCCGCCGCTCTGCCCGTCGCTCGGCCCGCCGCTCTGCTCGCCGCTCAGCTGGACGTGTTGCCCGTCGCTCTGCTGGACGTGTTGCCCGTCGCTCTGCTGGACGTGTTGCCCGTCGCTCGGCCCGCCA
>MDTA01066899.1_pt1 | contig 12351 bp, 10 predicted proteins | sample 811151 | NCBI WGS metagenome assembly MDTA01 (sample SAMN05326648, study PRJNA326480) | marine metagenome | isolation source: seawater | place: Indian Ocean: South | collected 2010
AGGTGGCTGCTGCTGCTGCTGCTGCTGCTGCTGCTGCTGCTGCTGCTGCTGCTGCTGCTGCTGCTGCTGCTGCTGCTGCTGTGGTCGCCGCCGTTGCTGGTGTTGGTGCTGGAAATCCTGCTGAACACACCGCTGGAGCTCGGCCTGCTCGTGAACTCGACGCTGCCGCATCTCCTCGACCGACGCCTGCGGGTGCCCAGGATGGCGCTCCCGGTCTACAGCCGCCGGCCGCTCCCAGCTCGTCGTGCCCGATGTGCTGTGATAATAGTAGGGCCGACCCGATGTCGCGTCGCAGTGCTCACTCCACCCGGAAGGGAGGAGGCGCGGCGGAGGCATAGCCGCAGATGATAGCTCCTAGTGTCGAGCAGTAGGAATTCCTCCCGACTCTACCGGCGTTCACGCGCAAGCACGAAAGACTCCGACTACACACAGCAGGGGCGAGCGCAAGGGGAAGGCACGGGCTTTTTTTAGATCTAGCTAGATCTCGCCCGACACCGTCAGCTTGAGGCGATGCTGAGCCCTGTCTCCGCCGTCATTGACTGACTTGGAGCGCATGCGCGCCAGTATGCCGGTCGTTGGCGCGCCTGCGGACGCCCCGGGCTGAGAGCTCGGAGGCCCCAGCGGCGGTGACGACTGCCCGCCGGCGGCGAGGAGCACGCCGGGCGACCCCCCGAACGAGGCGGGCAGACTCGCGCGGCGAACATCAGCTCGGATCGGGATGGAGGCGGGCATCAACTCGGCGGCCGGCGACATGGAAAAAGTGCCCAGCGGAGAGAGGATCAGCGGCAGCCCCGACCCCGACAGGAACGAGATGCCGCGGCTGCCACTGCCATTGTTGCCGCGTTCTGTGACCGAGCCCGCTCCCGGAGTCGCCGGAGGCGGCTCCAGCTGCGTCTCGCCCTGGTCGCTGACGGCAACGATCCCCTCGCCGTTCGCCTTGACCTTCGCCATCATCTCGAGGTTGCTCTCGTCGAGTCCGACGGGGCGGCGCGGACCGGTGGAGAGGACGCCGATCCCGGAGAAGGTGAGGAAGATCCCAAGGACGAAGCACGAGGCGTGTACCGCCGGTGTGTACGGAAGCTTATTCTCGTCGAGCGTGAGCTCCTGCGACCGGTTTGGGGGCGGGGAAGCTGGACGGCTGGGCGCGGGAAGGGCGTAGAATGGCGTGGGTATGTGGGCGGGGGAGGGTGGGGCGGCACGGCGGGCGTGGCGCCTGGTAGAGAATGGAGGGTCCGACGATGGAGGCGAGGGTGAAGAGCACGATGTGCATCGGGACAACGACGGAAATGGCATAGAACTGCATTGCCTTGTTGAGGTAGGCGACCTGGAAAACGGCAGTCGTTACGAGCACGACGAGCATGAGCCAGAAGACGGGCTCCGCCGCCACGTAGATCTTCTCAAAGCCGGAGCCGATGATGTATTCGAAGAGGAACGTGGAGACGGTGACAGCGGAGCACACGGTGGCGCCGCCGGCGATGTCGGCGAGCGACAGGAATGAGAGCGCGTGCTTGTGTCCCCAGCGGCGCAGCGCGACGTAGCAGCCGACGAACAGGGCCAGATTGAAGAAAAAGTAGACGAGCCACACAGGCTGAACGAGGTACCAGTAGTCGGAGAACGGCGCAAACGACCCGAATTTGGCGCAGACATCGGCGCCGGCGGAGACGAACCAGACTGCCGAGCCGCCGGTCGACGGTGCCGGCTGCGGAGTGTCGCGCAGCACGGCGGGGATCGCACCGCACGGGATGTCGACCGACGTGAAGTTGCCCGAGTAGACGATCGGGCACGGCAGCAGGTTGCTCGTGCCGCCTGCGGCGCGGCACGGCGCGGCGCGGCGCTCAGCAGGCGGCAGATACGGCGGGCTGGGCGTCGACGGGCGCACCGGTGGGGTCCTTCGGCACGAACACGATGATGAGGATGACGCCAGTGATGATCGACGCGACGCCGATGACGTCGCGCTTGCGGAACTCTTCGTGCAGGAAGAAGGTGGCGATGAACCAGTTGCAGATGACGCCAACGCAGCCGACCGACGCGACGACAGACGCCGGCGTGTCTCGGTCGCCGTACGACGCGAAATTGCACACCTCGCCGGAAATAGTGAGCAGCATCCCCGCCCACCACACGCGCATCTTCAGGTACGCGTTGCCCCGAACCTCCTCAGGCTCCGCGCCCTTCTGACTCGCGGTGATCCGCGCCGCCGTCGCCAGCCGATTGTGTGCCACCTTTTGCAGCGCGAGGCCCACCGAGATGACGCAGTCCGCGAAGAGCGAGAGCACGAGGCCCCAGCCCAGTCCAAACTTGTACTCACCTTTGCACGAAAAGATGTGCTCCCGCGCCTCGCAGTCGAACTCGCACGTGCCCGGCATCCACCCCGACTTGTACACGCTCGTGTGGTTCGTCGCGCAGCACCCCGACCCTTCGTACGCCTCGGAAGAGAAGGTGGAGGTGCCAACGCACGGGAGCCAGCTCTTCTCATAAAGCGGACGGCTCGCGTTCTCAATGCACCGGAGGTCGACCGCCAAGTCGATGTCGAGCGCGGACGGCGGCGGCGGCCAGCCCCCGCTCCCGATCTCTTTGCTCATTTGGCGCCGAGCTTGGAGCGCGACGCGCTCTTTGGCGAGCTGGAACTCCACTGCGAAGTTGGTGTGAAGAGCAGAGTCGTGCCAGCTGTACGACAGTAGGATTCCTAGAACCCAAGAGGTTGAGCTCTAGGAATTCCTAGTGCGCAAAGCTCAGCTGACTCAGCTGACGGAGGCGTGCGCTTCAAGCTGCGCGCTTCAGCTGCGTGCTCGTTCTCCGCGACTGAGTGCCGGCTGTGTCCAAAATGGGCCAGGCGGACTCGAAGCCCTCCGCAATTCCGATCCTCGAGCTGAAGTCCGACCTCGACGAGGCCGCCGAGCCGATTGTGGCAGCTGTCGCCTCTGCCGGGACTCCCTCTGCCGCCGCGCTGGCGCATTCCACCTTCGATGGCAGCGACTCGCAGGACGGCGTTGGGGCGAACGACCCCGCCGCCGCGCCCGCGTCGCCGGCAATCGCAAAAGGCTCGCTGCCTGTGGAGGACTACCGGCTGGAGGAGACGGTGCTCGGCGAGGGCGCGTTTGCGAAAGTGAAGCTTGCGACGTCAAAGCGTACGGGCGATCGGGTGGCGGTGAAGATCATCAAGCGCAAGAAGCTCAACGAGCGGGCCGAGACGCTGCTGCAGCGCGAGGTCCTGCACCACGAGAAGTTGCGCCACGAGAACATCGTGCGGCTGCATGGCTGGATCAAGGGGCCGAAGAAGTACTACCTCGTGATGGAATACTGCCCGCACGGCGACCTGCTGCGGTATGTGAACGAGCAGGGGATCCTGTCGGACAAGGTGGCGCTGCAATTCTTCGGCGACCTGATGGAGGGCATCCACTTCTGCCACGCGCTCGGCATCCACCACCGCGACCTCAAGCTCGAGAACCTCATGCTCGGCGGATCCCCCGCGCGGCTACGCGTCAAGATAGCCGACTTTGGCCTCTCCGAGCTGCAGCAGCCGCCGACACTGGAGGCGGGCGTCTCTAACTCGCGCACGTTCTGCGGCTCGCCGCTGTACGCGGCGCCGGAACTGATGACCGAGGGCGCGACGCCGCACGGGTACGACGCGTCGCGCTCCGACATCTGGTCGTGCGGCATCGTGCTGTACGCGCTGCTCTCGTCGGCGCTGCCGTTCGACGCCGAGGACATCAACTCGCTTGTGCGCCTCGTACAGCGAGGCGTGCCCAACTCTCCCGTTCCCGAGAGCCGTGGCGCTGACGCCGTCGACCTCGTGTCGCGCATGCTCTCGGTCAACCCAGCGACCCGCCCATCGGCCGCCGACGTCCTCAAGAGTAAGTGGCTGAAAGGGCCGATCCGCGCGTCTTCAACGATGGCTGACCTTGAGACAATCAAGAAGAAGGCAGAGCACCAGCCCTCGCTGCCAGCGACGAGGGAGGAGAAGGCGGAGAAGGCGCGCGCCGAGCCGCGCCGCCGCGGCGCGAGCGCGACATCACAGTATTTCAAGGCGCTCAAGGAGGAGGTGCGCGACGACGAGGCCAGCAGGGCCGCCGCCAGGACCGCTGCTGACATGACACTCGCGCCCGTGCTCGAGAAGCTGCCCGTGGCGGCGGCCGAGGCGGCCGAGGTGGCCGCTGCAACGGACGGCGCCGACTGCCCGAGCGGCGAGGCCCATGGCGGCGACCTGGCCGTGAGGAAGGGGGGCGCCCGCATGACGCAGGAGGAGAAGGCGGAGATTCAGCGTCTCAAGGAGGAGCGCAAGAATCGGATAAGTTAGCTCTGTTTAGCCCGGTCACACGCCTCGAAGGCTTTCTCGAGCGCAGCCAACTGCCGCGCGAGCGAGTGCAGGAAGCCACCAGAGGGCCGCTCATTCAGGATCCCCGCGAGGCCCGCCGCCGCCACCGCGCCCGCCGCCGCCGCGCCCGCCGCCGCGTCCGCCGCCGTGCCCGCCGCAGCTCTCTCGATCAACGAGGTGGCCGCAGTGTCTTCGTCGGAGGGAGGGAGAGCCGCGGCGTCGGAGGCGTCAATGGCGGCGTCGGCGGCGACGGGCGCGTCTTTGAGCGTGAGGAGGGCGTGGCAACGCCGGAGGATGCGACGGTGTGCAGCGCGGAAGTGGTCGGTGGTGAGCTGCTCGAATGGCGATGAGAGGTGCTTGAGAGTCGTCATCATCGACTTGAGCGAGAGCAGCAGCGCGCCCTCATTGTACCGCCGCGCGTGGTGTGCTCCCTCCGAGGTGCCCAACTGCTTCTCGTACCCTGCCTCGTTGTAATATGGCTGCTCACACAGCACAAGCGCCTGGATCGAGAGCAGCACCTGTGAGGCGTGCTCGCGGTCAGTGATGGCGGTCGCACAAGCTTAGCTGCGTCGGGGACGGCGCACCTGCAGAACGGTTGACTCCTCAGGGTTCCACAGCTCGCACGACTGACGGCCGGTCCACGTGCCGAGAAGCGAGAGGCACACCTTGCCATTTTCGTAGAGATTGGGGTTAACACGTTCGCCGTGCGAGACGTAGTGCACGCTCGGCGGCTGCTGCGGGAAGTCAGGGGGGAGCTGGATGTCGAAAACGAACACTGCGTCGACGTACGGCGTCGCGGGCGGCCCGAGGACCAGCGCACGCAGCAAGTCGACGCGCCCCGCGTACGCCGCCACGTGAATGCCACGGGGGAGGCCCGCCTGCAGCAGCTGCCATTGCTTGCGCACGGTCCGCGTGAACTGTGCCGTCGGCGCGGGCGCGCTCGCTCCCTGCGACGCATAGTAGTGTCCCTCAGGATCCGCATCGTCCTCCACCCAGAACTGCGCGTGCGCTCCGTAAGCCGCCTCTGCTTCGTCGTCACTCTGCGAACCGCCCACCGCCTCGGCCAGCGCCCCGGGGAGCGTGGCAGAGGGCGATGAGGCGGCGTTCGGTGTCGTCGCGACTGGCTCAGCCGCGGTGGGGGCGCGAGTGGAGGCCGTGGGCGCGGACGCCGGCGGGCGCTCGACGCCATCAATCTCGGCCTGAGCGGAGGCGAGGGCGCGCGCAGCGGCGTCGTTAGGCGCAGCGCCGGTGGCGACGAGGTGATCGAAGAGCGTCTTGACGCGCCGCTGCATCGACGCCTTCGCCGCCGCCTCGCGGACTGCCTCCTCGCGCGCGCGCGCGCCCTCGCCCTCGTCGTCTTCCTCCGCAGTATCGTACGCCTCCTCCTCGTCATCGACGCCGTCGGCGTCGGCGTCTTTGCTGTCACCGTCGTCCGCGCCGTCAGCGGTGGAGCGACCTGCCATCACCCCATCCTCGTCGCCCTCGTCGCCCGTCACTGTCTCCCATCCCGACGAGCCATCGTCGTCGCTGCGCCCGCCCTCCTCCTCATCGTACGAGCCATCGTCCTCGATCGCCTCGTCGTCCTCGTCGGTGTTCACCACATAGAGCTCCTCCGGGGGCACCTCGCTCACGGATCCATCCATCCACCGCACGCGGAGCCGCAGCCCGACCGCCTGCACCTCGCCCACCCATGCAATTCTGTCGACGCCGACGCCCTCTTCGTCCTCTTCGCCACCCTCCTCCTCCTCCTCTTGTGGAGCCGGTGCGATCAGGTCGCCACGACGGCTTCCCGCCGCCCACCATTCCGCCGGTTTGCCGTCACCCTCCGTCGCCCTTGCGGGCGCCGGCGACGCAGCCGCCGCCGTAAGCTGGGCGGCCTCGGCGGCGGCAGCGGCGCCGCCGTTGGCGGCGGCGGAGGCAGTGGCGGCGGAGGCAGTGGCGGCGGCGGCTTCGAGCGTGACGGCAGAACCGGCGGCGGCGGGAGCAGCAACAGCGACGGCGAGAGCGGGAGCGTCGTCGCCGACGGCAGGGCCGGGGGCGGCGGGCGGCGGGAGGCGGAGGACAGTGTCGCCCACCTTGAAATTGAAATCCGGGTGGGGGGCGACATCGAAGACGGGGACGACCTCGCGCTCTGAACCGTCGCGCCACGTCACTACGCAGAGGCGCTGGTCGTGATCGACGCTCTCAACGAGGCCGACGGGCGCTGGCGAGCCCGTCTCGGCCGTCTTGCCCACGACGAAGTCCTGCGGCCAGAACTCGTAGTACCCGTCCACATGCTTGGCGGGCGAGAAGGTGGTGGCGGGCGCGTCGTTCGTGGTGGTGCCGTCCTGCCAGATCACGTCGACCCGCGTGTGGCACGCGCGCACCTCCACGCACACGTCGACAGGCGACTTCCTGGCCTTCTTGCGCGTGGCCGCCGCTGTCCCCTCCGTCTCAGCACGCCCCGCCACCAGCGCGTCATAATCGGCCGGGAGCAGCGCCGCGTGCTCGCCGAGGCGCCAGCACGCGCGCGCGTGGTGCTCGCGGAGCTCGACGAGGCGAGACGGCCGCTGCATCTCGGGCGGTGGCGTCGGGTCAATGTTGGCGTCAGCGTCCGAGGTGGGCGTTGCGGCGAGCCAGCGGATCAACGCTTGCGCCGCCTGCACTCGCACCACCGTCGCCTGCTCGCCGACGTACGCCGAGCGGAACGACCCCTTCAGCCACTTGGCGCGCCGCAGCACGTCGCGCGTCTGTCGCGGGCAGTCGGAAGATGGGAGGAGGGGTGAGGGAGAGGGAGGGGTGAGGGTGAAGGGAGGGGTGAGGGTGAGGGAGGGGAGGGGAGGCCGAGGGGTGGGGCATGCGAGGTGCGCCGAGCTTTCGGTGAGAGCGGCGCAGGCAGTGCGCGGGACTTCGACGCACCGCCGAGACGCGCATGGCGGGCCAGAACCACGTCTGCTCATCCATCGTCGATGAGTGAACCGCCAGCGTGTTCGCGGCGGTGCGGAGTATTTTGCAGCTGGCGCCGTCATCGAAGCTGATCTGCACATTGTCGTAGACCTCGTCGACGCGCCCAAGCCACAGCGCGCGCCGGTGCAGCACGAGTGTGCCCGGACGGCACGCCGCGAGCGGCTGCAGCAGCGTCGTCGGCGCGCGGCCGAGAGGGGAGCCGTCGGAGGCGTGGAGCTCGCAAAACATGCGCATGCCCACGACGATACCCGTCTGCCCGAGCTGGTTTGACGCACGCGTTAGGATGTCGCCGAGGAGGAAGACACGGTCGGCGAGCTGCAGCTCCGAGGTAAATTCCGTTCGCACGCCGGCGTCAAGCGCGCTGTCGTGCTGCCGCCACCGCACATGCGCACTACCGGGCGCGAGCTTGCCGCCCGCCGAATTGTCGGCGATGACTTCGATCTCATCGTCGCCACCGCTGTCCTCGTCCGACGAGTTCGGTGCACGCTCCACAATGCCGATCCGGCTGCCCCGCACCACGAGGTCATCGGTGAAGATCACCTGCATGCGCCCAGGGTGGCGGTCGTGCGCTCCCGTTCGAGCGCCGCTCATGGCGCTAGCGCCCTCGCGTACAACCAGGTGTCTCCGCACGCCCGGTGGCCGCCCCAGGCGAGGCAGCACAGCACCGCGGAGGCGACTCCTGCAGGCTACACAAGTGAGCGCTAGGACAGCGCTAGGAATTCCTTCCTCCGCAGCGATCTCGCTGTCCGCGTGCGGCTGCTCAGGAGGGTGACCGTGTCTGCTCGCAGCTGCATGACGCGGTCGACCTTGGCCTTGGTGACGGGCGTGCTTCTGGGCACGAGCGCACTCTTCCGCCCGGCGCCGAGCAAGATTTGCCGCTCGCGCACCGCTGCCGGGCTGTCGTGCTGCGCCGCCGAGGCAGCCCCTGAGCTGCTCGCACCGCCTGAGGCGCAGGTGCTGCCGGCCGGCTGCCCCTCGTGCGAGGACGAGTGGCTGAAGCGGAGCAAGGAGACAGAAGCGTCTGAGAAGGAGCGGCTCGCTTCGCTGCGCGCCGACGACATGAACACGTACCTGTCGGACATCTGGGACTACGCACAGCGCATGAACGACACGCAGCGGCAGGAGCTTGCGCTCACGCCGGACACGATGCTCCGCTCGTTCATCATCGATTCGTCGACACCGCCGACGAAGCTCCTTGAGCACGTGTACAACGCGACCATGGGGCGTGTGCCGTACGAGCAGGCGTGCTACATTTGCGGTCCGGAGCAGGCACTGCTACTGCGCACGCTCGTCGCGCTCGCGCACCCGCGGCGCTGCCTCGACGTCGGCAGCTTCACCGGGTACTCATCAGCGGCGGTGCTCGAGGCGCTGCCCGCTGACGCTGAGATGACCTGCATCGAGATCGAGCCGACGTACACCGCGCTCCTCGACGAGCTCCTCGGCGACCGCGCGACGGTGCTCACGGGGCCTGCGCTCGCCCACCTCCAGCAGTTTGCCGCCGAGGGTCGCACGTTCGACTTCATCACGCTCGACGCGGACAAGCCGCTGCACGGCGAGTACGTGAACGCGTCGATCGCGCTGCTGCGCCCCGGCGGGCTCATCGTGATGTTCGGGATGCTGCTCTTTCCCACCGCCGAGGATCAAGTGAACACGCAGCGCCCCCCTCCCCTCCCCCTCCTCTCCCTCCCACCCTCCACCTCCTTCCTCGTCTGCCCCCTCCCGTCTTCGCTCCTGTCCGCCCGCCCGCCCGTCCCAGCGGCGCGATGCGAGCGCCGCGTGCCGTCTCCCGCCGGCGCAGGAAGCAATGGAGAAGCTCCACGAGCAGCTGCCCAACCGCACCGACATCGCCACGGCGCAGATGCCCGTCGGCTGCGGGATCCAACTCATGGTCAAGCTCGAGGGCACCGGAGCCGACGCGCCGACGCGCGCGTGGACGGCCGACGACGTGCTCGAGGGCGAGGCGGCAGAGCGAGAGCGCCGGCGCTGGCGGCTGCAGAGCGAGCTCGCCGCCATCGACCGTGTCCTTGAGGCGCAGGGGACGGCGCTCGGCGGTGCGGGCGTCTCCGGCCCGGGGACCGAGGCGCTCACCTCCTCGGGCCTCATCGCGCTCGGCGCGCAGCGTCGCAACGCCGAGGAGGCAGGCTACCCCGCGATGTAGCCCCCGCACGGCCCTCTGGGGTTTTAAACTGGGGTGAGCCGATTTTTGGGACAAACCTAGGATTGGCATTCCTACCCAGTACCGCATTGGAAGTACTAAGCTCACAGGAAAGCCTTCAAACGGGAAGCGCCTTGCCACGCCTCCGCGCTCACGGGCCAGCCAAAGAACCAACACCTCGCCCCTCTCGCGCGGTTTCGCCCACCCACCCGACGTGCGGTTTCACCCGACACCAATGGATCGAGACCACATCGGTGTCGTCGTGCGGTTTCGCCCCCGCACGCGTGCCGAAGGGGCCGTCTGCGCGACAATCGACGACGACAAGCGATCGGTCCGCGTCGAGAACACGGCGTACACGTTCGACGCGGTGCTACCGCCTGAGTCGACCCAGGCCGACGCGTTCGATTGCGTCGTCGACATCGTCGACGCGGTGATGCAAGGCTTCAATGGCACGCTGCTGGCGTACGGGCAGACAGGCTCGGGCAAAACGCACTCCATGATCGGCGACGTCGACGACGAGGCGCAGTGCGGGCTGCTGCCACGCGCGGTGCGTCGCGTATTCGAAGCGATCGTGGCGGACGAGTCGGCCGCCGAGTTTGCTGTTACGTGCTCCTACGTCGAGATCTACAAGGAAGTGGTGCGGGACCTACTGCAGCCCTCGCCGTCGAGCAGCGCCAAGCCGGGCGCCGGCCTCGCGATCCGCGAGAGTCCCGAGCGCGGCGTGTACGTTGACGGGCTAGCGGAGGTGTGCGTCATGAGCGACGCCGATGTCCTCGAATGCCTGCGCTGCGGTAACGCCAACCGCGCGGTCGGCGCGACGCTCATGAACGCGCAGTCATCGAGGTCGCACGCATTGCTGCGGCTGACAGTGCAGCGCAAGCTGCCGAACGGCGCTGTCAACGTCGCCGTGCTCAGCGTCGCCGATCTCGCCGGCTCGGAGAAAGTGTCGAAGACGGGGTCGACGGGGCAGACGCTCGACGAGGCGAAGCAGATCAACAAGTCGCTCTCGGCGCTGTGCCTTGTGATCGGGGCGCTCTCCGACGGCGCTGCGCACGTGCCATACCGCAACTCGAAGCTCACGCGTGTGCTGCAGGAATCGCTCGGTGGCAACTCGAAGACAGTGCTTGTTGTCACGTGCTCGCCCGCTTCCGACAATGCTCAGGAGACTCACTCGTCGCTCCACTTTGCGCGCTCCGCCAAGAAGGTGAAGAACGTCGCTGTTATCAACACGATCGAGTCCGCCGAGTCGCTCCGCGTCACCAACGCCGCCCTCCGAGCCGAGGTCGCAGCCCTCAAGCGCGCCGCCGCCAGCGTCGCCGGTGGTGGCAGCGGTGTCGGCGGCGGCGGCGGCAGCGGCGGCGGCGGCATGTCGTCGTCGTCTTCTTCGATGCTTACGGGCGACGACGGCGACCTGACCTTGCGCGCGGAGGTCGCGCGGCTGACAGCAGTCGCGAAGGCGCACGCCGCTGATCTTGTGGACGAGCAGGCGGCGGCGGCGGCACTGCAGGAGCAGCTGCTGCAGCGGGACGCCGACGCGACAGTCCTCGTCGAGACGGTGACGCGCTTTCTCACGCTTCATGGCGTGGAGCCTGTGCGCCGGACGTCGGGTGCGGGCCTGCGTGGCTTCGTTGAGGCGCTACGCCGTCGGCTTGTTGAAATGGAGGCGGCGCAGGTCGAGGCGGAGCTCGATCAGGAGACGCGCCCCAGTGGTGGTGGTGGTGGTGGTGGTGGTGGTGGTGGTGAGGGCGGTGGCGGTGGCGGTGGTGGCGTGGCGGGCGCGGCCAGCGCGCAATACCGTGCTCAGCTGCTGCTCTCGAAGCAACGCGAGGCGGAGGCAGAAGCTCGCGCGGTGGCAGCGGCGGAGGAGGTCGGTGTGCTGCGCGAGCAGCTCGCTGCGCTCGCGTCAAGCCGCATGGAATCGGTAGCGTCGAAGGGCCGTGGCGGTGGGCCATTGGCGCGCGCTTGGCAGATGACACCGGTCATGCACGCCACGCCACTTTCACCCGCCGCTGGCGCGTGCTTCCGAACGAAGGAGGAGTTCGGCCCGCACTCCCTCCGCCGCGGCCGCCAGTCAGCTGGCGGCCTGGAAGACGCCACGGACACGAGCACGACGATACCTTCGCACGATCCGATCGAAGCGCCGCCATGCGACAGCGAGAGCAAGACTGAGGATTCGGCTGGGGGAGGAGAGCCGGCAGAGGGCGACACAGTGGTTGGGGCGCAGGCAGCGGGCAAGGGGGGAGAAATCGTGACCATCGCAACGAGCGTGACAACGTCGCCGACGCTGTCGCTTCCGGTCACAGTTTGCGGGCGCGAGGAACGGCGTGGGCGCGGCAGGACCGCGCGCGGCCGCAGCTCGCGCCGACCGTCACGCATCGACAGCCCTGAGGGCGACGTGCAGCTTGCAGTCGCGCCCGCGGCGCCGCCGCCCCTGCCCGCTGTCGAAGAGGTCGAGACTCCACACGTGCCGCCGCCGCCGCCGCCGCCGCCGCCGCCGCCGCCGCCGCCGGCACCGGCGACGGCGGCGCCGACACCGGCGGCGCCGGAGGCGGCACGGCAAACAACCCTTTCCGACGAACTGCCGCGCGGCTCGGCCGCGTCGAAGCTTGCTAACGCTGGCGGCGCGAGGCGCGTGCCATTGGGGCGCACACACGAGAACGTGGCTGCCAACCGCGAGTTGGTGCGCGGCCGCAAGGCTGCGCCGAGCCTGCAGAATGAGCGGGCGTCCACGGCGACCGTGTAGAAAGAGCGATTTCTAAGCGGAAGAGTAGTAGTTGCACGGCTCACGCCGCTCGCGTATACGATTCACCCTTGCGGCAGTTTTACGGCCGTAAAGTAATATGCCGGTGCTGGGTGCGGTCTCTTCTCTCACCATCCTTACGGCTTTAGAGCCGTTCCGAAAAAGACTTTCCATTACTCTACACTAGCTAGAGGTGCA
>MDTA01143010.1_pt1 | contig 12350 bp, 11 predicted proteins | sample 811151 | NCBI WGS metagenome assembly MDTA01 (sample SAMN05326648, study PRJNA326480) | marine metagenome | isolation source: seawater | place: Indian Ocean: South | collected 2010
ATATGGATGTATCGCCAGCAAAAGGATTTTCAAGTTTATTTAATGGCATAAATGGAGATGTAATGGAACAGTATCGTGGAGGTAAGTTAAATCCATTTGTAATTACATTATTAGTAGTTGTATTATTTTTTTATTTAGTAATGTTTAATAGTTTAGGGAGTTATGCTAGCGAAGGACAAGAAGTACCCGGATCACAAACTATGAATTTAATGGAGATAATGATGTGGGGAATATTTATATTTTTATTACTAATAAATGGATTACAATATTTTTTCAAAATAGATGTAAGAACGGCAGTAAAAAATTTATGGACAACTCCTGAAGTTGATGTGGAAGTTAAAGGATTAGAAACACAAGAAGAGGAAGAACCAAAACAACATGTTCATATACGACACAAACCACAAAAAGAAGTGTTTCATATAAGAAGAAATATATATAGTTATGATGATGCTAAAGCAGTATGTAAAGCACACGGAGCAAAATTAGCAAATTATAGTCAAATAGAAACAGCATATAATAACGGGGCTGAATGGTGTGGATATGGTTGGTCAGAGGGACAAATGGGACTGTTCCCAACTCAAAAAGAAACATGGGAAAAAATGCAAAAAGGAGCAGAATGTAAAGATGGAAAAAAAGGAAATCATGATTGTGGAAGACCGGGAATAAATGGAGGATATTTTGATAATCCTAATTTAAAATTAGGTGTAAATTGTTGGGGCGTTAAAAGAAAAGCATTTAAAAGAGAAGAAGATAGATTAAATAAACACCAAATCGCTCCTAAAAGTAAAGAACAATGTAAATTTGATGAGAAGGTGCATGAATATAAAAAACGAATTCAAGACTTTAGAATGTCAGCATGGAATAAAAATCAATGGAAATCTCCAGAATTTAATCATGGTTATGATGTAGATGATATAGAACAAGAAATGGCAGCAAAGAAACCTAGAGAAGTAGTTCATACACATAAAGCACATAAGCATGTATTACCACCACAACAGAAAGCATCAAAAAAACCAGAAGGAAGTTCAGCAACAGCACCACCAACAACAAAATAAAAAAATTAATTATTAATAATTATAATTAATTTTTTCTAGTAGTTTTTTTAGATTTTCGTTTTCGTTTTTTAGTATATTTTTTAGACCCTCCTAATTTATTTATTTCTAATAATTTATTGTATAATAAATCATCAATTTGTTGATTATCAAGTATGTTTTCCATATTAATAACATTGTTTTCTGGATAATCACCACCAGACATTGATTCTAAAGCGGCTGAATTAGCTTTCTCGTGTAAAACGGCTAACGGTAATGGAACATTCAAATTATCAAAAGTTCCTTTTTTAAATGGATTTTCTCCACCTACCATAACAGGTAATCCTTGTTTGGCAATAATACTATTAATTTTAAATCCCATGCTTAAAACATCACCACCTTCTTTATATACTGTAAAATCATTTTGGTTCATTTAATATATTTAAATATATTAATCCAATAATTTAAACATTAATTCTTCATTATTTTTAATAATATCCTCATCATAATTTTTATTTATAAATAAATAAACAGCGTTAGATATTTCATCATTAAAATCTGATGTTTTTAAATCTAAAAAGTGAGGTTCCCAATAATTTTCATAAAAATTTTCAGCAAGATAGTATATTTTATCGTGTAATTTATTATTAAATTTATTTAAATTATCATTTTCTAAAATATTGTACAATTCGTCATTTTCTAGAAAATCATCTAAATCCCAATCGTTTCTAATTTCTTTCCATAATTCATCATATTCTTGTTCATCTAATAATTGCTCCATTATTGCGAATGTCTATATAATATAGAAGCGATCATGTTTTTAAACCCTTTATCGTCAATAATTCTAGAATTATTATTTTTAAGCAACTCTTTTATGCTATTAATAAAAATATTAACTTTTTTCAAATTATCTCTATAAAGTAACCATTGCTTAAAATCCTCTTGTTCAAGTAAATTCATATTTTCTAATCTAGTTTTGTTAATTTTTTTTAAAGCATTTAATGTGTATGTATCAATTTTTTCTTTATTGAGAGGTAAATAATTTATTTGCTTACTCATATAAATTATTTTGTATAACTCCTTTTAATATCATTTACATATTTAATATCTCTTTTACTTTTTATGTATTTCATAAGATACTTAACTTTTTCTTCATCAGGAATACAATCTAATAAACAATTTTCAACTAACTTAAGTGTAAGGGGACTTGTGACTTTAGTATTTTGAAATTTTAACTTTCCATCAGATATTTCAATAACAGCATTTTCTAAATTATTTTGTTCGGCGTAACCAAAAATACTATCAGATAAATTATTTCTAGTTTCTCTTAATTGTCTTATTTCACCTTGATATTGTTTTATTTTATTATCTAAACTGACCCAGTTTTGAATATTTTTTTGAAAATCTCCCATATAGTATATGATATGAATTAATATTTAAATATTTATATCATAACTTTAACGACGTCTTTTAGTTTTTTTAGATTTCTTTTTTTGCATATGTTTTTGTGCCTTGTAAAGTAAAAAAGGTAATAAAGCAGTTTTAAGAGCTCCTACAACACTACCACCTCTTCTGCGTCTAGATTTTCTTCTACCTTTTCTTCCTCTTCTTTTAGTTCTTTTACGCATACGACGAGTTCTTCGTTTTGCCATTATATATTATATAAATATTTTTATCTTATTTTATTAGAATTTAATAATATTTTATTACGCATCAGTAATATAAAAATTCCTAAAATTAGTAAAAAACTTATAAATACAAAAATTATAGATAAATAAATATATGGATATATTTCTTTTAATATTAAATCAATTAAAGGCTTCATCATTTTTTTAAATTCGTCTTTAACATCTTTTCTGTTTAAGATATCAATACAATCATTTATTAAAGTTTCTTTAATGCTCATATATTAAAGTTTTTTTATAAATATAAATTATTTGCGAAAAGATTAAAAAAAATATATCTTATTATTTTTTAAATGAATACTGTTGCAAAACTGAAAAATTACGATTTTCAGCAAATTAATTTATTAACACCTAGGCCTTTACAGGGTGGAACTTATTTTTCTAAAGTTGTAGAAAATGGCGATAATCTATTAATACAAACTCCTAAAATATATACAAAAAAAGGTATTCACAAAACGGGTAAAAAAATTTATTGTGATTTATTGTTTAGTCTAGATGACGCAATATTACTAGATTGGTTTAAAAATTTGGAGGATAGAATAAGAGAAATAATATATGAAAACAGAGAATTATGGTTTTATGAAGAACTTACTTTAGAAGATATTGAGTATAATTGGATTGAAAGTATAAGAAATTATAAAAAAAAATTTTTGTGCCGAACAACATTAAACAAAACTTTAGATAGTTTAAGAATATTTAACGAAGAAGGAATGGCAATGCAAATAAATGATTTAAAACCTGAATCAAAAATAATTTGTATATTAGAAATTAGTGGATTAAAGTTTAATTCAACAAGTTTTCACTTAGAATTTGGAATTAAACAAATAATGATTTTAGATGATACAAATAAATTTGATAAATGTTTAATAAAATATAATACGGGTCCTCAAATTAAAAACGAACAAGAACCACAGAAAATTCTAGAAAAAAATGTAGAAGAAAATGTAGGAGAAGAAAATGGAGAAGAAGAAAATGTAGAAGAAGAAAATGTAGAAGAAGAAAATGTAGAAGAAGAAAATGTAGAAGGAAATGTAGAAGAAAATGTAGAAGAAAATGTAGAAGGAAATGTAGAAGAAAAAGTACAAGAAAATGTAGAAGAAAATGTAGAAGAAAATGTAGAAACAGAAAAAAAATTAGAAAATGAAGAAAAAAATGATGAAGAAAACGAAGAAATTGAGAATTCAGTCAATCAAGATAATGTAAAAAAAGAAATTAAAGAATTTATAAATGAAAAAGAAACAGAGAAGAAAGATTTAGAAAAAAATGAAGAATTGAAAGAATTTGTTTTAGAGATACCAAAAAATGAAGAAGTTGTTAATTTAAGAGATCCTAACGAAATATATTTAGATATTTATAAAGCAGCAAAAGAAAAAGCTAGACAAGCAAAATTAGCAGCAGTAAAAGCTTATTTAGAAGCAAAAAAAATAAAACAATCATATTTAATAGATGAATTAGATAGTTCAGATGATGATAGTGGATTTGACGATGAAGTATTTAGCGAAAAGTAAGAGATATTAGATAAAATAGTTTTCTACAAAAATTATTTTATCCTATAATTTTATAAAGAATGATTAGTAGTATCAACAAATTAATTAAAAAATTAACGAGTAATACAGCAGTAATGGCTATCGCTGCTGTTTTTGTAATTTATGCTTTATATAATTATTCATCCAACAAATCAATGATTCTTAGTAATATGGAAAACGCACATCAGCAAAATACTGGTGAATCTAGTGTAGATGGAGGTGCTTCAAATTATCAACCAGCAGAACCAGAAGGTGATAACGAAGAATATGGACAGGCAGATGGTATGGGAACTGATACTTATGGACTACCACCAAGTTGTGCTAAACAAGAAGTAGTAAATCCTAGTGAATTATTACCAAGAGATGATAATAGTGATTTTTCAAAATTGAATCCACAAGGAGCAGGTGATTTACAAAATGTTAGTTTATTGAAAGCTGGTCACCATATTGGTATTAATACTGTTGGACAAAGTTTAAGAAATGCTAACTTACAATTAAGAAGTGAGCCACCTAATCCAAAAATGGAAACCGGACCATGGAACACTAGCACAATTACTGGAGATCCTTACAGAAGACCTTTAGAAATTGGAAGCAATTAAATATAATTTTATAATATGAATTAATATAATCATATTATATATGAATTTAGACATTAATGGGTTTGGATATATATTAATAGTTTTAATAATTGGATTATCATTAAAAATATATTTAGAATCTGATGCTTTTAATTTAAAATGTATTGTTTCTGATGTAGATGGACAACAATATTGCGTTAGAGAACGATCAAAACTTCAATTAGCAGCAGATTTGTTAGCAAAAACTACACAAAAAATGAAAAGTTTAGTGAAGTATATGAATAAGGAATATAGTGATAGAGAAAATGTTAAAAGACTAGTAAAAGGATTTCAACCAAAAAAAATTGTTGAGATTTTACCTACAAGTAAATTTACAGCATATTCAGAAAATAAAGGACAAAAATTGGCATTTTGTGTAACAAAAACTAAATTAGGAGATCAATTAATAGATGAAAATACATTGATGTTTGTAGCTATTCATGAGATGTCTCATATAGCAACAAAAAGTGTAGGTCATACTAAAGAATTTTGGGGTAATTTTAAATTTTTATTACAAAATGCCGTAAAAATGGGTATTTATAAACCAAAAAATTATAAAAAGAAAAATATGTTGTATTGTGGTATGAAAATAACAGATAATCCATATTATGATCTTTAATCTAAACCTAATTGAACTTTAGTTTCACACCATTTATGATTTTCAATATCATAATCAATTTTATTTCCTATGTTCTTATAAACTTTAAATTTATAAGATACATCTTTTTCTACAATTTTACAACTTTCTTCTACTAGTTTAAAATTTAATGGTATTGGTGGGAAAAATGTATCACATTCAAAATTTTGATCAATTTCAGTTAAAAATATTTTATCAATTTTATCACTATGTATAAATCTGTTATAAATAGCTTCACCCCCTATTATCCATATTTTATCATATTTAAACATTCCAGTCCATTCCGTTATATTTGCTTCACTATAATCTTTATTATATAAAACATATGTATTATCGTGTTTAACTGCTGAAGCCATACTATTAGAAAGAATAATATTATCCCTATATGGTAAAGGTCTATCATTCAAACTTAACCATGTATTTTTTCCCATAACAACCGCATTGTTACCATAACCGATCGTCATTTTTTTGAAATATTGCATTTCATTTTTTAATTTCCATGGTAATTGGTTTTTATATCCAATTCCTCTGTTTTTACAAATTGCAGCAATGATATTCATTTAAATATATATATATAAAATATATATATGTCTAATATGTTTCAAATAAAATATATTATTGATAATAAAATAGAACATACTTATGTATTTGGTGATAATACAAAGAAAAATGTTATAGATAAAAATACAACATATGTTGATGAATATATATACTCAGACGATTCAATTTCTAGAATTAAAGAAAAAATAATGAAATATACTGATTTAGAAAAATGTAAAAATGAGATGTATTTATTTGCTATAAATGAAGATTACATAAATTCTGTAATTAGTTATAATCAATTAACACAAATGAATAATTTTGATATGACATATGATATATACTGTGATTTTTTGTCTAATATTAATGATAATATTAATATAAAAGATTGTAATGTAGGAGAAAAAAAAATATATTCTTATGAAGATTTAATTAATAATAAAGATATTAAATGGGATAAAAAAAATAAATTTTTAATTTCATTGGGTCAAAAATTAATTTTTAAAAAAAAATATCCATATGTTGTTAATCCTTATAATATTAGAAAAATGAATAGTATAATTCAAGAAAATATTAGCAATATGATAATGTATAACAACGATGAATTATTATTTAAATATGGAAATATAGATAATACATTATATCTATGCATAGCTTCCGATGTTGTAAAATCTACAAAAAAATATGGAATTAGTGATAAATACATATTAAATTTATACTATCCAAAACTATATTTAAATGACAAGATAAGAACAGCTAATGAATTAGAGAAAAAAACTGATAATTTATATTATGAAAATATAGAAGAATTATCAAAAAATTTTGATAATTATAATGAAAGAATAAGAATATTTAATGAAGATTTTAATGAAATAAAATACAATGAAAAAGGAATATTAAATATATTTTTTACTATTCATCCAAAATCTGAAATAAAATTACCATTAGAAATATTATTTAAAATTATAAATTCAAATGATACAATCCCATTTATAAAATATAATCCAGGTAAAAAATTTGAAAACATATATAGATTATATTGTAGCGATCATGTATCAAAAGAAGGTACAAAAATACCAGTTTTGTATGTAAATGAGAAAAGTAAAAAATATAAAATATTTAAATTACTAAAAAAATTAAGTTTGAGACAAAAATTAGGATTTTATATAGTTAGCAACGATAATGAAATATTTTGTGAATTATCTGAAAATGGAAATATTGATATAAAAATAGATTTTGATAAACCAAAAACAAAAAATGAAATTGAAAAATTAATACAAAATATCGTAAATGAAAATTTGCTAATAAAGATTTACGATTTTTTATCAAAAAGTGGTTATGATTATGTTACTTTTAATACATTTGATGATACAAACATAGAAATAAATAAAATAAATTATAAATATAGGTTTTCTCACAAAAAGAAAATAAATTTAAATAAATTTATAGGTTGTTTATCAACTGTATTTACTATTAATAAAGGAACAATATCTAAATTAGGAGAACAAATAAATTTAACATACAAAAGAGTTGCGTTTTATAATAAAATGAACAGTATTAATGAATTTATAACACAACAAGTACAACAGCAAACTTCTTATGATGATTTAATTGAAAATTTAATGAAAAATGAAAACATAAATTTTAAAAAAGCAAAAGAATATTATGATAAATGGCGCGAAGAAGTTCAATTACAAGTAGATACATTTGAAAATAAAAAAATAAAAATAATGGACAATCCGGGATTTAAAATAATTATGGAATTGAAAAATAATGTTAAAATGCAACAAGAATTAGAAATAATGATTGAAAATATAAATCATATAGGTTATTTACCACACATAAATAAGTACATAAATGGATTAATAAATATATCAATGAAAAATACAAAAAACGATAAAGTGAAAAAACTATGTTTAAAAAAAGAAGAAATTATTGTGGAAGAAAAAAGAGAAGAAGTTCAGAAAATTGAAGAAATGATAAATAAAAATTTATCTACCGTTACAGACGCATTAACATTTGATGTAGATGAAACACCAGCAGCAATTACACAAGAAGAAGAAAAGGATGTTCAAGGATTTTTTGATATGGATGATAGTTCAAGTGAAAGTGATAGCGATAGTGATGGAGATATTAGTGACATAGAAGGAGGTGCAAGTCCAAATCATTTTGTAGATCCAATACAAAATAGAAATTACGATATACTACGAGAATTAGGAATTGGAATTAATGAACAAATCGGCAATCAAGGACTAGAAGGTTGGAATTTACCAGAAAATATAACGGATGCCCAACGAGAATTTCTAGAAGAAATGGTCGGCGATGATAGAGCTTTATTTTTTCAAAATCCAGATGAATTAGATGGAGTTCAACAGGCAACCTGGGAAGTGTGGCACGAAGAGTTTAATGCGCTAGGCAATCAAGAAGGAGGTGGAGAGGCTGAAAATTATAAAAAGCGCGAAGATAGATTATCACCAGTTATAGTTAATGAATTTGATGAACACGAAAATGTATTTCATATAGGTGAAAAAGAAGGTGAGAAAGAAGATGACGAGGAATTGTTAGAGCAACAAGTGAGAGATCAACAATTAATATTAGAAGAACAAAATGCATTAATTGAAGAAATGATGAGACAATATGAACAACAGCAATCGGGTGGAGCGGGCGAAGATGAAATAGATGTTGATTTAACAAAAATATCATTATCTGGTTCAAAAAATTATTTTACAAATAGAATAAAAAATAGACAACCAGATTTGCTGGTGAAAGAAGATCCGAAGAGTAGATTTGCTAGTTATACAAAAACTTGTCCTTGGCAATATAAAAGAGTTCCTGTAGTAATTAATTCCGATGAAAAGAAAGAAATAGATAGATTAGATAGAGAATCGGGAAGTAAATCATATGATGAACATATAACATCTACACAGGGAGATACTACACAACATTATATATGTCCGCGTTTTTGGTGTATAAGGGATGACAATGGAAAAGGACGAAGTTTATCATTAAAACAAGTGAATGATGGTGAATGTGGTGGTTGGGATGCTGTGATACCAGCAGGATCAAAAAAAGTGCCAAAAGGAAAAAGAATATTTGAATTTACAGATAATAGGTATCATGAAGGTAAAGAAGATAATCCATTGTCATATAAACAATTTTATCCTAGTTTTATGTCACCAGATAATCATCCAGACAAGTTATGTTCTCCGTGTTGTTATGGAACACCAAACGCGTATGGTGATTGGGAAGTAATTGACAGAGATAAAAAAGGAAACCCAATAAAATTTAAAAGCAAAATAACAGGTGAAGAAAAGAAAAATATAAAAAATGAAACATTAAAAGATATGTATAAGGGAAATCCAACATTTGAAAGAGACGATAAAGGTAATATAAAGATGGATACAATAAAAGGAGAATTACAAAAAAGAGTTTTACCGAAACCAGCAAGAACAAAAATATATGAGCGATGTACATCAAAAAAAGAAGAAAAATTAAAAGAAAATATTAAATTAGATGTGAGACAAGTAAGAGTAGAAGAAGCCCCATTAATAGGAACATTTCCGTTAAAATCAGGTCAATTAGGTTATTTGAATAAAGCAATGCAGAAATTTTTGGGAATAGATAATAAATCTAGATGTTATAGAGGTAGTAATGATTCAAGATTAAAACAAAATGTGCCTTGTTTGTTAAGATATGGTGTTGAAAACAATAAGAATCAGTCATTTTTAGCTTGTATAGCAAATGTATATGAGAAAATAAAAAAAAATAAGGAGTTAAAATTTCGTTATATAGATAGAAATAAAACAAAAACAATAAAAAATATTAAGTCTGAAATTTTAAAAAATTTATCATTAGATAAATTTATAACAGCACAAAAAGGTAATTTAATAAGTTTATTTGAAAAAGAAAGACAGGTAAATGCTGATAAATTAGGATATATAAAATCAAGTAAAATACTACAAGAAATTTATAAAACCAAAAAAAATTCAGAATTTTTAAATAGAGTAGTATCATCTTATTTACATTTTATAGATTATATAAAAGATGATAAAAGTGTAATAAGTCATGAATATGTATGGGATTTAGTATGTGAGCCAAAAAATGAGGATAATTGTGGTGTATTATTTAATAACGGAATAAATATTATTATATTTAATAATCCAAATGATGATATATCAGAGAAGATGGAAATAATATGTCCAAAAGGAGATTATTCAGAGAAATTTTATGATGAAAATAGAAAAACAATATTTATATACAAACAGGGTAATTACTATGAACCAATATATGAAGTAGAGATGGGAACTAAGGTGAGATATAAAATAAATACAATATTTGATTTAAGAAATCTCTCCCAGTATGATAGTTTAAAGGAGATAACTAATGTACTAGAATTAATACAAAATAAATTACAGAGTGAATGTAATAGTATATTAAATATAAGAAATAAAAATTATAATTTTGTAGAAAACATAACATTAGACGAACTATTGTATTATTTGAAAGAAATAAAATTAGTAAAGAATAAAAGTGATATAATTCAACTAGTTAATAATGATTTGCAAGTAGTAGGTGTATTAATAGGTAAAATGTATATACCAAATAAACCATCAGGTATAAAATTAGATTTAAAGAAAAAAATGTTAGAGAGTGATTTGAAGTTATATTCAAATTATGAAGATACTATAAAATATTTGAAAGAAATATGGGAGAAATCAGAAAAAAAAATAAAAAGTAATCCACATAGTATAATACTGAATGATGGAATGATAGTAGGAATATTAACAATGACTAATCAATTTGTTCAAATATTTCCATTAAAGAAATATGAAGAAGGTGACGAAGGTGAATTAGAAATAATAAATAATAATGATTATGTAAAAGTGGAAAATGAAACAATGTATAACTATAGAAAAACATCAGAATTTTTGGAAGACAAAGAAAGAATAGAAACAATAAAAAAAATAAAATTAGAAGATAATTTTTATAAGATGTTTCGCAATATGTTTAAAATACAGATAAATAAGATAATAAATTATGAAACAAAAAAAGAATTATTAGAATTAATAGATAGCTTAGAGTATGATTATATGGAAAAAATTGAAATGGTAAGAGAAAAAATAGAAAGATTATTGTCAGAAGATTATGTAGAATTTGTGGAGTTTAAAGATTTAGATGTGTTAGAATTGGAGATGTGTATGGGATTAAATAAAGAGAATTGTGATAAAAAAGAATATTGTTCTTTTTCAAACGAGAAAAATGTGTGTGGAATATTATTACCAAAAAATAATTTAATAAATGATAATAATAATGAGGAATTATATTATTTAAAATTATCAGATGAATTGGTGCGATATTATAAAATAAGAAAATATGTATTTTCAAATCGCTCATATTTATCATTTGAGCATATAGAATATAATATAACAGATCAGGAAGTAATATTATTAGAAGAAGTGTTAGAAAAATATTTGGAGAATTTAATAGTTTATAATAAAAATGTTTATATAAAATCAATAAATAAATATGATATATTGAATGTTAAAAATGATTGGATGCCAGTAAATAATTATAGTTTAGATGATAAGAAAAAGATAATATTAAAACCTAGAAAAATAACAAAAGAAAAAAAGAAAAAAGAAACACTAGTTGAAAAACCAAAAGAGAAAATAGTCATTAAACCAAAAAAAATAAAAAAACGATTTAAATTAAAAATGATATCAAAAGAAGAAAAGAAAAAGATAGATAAGAAAAAGGATTCGGATAGACACAATATATTAAGAGAAGCAGTAAGAAGTTTAACACAAAAAAAATTAGACATGAAAGGTGATTATAAGAATTTTGTTTGGGAAGATTATACAGAAAAAGAATTTTGGGATACAGATAGTCAATATATAGATAAGAAACAACAAGTTCCTTTAATTAAATATTCATTAAACAATGATTCAGATTATCCAATAGTATTTGAAAAGAAAGGTTGGAAAGAAATATATGAAAAATTGATAGAAATGGAAGTTCCAGGATTAGGATATAAACAAGGAATATTGAAACCTATGCAATCAGAATTGAAAAAAGCATGGAAGAGTAGAAAAGATAAATGGAAGGATTTGAAGAAAAGTTCATCTGAGAAAATAACATGGAGTAAAGCAGCAAAAAGAGAGATAGCATTATTGTTAGGTAAAGATTGGAAAAAAGTATAAATAATTAATAAATAAATAATTATTTATGCATGTGTTGTCTATTAGGAAATAATTGGAAACTATTATAGTATGTATTATTATTACTATTATTACTATTATTACTATTATTAGGTG
>MDTA01055953.1_pt1 | contig 12348 bp, 11 predicted proteins | sample 811151 | NCBI WGS metagenome assembly MDTA01 (sample SAMN05326648, study PRJNA326480) | marine metagenome | isolation source: seawater | place: Indian Ocean: South | collected 2010
CTTTTAAATTTATTCTTATGTCCGACAAATCAACAAGTTTCTCTTTATAGTTATTTCTAAGAAAACCTTTGCTAGTAATATCTTTTACAATTTTTAAAAAATGACTTTGATCTTCACTTATATGATCATTGCTTTCCTCATTCATATTATCTGGTTTTTTAATAGATGGTGTGTGTGCCAGATCTTCTCTATTTAAATACGATATAGCTAATTCTCTAAATATATAGTCTAAAATAGATGTTGCGCTTAAAATTCTATCGTTACCAAATACTTTGCCAGAAGGTTCAAATTTTGTTCCAACGTATGCACTCACAAATTCATCTAACGGCACCCCATATTGCAATCCTAATGATACTGCAATAGCGAAGTTATTCATTAATGCTTTTACCAGCTCTCCTTCTTTGCTGGTATCTATGAAAATTTCTCCTATTTTACCATCCTCATATTCACCTGTATGAAGATATACTTTGTGATTCCCAATTGTAGCTTTTTGAATATAACCTTTTCTTCTATCTGGCATTCCAAATCTTAAATTATTATCTTTATTAGATTGACTAATAAAGTTGCTATTTTTAAGTTTATTCTCTATTTTTTCAGGAATCACATCTATTGAAGGGCTATTTTCATGCTTTTTGATATTATTTTTTTGATCTAAACTCTTAGTTTTTCTTTTATCAAGTTTCACGTCTAGTATCTCATATTTACCATCATCTCTTTTCTCTAAATTTTGGAGTTCTACGTCACTTACTTCCTCTAAATAATGACTTACTTTAAAGGAACAGTTATAAAATGTTTCAACTAGATATTTTGCCATAAATAAATAATAATTTTTTTGAGTCTTATTATAATTAATGTATATACAAAATAATATTTTAGTCTAATTTATTTTTTACAATTTAAAATTGAAAAAAAACTAAAAATTAATGTTGACAGTATTTAAAGAAATTTTTACTTGGTGGAATCATCAAACTCTAGGTACAAGAATATATACAATTATTTTTGGAAAATTAATCGGCAAAGATGAATTTGGAAACAAATATTACCAAAGTAAAAAAGGACGACGTTGGGTAATTTATAATGGCGAAGTTGAGGCAACAAAAATACCCAATGAGTGGTATTCATGGATTCATTTTACAAATAATAAAATAGAAAATGTACACAATTTAGATAAATATGAATGGCAAAAACCCCATAAATCAAATCAAACTGGTTCTAGGAATGCTTATAGACCGGATAAAAAAAATGATATAAAGAAAAAATATAAATCGTGGAAAGAATAATTAAAATTTTTATATTTATTTTTCTTTTAAATTCTTTATTAATTAATTTTTCAAAAGCTTCAAATGATAGTCCTATAAAATTTGTTGAAATTAAAATATTAGATAAAGTGAGTTCAGTTAATAGTAAATTGACTTTAGAAGTCGGAAATGAAGTTAAATTTGAAAACTTATTAATCAAAACTCTAAAATGTAAAAATTCTGAGTTTGATGATAATCCAGAGATTACAGCATATATTCAAGTGCGAGATTTAAACATGTCAAAAAATGATCAAGTTTTTGTATTCAATGGATGGTTTTTTTCCTCAAGTCCATCAGTTAATCCTTTCGATCATCCGGTATATGATATTTGGTTATCAAAATGCTATTAAACTATTTTTTCTTTATCCAACCAGGAAACATTAAAATCAGATTCTAAAAATTTTTGATGATTTAATAATTTTTTATGTAGAGGGATCGTTGTTGTAATTCCTTCAATTACAAACTCATCTAGTGATCTATTCATTCTTTGGATGGCTTCAGTTCTATTTCTACCATGACATATTAATTTACAAACCATGCTATCATAGTAAGGTGTAATTTTGTATCCCTGATAAATTGATCCATCTACTCTTGTTCTAAATCCAGATGGTTGATGGCACATACCTATTGTTCCAGGAGATGGTTGAAAATTTTTACTCGGATCTTCTGCATTTATTCTACACTCAATAGCATGTCCCCTTGTATTAATATCTGATTGTCTTAAAGCAGTTTCCCCAGTATATGCAATCCAGATTTGCTCTTTTATAATATCTATTCCTGTAACCATCTCAGATACTGGATGTTCTACTTGAACTCGCGTATTCATCTCTAAAAAATAAAATTTTCCATCTTGATATATAAATTCTACTGTACCTGCACCTTCGTAACCAATTTTAGTAACCATATTTACTGTTTTTTCAAAAAGATCCTTTCTAATATTGTCATTTAAAACTGGACTTGGCGTTTCTTCTATCAATTTTTGATGTCTTCTTTGTACCGAACAGTCTCTCTCATGTAGATGAACAGTTCTATTTTTTCCTGATAAAACTTGAACTTCTATATGTCTTGGGTTTTGAAAAAATTTTTCAATGTATACTTCATCGTTACCAAAATATTTTTTTGCTTCAGATTTTGCAGTTGCAAATAAATTGTCAAACTCACTTTCATCTTTAACTATCTTCATTCCTTTTCCTCCACCACCTCCAGAGGCTTTTATAAGGATTGGATATCCAATTTTTTTACAGAGATCTTTTGCTTCTTTTTTATCTACTATTCCACCTTCAGAACCTTCTATTACAGGCAAACCATTTTCTTTAGCAATTTTTTTAGCTTGGATTTTGTCACCCATCATCTTTATTAGATTTGATGATGGTCCAATAAATTTTATTTTATTGTCTTCTAAAACTTTAGCAAAATTAAAATTTTCAGATAAAAAACCATAGCCAGGATGAACAGCCTCACAATTAGTTAATTCTATTGCTGAGAGAATGGCTGGAATATTTAAATAGCTATTAGCTGGCTGGTGAGATCCTACACATACACTTTCATCAGCTAATTTAACGTGCATACTTTCTCGATCTACGTTTGAATGAATTGCAACTGTAGAAATGCCCCATTCTTTACATGCTCTAATTATTCTTACAGCAATTTCGCCTCTATTTGCTATTAAAATTTTTTTGAACATTAATCTAAAATAACAATAACTTGATCAAATTCTACCGGCTGTCCGTCACTAACACATATTTCTTTGACTACTCCATCTAAAGGAGATGGAACGTGGTTCATGGTCTTCATTGCTTCAACTATCATTAGTGTTTCGCCTTTTTTTACCTTTTTTCCAATTTCAATAAATTTCTTTCCACCTGGCTCTGGAGCAAGATAGGCTGTTCCAATTATTGGTGAAGTAACTTTATTTCCAGATGTAACTTCTTTTTTAATTTGATTTTTAGTAGCTGATACTTCTACATTAGGTGGAATTTTACCAGAGGATACCAAGCCTGATGCTTTCGATACTTTTATTTTAAAATCTTTCTCACTATATTCAATTTCAGTTAAACTGAATTCATTTAAATAATCTGTGAGTTCTTTAATTAATTTTTTATCAATTTTCATTTTTTAGCAATTCATGCATTGCATTTATGGCTAAAATATAGCCATTAGACCCTAGACCACAAATAATTCCAGTTACAACATCTGAAATTAATGATTTTTGCCTAAATTCCTCTCTTTTATAAATATTTGAAATATGAAGCTCAATTACTGGTTTTTTAAATATATTTAAAGCATCTCTTATAGAAACAGATGTATGTGTGTACCCAGCAGCATTAATTATTATGCCATCAAAAGATTTAATTGATTCTTGAATTTTTTCAACGATTTCGCCTTCTAAATTAGATTGAAAAAACTCAATTTTTACTCCAATTTTTTTTGAATGCACCGTACATTTTTTTTTAAGTTCATCAAAACTAATGCTACCATATTGAGATTGTTCTCTCTTGCCTAATAGATTAAGATTTGGACCATTAATTAAAATTATATTATTCACAGTAAACTTATATTACATGAAAGTTAAAAATAAAATAAAAATTCAGTTAAATGGAAAAAAAATTCAAATTTATGATAACGAAACACTTAATAAATTAGTTAAAAGACTTAATTTACCATTAAATAAAGTAGCTATAGAATTAAATAAAAAAATAATCGATAAAAAAAAATTAAATTTAATAAAATTAAATAATAATGATATCATTGAAGTAGTACATTTTATTGGAGGAGGTTAATGAATAAAATAGATATAATTAAAATTGCAAATAAAAAATTTAAATCTAGATTAATTGTAGGCACCGGAAAATATAAAAACATGAAACAATGTGCTGAGGCTGTAAAAATTTCAGGTGCAGAAATAGTAACAGTTGCTGTAAGAAGAGTTAATATAATTGATAATAAAAAACCACTCTTGATGGATTATATTGATCCAAAAAAAATAACTTATCTTCCAAACACTGCAGGATGTTTTAATTCTAAAGAAGCATTGAGAACCTTAAGACTTGCACGAGAAATTGGTGGATGGAAGTTAGTAAAATTGGAAGTTTTAGGAGATAAGAAAAGTTTATTACCTGAAATGATAGAAACTTTAAAATCGACAGAGATTTTAACAAAAGAGGGTTTTAAAGTAATGGTTTATTGTAACGATGATCCTTTGATGGCTAAAAGATTAGAAAATGCTGGTGCTTGTGCTATAATGCCATTGGCTGCTCCAATTGGATCTGGCCTAGGAATTCAAAATAAATTAAACGTTAAAATTATTAGAAAACAAACAAAACTCCCTGTTATTATTGATGCTGGAATTGGTACCGCATCAGACGCATCAATTGCAATGGAATTGGGCTGTGATGGAGTATTAATAAATACAGCTATTGCCCAGGCAAAAAATCCTTTACAAATGGCTGAAGCAATGAAGCTTGCAGTAATTGCTGGAAGAAAATCTTTTTTATCTGGAAGAATAACTCCGAATTTATTCGGTAGTCCTTCGTCACCTTCTAAAGGAACTATTTAATTTTTTTTTTTAAAATATTTTTTTTTATAAAACTTTTTCTTTTTAATGTCTTTTTTTTTATTATTTATAAATTTTTTATTTTTTACCTCTTTTTCTGGAACAAATTTTTTAAATAATGTGATTTTTTCAATTTTATCTATAACCTTGTTAGTTTTTGAATAAAATTCCAATTTATAATCAGAAAACCCAAGTAAATTATCCTCAAAAATATTTATTTCTATTTGATTTTTATTTTGAAAATATTTTAAATCATCAACATAGCTCTCTTGAATAAAACTAGTTATTCTTTGATTGGCATACATTTTGATAATTTTAGATTTATTTTCTAAAGATTTTAATTCTATTAATTTTAGAAGTTTCAAAGCAAATGTTTCTTTAGATAGATTAATTTCCCACTTAATGCTGCTTTCCCTCAATCTTTGTCTAGACATTTCGAGTAATCCAAAATTACTTATTCTTCCAATTTGAATTCTAGCTCTGTCAGATCTACAATTATCTTTAAGTCTTTTTTCCACCTGTCTTCTATTGCCAAAGTTTAACATATCAATGAAATCGATTATTATTAATCCAGATAAGTCTCTTATTTTTATTTGTCTTGAAATTTCATCTGCAGCTTCTAAATTTGTATCAAGAGCTGTACTTTCAACATTTTTCTGTTTTATTGATTTACCTGAGTTTACATCTATGGAAACTAAAGCTTCAGTAGGATTTATTACAAGATATCCTCCCGATTCTAATTTAACTTCAGTTTCAAAAATTTGAAATAATTTAGATTCTATTTTTTCTTTTGAAAAAAGTGGAGTTTTATCTCTATACTTTTTAATTTTTTTTACATGTGAAGGCATCATCAATTTCATATAATTTTTAGTTTTTTGATATCCCTCATTTCCTTCAACGTAAATATTTTGGGTTTCATCATCGTACATATCTCTTAAAGATCTTTTGATTACGTCACTTTCTTGATGAATTATAGATGGAGCTATAGAATTCATTGCATTCTCCTTAATATTATTCCAAACTTTAATTAAATTTTCTAAATCATTCTCTATCTCGTTTTTAGTTTTGTTTGAACCCGCAGTTCTAACTATTATTCCCATATCTTTTGGAATGAGAATTTCATTTAAAATATTTCTAATTTTTTTTCTTTCCGCAGGGTTAAATATTTTCCTAGATATTCCTCCTCCCTTAGCTGTATTTGGCATTAAAACAATATATTTGCCTGCTATAGATATGAATGTGCTTAATGCAGCCCCTTTTAATCCTCTCTCATCTTTTAAAACTTGTACTAAAATAACTTGATTGGGTTTTATTACTTCTTGAATTTTATATCTCTTAACTGGATGTTTCTTAACTTTATTATTATCTTCGGTATCATTTAAATTTTCATATTTTTCTATAGGATCAATTTTGTTTAAATTTTCATCAGAACCATCAATTATTTGCTGATCATTTATTTCACTTTCTTTAATTAATTCTTCTCTTGCCTTTTCTTCTTGGGCTTTTATTAACTCTAAATCACTTGAAGGAATTTGGTAATAATCAGATTGTATGTCGTTGAAAGATAAAAAGCCGTGTCTATTTCTTCCAAAGTCTACGAATGCAGCTTGTAACGATGGTTCTATTCTACTAACTTTACCTAAATAAATATTATTTTTTATTAGAGTATTATTTATGCTTTCGTACTCGTAATCTTCAATATTTTCATTATTCTTAAGTACAACTCTTGTCTCACTTGGATGCGATGCATCAATATATAAATTTTTTGCCATGATTTATTTTTAGTTAATTGGTTCATAATTTTTCTATAAATTCTGTGCCTTAACATTAACAAATTCAGGGGCTAAATTATACAAAAATGAGTAACATATTAAAAAAAATAATTATTGCTATTCTGACTATAAGTCTAATTTCGTTTATATTAGTCATATCTATTTTATGGACATATTCAAATCAGCTCCCAGATTATAAATTTCTAAAAAATTATAAACCACCTGTATCAAGCAAGCTATATTCTGGTAGCGGTGAACTTGTGAATGATTATTCAACTGAAAAAAGAATTTTTATTCCATACAACTCAATACCAAAAATTGTAATAAATGCTTTTCTTTCAGCAGAGGATAAAAATTTTTTTTCTCATCCCGGAGTTGATGCAAAAGGTGTATTAAGAGCGATTATTAAAAATATTAATAATATAACATCGTCTAGACGTTTAGAGGGTGCTTCAACAATAACCCAACAAGTTGCTAAAAATTTTTTGTTATCAAATGAAGTAAGTTTAAATAGAAAAATCAAAGAGGCAATATTAGCTTTTAGAATTGAAAGAGTTTTGTCAAAAGAAAGAATATTAGAATTATATTTCAATCAAATTTATTTGGGAGAAGGCTCTTATGGTGTTGCTTCAGCTAGTTTAGAATATTTTAATAAGCCAATTAGTAAATTAAATTACTCTGAGGCATCTATTTTAGCAATGTTGCCTAAAGCACCAAGCAGATATAATCCATTCAAGAATAAGGAATTAGCAAAATTTAGAAGAAACCTGGTTATTAAAAATCTATATGAAAATTCATATATTGATAAGGAAAACTATAATGAATTAGTTGATACAGATGTAATTTTAAAAAAAAGAAAAAAAAAATATTTAGAAGATGCAAATTACTATGTAGAGGATGTGAGAAAATCTTTAGTTAATAAATTTGGATTTGATAAAGTGTATAAACAAGGTTTTACAATAAAAACACCATTAGATTTAAATTTACAGAAAATAGCTTCAGAGTCACTTAGAGAGGGTTTAATTAGTTATGATAAACGTAAAGGATGGAGAGGGCCTTTAGAAAATAAAAAAAATATTAAAAATTGGGAATCCGATCTTAAAAAATATAAATTAGAAAAATCTATTAATTGGGAATTAGCAACTATTAAAAAAATAAATAAGTTTTCAGTAGATATCCAAACTAAAGATAAAAAAAAAGGAAAAATAACTTACGAAAATATTTCATGGACCAAAAAAGAATTAAAAGATTTATTTAAAATTGGAGATATTATTTATGTTAAATATTTAGGTGAAAATAAATATAGCTTAAAACAAATACCCAAAGCAAATGGAGGGATTGTGGTTATGGATCCTTTTACTGGAAGAGTTTTGGCAATGTCAGGAGGTTTTAGTTTTAAAAAAAGTGAATTTAATAGATCCTCTCAAGCTTTAAGACAACCTGGTTCTGCTTTCAAACCATTTGTTTATGCATTAGCATTAGAAAATAATTATACGCCATCATCTTTGATTCTAGATGCTCCTATAGTTTTAAGTCAAGGAGAGGATTTAAAAAAATGGAAACCAGAAAATTATGGAAAGAAATTCTATGGTCTTTCTACTTTAAGAACTGGAGTAGAAAAATCAAGAAATTTAATGACTGTTAGAATAGCACAAGAGTTGGGAGTTGATAAAATTGCCAAGTTCTCAAAAGATTTAAATATTTATGACAATCCCGAGGAATTAATATCAATTTCTCTTGGCTCTGCAGAAACAACATTGTTAAAACTAACTTCTGCTTATTGCTCGTTTGTAAACGGTGGTAAATTAATTGAGCCTATTTTAGTTGATAGAATTCAGGATAGTGAAGGTTTAACAATTTACAATTCTGAAAAAAGAGAGTGCAAAGATTGTAAAGAAATTTCTTATCTGAGTAAAAATCTTCCAAAAATAGTTGATGATTTCCCAAGAGTATTCTCCGAACAAACGGCTTATCAAATTACATCAATACTTGAAGGTGTAATAAAAAGAGGTACAGGAAAAAAACTTAGAGATTTAAATTTGGATATTGCTGGAAAAACAGGTACCACGAATGAAAATACTGATGCATGGTTTATTGGTTATACATCTAATTTAGTGATTGGCGTATACGTAGGTTTTGATGATCCAAAAACCTTGGGAAAATATGAAACAGGTTCAAAGACTGCATTACCAATTTTTAAGTCATTTGTTAAAAATGCTGTTAAAAAAGAAAATGCCAGACCATTTAAAGTTGCAAAAAATGTTGAAATGATGGTTATAGATAGCAAAACTGGTGAAAAAGCTAATTTTGGATCAGCAGAAACAATTATTGAATCATTCAAAAAAAATACAATTGAAAAAAATATATTAAACGGTAATGATCAACTTATAACTACGAAAAATAATATTTTAAAATTTTATTAATGGAAAACGATATATCAAAATATAAGCTCAGCATAGAAAATGCTAATAAAAGAATTAAGGAGTTTCTTTGAAAAGCGTAGCATTGAGTCTAAACTAATTGAAATTAATAAATTAATATTAAATTCAGATTTCTGGGAAAATAAGTCAAATTCAGAAAAAATTTTAAAAGAAAAAAAAATGTATGATGAGTTGTTGAATTCATACAAAATTTCTAATCAAAAATGTAATGAAATTGTAGATTTTTATAATTTAGCAAAAGAAGAAAATAATACTGAATTAATAAAAGAAACAATGAATAATCTTAAGAAATTAAGCAAGGAAGTTAAACAAAATGAAATTAAATGTTTTCTTTCAAATGAAGCTGATCCTTTAAATGTATATTTAGAGATTCATGCTGGAGCTGGGGGTACTGAAAGTCAAGATTGGGCAGAAATGTTAAGAAGAATGTATCTAAAATGGGCATCAGGTAAAAATTATAACTATCAATTAATAAGTGAACATAAAGGGGACGAAGCGGGTATAAAATCTTCAACTTTAAAAATTGATGGAAATTATGTTTATGGTTTTTTAAAAGCTGAGTCGGGTATACATAGATTGGTAAGAATTTCACCTTTTGACTCAGGTGCGAGGCGTCATACTAGTTTTGCCAGTGTTTGGGTTTATCCTGTTATTGATGACAGTATTAAAATTGAAATTTTAGAAAAAGATTTAAGGGTTGACACTTATAGATCTAGTGGAGCGGGAGGTCAGCATGTAAACACAACAGACAGCGCGGTGCGAATTACTCATTTACCTACTAAAATTGTAGTACAATGTCAGAATGATAGATCTCAGCATAAAAATAAAGAAACTTGTATGAACATGCTTAAGGCAAGACTTTATGAGCATGAATTAAAAAAAAAAGAGGAACAACTTAAAAGTAAAGAAGACGCGAAATCAGATATAGGTTGGGGACATCAAATAAGGTCATATGTTCTTCACCCATATAGATTAGTTAAAGATAATCGAACTAATTTTGAAAGTTCTAGTCCAGACAAAGTATTAGATGGAGAAATTGATGATTTCTTAGAAAGCTCGTTATACCAATTAAATGATTAAAAATTTTTATAAATATATAATATTTTTAATTGTAATATTTTCTATTTCAATTTTTTATCTAAGTTATTTTGGAATTAAAACATCTAAATTTAATTTAATTATTAAAAACAAAATTCAAGATCATAATCCAAGATTGGATATTAAATTAAAAAAAGTAAATATTTTTTTAGATTTAAAAAAAATATCTATTAAACTAAAAGCTGAAAAACCTGTTTTAATTGTAGATAAATTTAAAGAAATAGAATTTAAAGAAATAATTTCTAGCTTATCAATAAGCTCTTATCTAACTAAAGAATTTGCCATTAAAAATTTAAAATTATCAACATATGAAAATGACATTAAAAATATATTGAGCTTTTATAGATTAATTAATAATTCACCTAAATTGATTATACTTAATCAATTTTTTGAAAAAGGAGATGTAAAATTTTCATTACATTTTAACTTTGATCAAAATGGTAAAATAAATGACGATTATGAAATTAAGGGAGAGGTTAGAAATTTACAAGTTGGATTATTAAAACTTAAAAATATTCAAAATATAAATTTCAAATTTAATGCTAAAAATAAAAATATAGATTTAAAAAACATTAAATTTATTTACGATAAAACTAATTTTAATTCTGACAATATTTCTATTAAAGACAACATTAAAAACTACTTTGTTAAAGGATCACTTTCTAATAATAGTGACAAAGTAAACAAAAAACTTATTCAATTATTTTATAAAGTAAATTTAGAAGAGGTCAATTTTAATGATACTTTATTTAGCTCAAAGTCAAATTTTTCATTTAATTTAACTAAAAAACTTAAGATTTTAGATCTGGCTTTTAATTCTGAAATAAACATTGAGGAATTTGAATATAATTTAAAAAATAAAAATCTTAAAAAATTTGTCACGAATTATAAAGATTCAATTATTTTTAAAAAAACTCTAATAAAAGTAGAAAAACAAAATAAAAAATGGTTATTTAATGGTTCAAGTCAATATTTTTTAAAAGATAAATTAACAAACAAAATTAAATTTAATATTATAGAAAATAACGGAAAATTATTTTTTGATAGCACTATTGATTTATCACCGTTAAGAATAGAATTTAAAGATTTAAATTATTTAAAAAAAGAGGAAGTTTCCGCAAAATTAATCCTTCAAGGAGTCAGCAAAAAAAATTATTTATTTTTAAAAAAAATAAAATTTGAAAATTTTAAAAATATTATAAATATAAAAAACCTAGAATTAAAAAATAACAAAATAATTAAATTAGATAGTGCGAATATAAGTTTAATAAATGAAAATAAATTTTTAAATCAACTTTCAATAAATTCTAAAAATCATGATTTTCAATTATTAGGAAAAAGCTTTGATGCACAACCTATATTAAATAAAATATCTGAAGATAACGAAGAAAATAATTTATTTGATCTTTTTGAAAACCTGAATTCAAATATTTTTATTAATATTGAAGAGTTAAATCTAGATCAAAAAAATAAAGTAAATAATCTAAATGGAAATTTAAAAATAAAGGAAAATAAAATTTATAATTTAGATATAAGTTCAAATTTTAGTAAAAATGAAAAGTTATTTCTAAAAATAAAAACAGATAAAGATAAAACTGTCGTAACAAATTTTTACTCTGATAGGGCAAAACCCTTTGTAAAAAAATATAAATTTATTAAAGGATTTGAAGAGGGACACATTGATTTTCAATCTATTAAAAAAAATAATTTAATAAATTCAAAGCTAATTATTGATAATTTTAAAGTTCAAGAGGTACCAATTCTGGCAAAAATTCTCACTCTTGCATCACTTCAAGGAGTAGCTGATTTACTTACTGGAGAAGGTATTAGATTTACAGATTTTGAAATGCTTTATTCCAAACAAGGTAATTTAATAAAAATAGAGGAAATTTACTGCATTGGCCCAGCAATCTCTATAATGATGGATGGATATATTGAAAAAGATAATTTAATTAGTTTAAGAGGAACTTTAGTTCCAGCTACTACAATTAATCGGACAATTTCCTCAATTCCTTTACTAGGAGATATCTTGGTAGGTAAAAAAGTTGGAGAGGGAGTTTTTGGTGTAAGTTTTAAAATTAAGGGACCACCAAAAGATTTGAAAACCTCTGTCAACCCGATTAAAACATTAACTCCAAGATTTATTACTAGAACTTTAGAAAAAATTAAAAATAATTAAGATAATA
>MDTA01204939.1_pt1 | contig 12348 bp, 9 predicted proteins | sample 811151 | NCBI WGS metagenome assembly MDTA01 (sample SAMN05326648, study PRJNA326480) | marine metagenome | isolation source: seawater | place: Indian Ocean: South | collected 2010
GAAACCCGGCGCCCCCCTTACCTTGCCTTGTCAGTCGAATAAGTGCCCGCTACCACCCGGGCACGTTCTGCTATGATTACCGGGAAGAAAGTCATTCTTCCCAGCTGGGTTCCGTCGGGAGGACTCAGGTTGACTGCGCTCTGGAGCCCCATGGCATACCCGGATTAAGGAGCTGCTCACGAGTTCCAGTAGACAGCCGAGACCTGCATACTGTCCTGCCATCGAAAATTGTTTTCCCTTTCCCACCTGCCTCTTTCCTCGTTTGACCAAAAGCCGATTCCGACACTCCTTGGTGATGCCCACGGCTCCATATCCGGGGATTTTAGAAGTTGGTCTGAGCACAAGATTCAGCATACGAGGGAAGAGGTCCAGCTGCCTCCTCTGCACAACCTGTGCCAATTTAGTAAATCCTTACCTTAAGGCATTTATTATTAAAAACCTGTATATTTACTAAGGAAAAGTTAATATAAATTTCCTCATCCGGTTCTCTGTAGTTTTTACCAGATCGCCTGACCTCAATTGTAAATTTTACAGGAGAGCAGAGACAGGTTAGGGAACCATTCCCATCTCCTGCAACGCGTATTCTACATCGGCGGGCCGAAGGGGCTTGGGAAGGTATCCGTTCATCCCCGCGCTGAGACAAGTCTCTCGATCGGCCTCGAACACATTTGCCGTCATCGCGATGATTGGAATGGTCGCGGTCTCACCTCCGCCCTCGCCAGCCCGGACCAATCGGGTCGCCCCAACCCCGTCCAGCTCGGGCATGTTCATATCCATGAGGATCGCCTCGTAGTCGTGCCCCTCCTGCAATTTCACAATTGCCTCCCACCCGTTTTCAGCCGTGTGGACCTCAAATCCAAACCTCTTCAGGATCAGGCTGGCTAGCCGCGCGTTAATCGGATTGTCCTCCGCCACCAAAATGAGACGAGTCCCCTCCGCTTCCTCCTTTCCAGTATCTCCCGAAGATGGGGAGGCACGGACTGGCACCTCAAAATCCAGAACTGACGTAAGAGCTCGGAACATATCGCGCTGTCGCACCGGTTTAAACAGGACCTGACGAAATCCAGCAGCCAAAGCATGCTCCTTCTCTCCACTCAATCGCGCAGAAGTGACCAGAATCATGGGAGGCAGGAGGGACCCGGCGACTTCCGCTGCCAGGCGGGCAAACTCCAGCCCATCCATGGTCGGCATCATCATGTCGCAGAAGATGACATCATAATGGGCGCTCCCAAGCTGCCGCAGTCCCTGCTGCCCACTGTCCACCACATCACTCTCCATGCCCCAGGTAAAAAGTCGCTTCTGGAAGAACCGTTGATTGATCTCGTTATCATCAATTACAAGCGCCTTTCTGCCATGGAACTGACCCTTGTCTTCAATCACTGCAAATGCACTCGACTGCCCGGTCTGCAGAGGAATCGTAAATCGGAACTCGGCTCCCTCACCAAGCCGGGAACTTGCCGAGATTTCACCTCCCATTCGTTTCACGAGGCGCTTACAGATTGCCAGTCCTAGTCCAGAGCCTCCGAATTTTCTCGTGGTAGAGACATCCTCCTGCTGGAAGGGCTCAAAAAGGCTTTCCACTTTGGATGGTTCAAACCCCACTCCTGTGTCTCTTACTGCAAGCTCAAGGAATGGACCGGGAACCACTCGGCCATAAATTGCTACCATCCCGCGGGCTGTAAATTTCAGGGCATTCGACACCAGGTTCAGGAGAATCTGCTTCACCCGAGCTACATCCCCGGACACTACCGCAGGGATTTCGTCGTGCAGATCATAAGTCAGCTCTACCCCTTTTTCAGAAGCTTTTGCAGCATGAAGACCAAGAACCTCCTCCACACAATCACTGAGCTCGAAATCAACCCGCTCAAGCTCGAGGCGACCGCTTTCAATCCGGGAGAAGTCGAGAAGGTCATTGATAATATTCAGGAGTAAATCCCCGCTTTTGTGGATCAATCCGAGGTTCTCTCTTTGTTCCTCCGTCAGTTGCGAGTCGAGCAGTAATTCCGTGTAGCCGATGATGCCGTTGAGTGGAGTCCGGATCTCATGACTCATCATCGCGAGAAACATCGACTTTGCCTTCTCCGCCCGTTCTGCTTCCTCTCTCGCGAGGTGAATTTCGCCCAGGGCCTTCACCCTCTCCGTCACATCACGCACGATGCCATGCACAAGGGTTCGCCCCTCATATTTGACCCGGCCCCACACTACCTCTACCGGGAGGAAGGAGCCGTCCGCCCGCCGCAGCTGGGCCTCACTCCGGCTCCGGCCTGTCTGCTGAACCTCGTTCAGGGCCTGCCCGGCCACCTCAAAGTTCATCAAGTGCGAAACATACATCCCGCGTAATTGCTCGCGTGAAAACCCAGACATCCGGACCGCAGTATCATTGACCTCCACAAACGCGCCGAAGCCATCGAGAAGAATGATGCCATCCATTGAGGCATTAAAGAATACCTTGAACTTTTCGTCATCGCGGCCCCGAAGATTCCACCCCTGCTCCCGGGCTCGCCGGTCGAACTGCTCCTTGAGATAGGTCAGCTCCCCGGTGGCATCCTCGAGCCGTTGCAGGGCCTCACGGTGAGCCGCCTGCTCAACCTCTAGCTGGCGGCGCCACTGCGCAGCCTCGTCCATGAGTTCACGTTGGGCTTCACTCACATCAATCCGTGCCGCTTCAGCTTGTTATAAATTGACTTCTCCGTCACCTCGAGCCGCCGCGCGGTCTCTGCCTTGTTTCCATTGCAGAGCTTAAGGGTCTGAACAAGGGCCTCTCTCTCCAGGTCTGACAGCGCAATACCACCAATCCCGTCTGGCACCCGCCCCGAGGGCTCGCTTCCCCGAACCGAACTCGGCAGGTCGTCTGCCAAAATTATACCGTCCGCACAAAAGGCCGCCGCTCGCTCGAGCACATTCTCAAGCTGCCGGACGTTTCCCGGCCAATCATAGGACTGCATCGCAGAAAGAGCCTCTTTCGAAAGCTTCGTGCTACGGTTCCTTCCCTGCGGAGCGATGCGCCTTAGCATCGATTCACTCAAATGGCGGAGCTCCTCAAGACGCTCTCGCAGCGGGGGCACCTCGATAGGAATGACGCTCAACCGGTAAAAGAGGTCCTCCCGGAATTGTCCCTCCTTCATACGCTGCTCAAGATCGAGATTAGTAGCCGCAATAATTCTCACGTCCGCCTCAAGGGTCTCCTCTCCACCCAACCGTTGGAACTGCCGTTCCTGCAGCACGTTCAGGAGTTTGGGCTGCAGATCGATAGGAAGATCCCCAATTTCATCGAGGAAGAGAGTTCCCCCTTTGGCCATCTCGATTTTTCCGCGGCGACGGCGCACCGCACCGGTGAAGGCTCCCTTCTCATGACCGAATAGCTCACTCTCCAGAAGTTCCCTGGGAAGTGCTGGGCAACTCACCGTAACGAAGGGCTCTTCTCCCCGCTCACTATTGGCATGTACATGCCGGGACAACATCCCTTTGCCAACCCCACTTTCCCCGGTCAACAAGATCGTCGAGTCAAGTGAAGCCACTTTCTCCGCCTGCCTCACCACCTCCTTCATGGCTTCCGACTCTGCGACGATTTGAACTACAGGCCCCCGTCCCCCCAAAGCTTCCCGCAGCTGCTCATTCTCTAACTCTGCTCGACGCAAGCGCTTAGCGTTGCGGAGCACCGCAAGCAACTCGTCCGGGTCAAAGGGTTTCGTCAGGTAATCGAGGGCGCCCAGCTTCATCGCCTTCACCGCCTCCGCAGCTTCGTCCACCGAAGTTAGAACCACTGCAGGTACTCCTGGGTGTTCGCGTCCAAGCCGTTCGAGTGCCCCGAAGCCATCGAGCACGGGCATCTGGAGGTCGAGCAGAACAACGTCGGTATTCTCGGTCACCAGCTCAAGGGCTTCCGCTCCATTCTCTCCAGATCTCACCGTGAACCCTCCCCGCTCGGCATGCATTGTCAGCAAGTTCCGGACGGTTTGATCATCGTCGGCAAGGACGAGGTTGGAGGTCTCCCCAGACACTTAGGATATCTTAACTATTTTACCGCGGAATTCCCACAATAAACTCCCGGGGAAAAGAACCCCTTACACCCTACCACACCTGCAAATATACCCCGACTTGGTGGGTCCATGCGCCCGACAAGCCTCGGGCAGCCCTGCCCTTGCTCTTTTCCCAACCCACGCAGAAGCGTATAGTTACCGCCGTGACCCTCCTTGATCACGCCCAGCTCGATGCCATGGCAGCCGGCCAGCCCGGTCTTCTGCTTCCCATCGTGCACGACTTTGCCTCGCACGGACGAGACCAACTAGTGACCCTCGAGTCCACTCTCGCCGACAACCGAATCGAGGAGAGCCGCGGGATCCTTCACCAGCTTAAAGGCTCCGCAGGCACAATGGGCATGGCCCAGTTCGCGGATATCTGCCGGAAATGTGAAGAGCAACTCGCCAACAATCAACCTCCTACCCGCCTTCCGGAACTGGCCTCCCTGCTGCAAGAATCTATCGATCATGCCATCGCCCACCTTGAGGGGCCACGCTAGCTTTTCTAAAAGCTCTCACGGGGAGTCAATCGCCTCCCTGGATCGGGACCCCATGGCTTCTGATTGAAATTTTCCTCAAAGTGGGCATCGTCCCGCCCCCCTTACATCATGAACCGACAACTGCTCGTCACTCTGGCCGTACTTGGCAGCCAGCTCCTAGGCGCCTTTTCCCTTCGCGCCAACGAAGCCCACCTCCTCCAGTGCGGTCACTGCGCCATGATGGCCAGGCTTCACGCCCGCCAACTCGCCGCTGCAGAACAAGGCAAGGCGCCCCAGAACAGCTACGCCCCGGATCGCTTCGTGGATATCACACACCTTAAGATCGACGTCACCCCCAACTTCAAGGAGCGCTCCCTCAACGCCACCGCGATTCTCGACTTCGCTCCCATCGCCAAGCCCCTCAAGCAGTGGCACCTCAACGCTACCGGGCTGAACATCAGGCAGGTCACCGCCTCCCATGCCATTCAGGCTACCCAGTCTACCGACACCCACCTTGAGATCACCTTTCGGGATCCCATCCCTGCCGGGGAAGACGCCCGCGTCACCATCACCTACAACGCCACTCCGCAAAAGGGCCTCTACTTCCGCACCGCCGAGATGGGATACGCGGCCAGCGATACTCAGCTCTGGACTCAGGGTGAACCCGAAGACCATCAGCACTGGTTCCCCAGCCACGACTACCCCAACGAAAAGTTCACTACCGAGATGATCTGCCGCATCCCAGAGGGTATGGAGGCCCTCTCCAACGGGCGCCTTCTCTCCCAGAAGAAGGATAAGGACTCGGGCCTCGTGGCATTCCACTGGTTCCAGGACAAGGTCCACGTCAACTACCTCGTCACTCTCCTTGCCGGCTACTTTGTTAAGATGGAGGACAAACACGGGGAGCTCCCCGTGGCGCTTTACGTGCCGCCCTCCGAGAAAGACCAGCTCGCCAACACCTTCCGCGACACCATCAAGATCCTCGACTACTTCGAACGGGAGATCGGGGTCCCCTACCCGTGGGACAAGTATTACAACGCCTGTGCCATCGACTACATGTGGGGGGGCATGGAAAACACCAGCCTGACGACCCTGACCACCCGGACCCTCTTCACCGATGCTACCGAGAACCTCCGGAGCAGCCGTGGCCTTGATGCCCATGAAGTCGCCCACCAGTGGTTCGGCGACCTCGTCACCTGCCGCGACTGGAGCCATCTCTGGCTCAACGAGGGCTTTGCCACCTATTACTCCCTTCTGTACGACCGGGAACTTCTCGGTAACGACTACTTCAAATACGGCCTCCACGGCAACGCCCGAGGAATCTTCGGCAACGACAAGGATATTATTCCCATCGTCCACCAGGGCTACAGTAACCCCTCACAGCAGTTCAGCTTCCGGGCCTACCCGAAGGGGGGCTGGGTTCTCCACATGCTGCGCTCCGAACTCGGGGAAGACCTCTTCCGCAAATGCGTGAAGACCTATCTCGAGCGACACCAGTATAAAACCGTGGTTACTCAGGATCTCGTGGAAATCTTCGAGGAACTCAGCGGACGCTCACTTTCCCAGTTCTTCGACCAGTGGGTCTATCTCTCCGGCTACCCGGAGATCAAGATCAACTACGCGTGGGACGAACTCACCAAACAGGTCAAGCTCTCCATCAACCAGGTCCAGATGACCAACGAGAAGCGCCCCTTCTTCCGCTTCAAGCTTCCAGTCAAACTCCGCGTCGGAGACAAGACCGAGATGCGCACCATCGAGATCTCCAAGGAGCGTGAGGACTTCTACCTGCCCCTAGGAACCGCACCCGAGGTCGTGCGCTTCGACCCGGAAGTGACTGTGCTCGCTAAGATTAACTTCGAGCCCAACGAGAAAATGCTTCTCGCCCAGCTCGCCGACCAGACCGACGTCATCGGCCGCCTCATCGCCGTCCAGCAACTGGGCAAGAAAAAGAACAAAATCGCCCTTGAACACCTCGGCAAAGCCCTCAAGGAAGATCCTTTCTTCGCCATCCGCAAGGCTGCCGCCGAGGGCCTCGCTGCCATGCGCACCCCGGAATCCTTCAGCGCCCTCGAAAGCTCCCTCGACCAGCCCGATGCCCGGGTGAGGCAGTCCGTCGTGCGGGGCCTCACCAAGTTCTACAGTGACGACGCCTATAACGCCCTAAAGGCTATCGCCGACCGCGAGGCCAACCCGGACATCCGCACCGTAGCCATCGGCGGAGTAGCCGCTTACGCCAAGGCGGGCCTGCGCCCCTACCTCGTCGGCCTACTCACCGCAAATTCCTATCAGAATGCCATTGCCAACGAGGCCATCGCAGGCATGCGCAAACAGGACGATGCCTTCTACGTCGACCCCCTCCTTCGGCACCTTCAGAAAGAGGAGACCTCCTTCCCGAGCCGCAGCTTCGCCCAGGCCCTGCGCACTCTCGCTTACCTCGCGCGGCACGAGGACAACAAGGACGCCGTTCGCGACTTCCTCCTCGGCCATGTCGACCACCTCAAGAACTCGGTAGCCACCGCCGCGATGGGGGCCCTCGGAGAATTGCGTGACCCCCGGGCCGTCCCGGTCCTCACCACCTTCGTCGCCGCCGACTCCGACTCCCCTGCAGGCAAGGCCGCCCAGTCCGCCATCGATCAGATCCGCAAGAACGAGGCTCCCAGCCAAGCCCCTGCAGAAGTCAGCAAACTGCGCGGCCAGGTCCAGGACCTCGAGAAACAGCTCAAGAGTCTCTCTGGAGACTTCAAAGCCCTCGAGGAGCGCCTTAAACAATCCCTCGCCCCTTCCAAGGAGGAACCGAAGAAGGACGACAAGTCCGGGGAGAAGAAATAAAGTCCCTCGTTCCTCAGGAAGGCTCGCGGAGCCGATGACGGCGTCGCAGATAACTCAGCGCCCCGAAGGCCACCAGGTTGAAGACCACCAGCCCGATCAGGAGCGGCTTGTGATCCCGCACCTCTTCGACGGAGCCCGCCTCTCCAGGCCCCTCCGGGTCAAAGAGCACCCGGTCGAGATTGCGCTGGATGATTGCACTGTCCGCAGTGATCTCCTCCACCTCCAGCAGACGATCCCAGTTCCGTCGGAAGAGCAGGTCGTAGCCGGGGTTGCCTTCCTTCACCTGACACGAACAAGCCCCGCACAAATATTCACTAGCTGCCACAATGCGCTCCGGGGTCATCTGAGACGCGGTGAGTCCTCCGAAGGTCCGGCCCCGTCCGAACAAGGGCACCAGCAGGGGCTCTCCCGGGGTTCGGTTGCCTGAACGCATCAGCATCGAGAGGAAGAGAACCTCCTCCGGGTCATCTGCAGAGACCACTTCCGTCACGAAGTCGATCTTGAGAGGAATCCCCGAACGCAGGATATTGTCCGGGTCAATATTCTCGAACTCCTTGTTGAAATCCTCCCGCCGGATCACCCCCTCCGGAATCTCTAAAGTAGCCTCCGCCTCCTTCACCCCGGCCTCCATCACCTCCCGAGCCGCGGCATCCTTCGCCGGGTCTCCGGACTCCACCAGCACCCAGACCGCCGACGCCCCATTTAGCAGATGCGAGCCACAGCGCTGCCGCAATGGGGAATCTAACAGACCAGACAGATTCTCCACCGTAGCCTCCCCGGTCCAGACTGGCGTCCGGCTCTTCCAGCTCGCTGGTGGCATCAGGATCAGGGTGGGACCCTCCCCCGCATGCTCAAGCGCCGGCAGGGAAACCAGCTCGGCATCCGTGAGAGTCGCAAGGTTCACTCGCTGGACCGTCAGGTTGATCGCCTGGCTATCACCCTTCAGCTCCTCCTCGAGGGCCTCCAAGGCCTCCCCGATCGCTCCAGCCAACTCGCCCTCCGAAGTCACTACTAGCGCAAACTGGTCCGCCGGCCAGCGCTCCAATGCGAAGCGAAAGACAGGGACCTGACAGGCCATCACTACCACTGCGGTAGCGAACAGCCCGAGGAGCACTCTTCTCATCATTCCCCGAAACTTCCCGTATTCCTGCCCCGGAGTCGAGCCACCAAACCCCCGATCGTGTCCGATGCTCGCTTCACGACACGCCATAGACAGCACCAGAAAAGAGGCCTTTTGTCGGTGCAGATCTTCTCATTTCGCCTTCTTCTGGCCTCCTGCCGGGTTCTTCTTACCGCGGTGAGCGTTGAGTTCAGGCCAGGAGAGCTTCCCATCCTTGTTCGTGTCGGCGGACGGGTTCTTCTTGAAATACTGGATCTTCCATCGCGTGGCCTTCTGCTCTTCGGAGAGGGGTCTTGAGGGGATGATCCCGAGAAGGTCCTTTCGGTAGCGCTGCAGCCTCCCGGCCTGCTCTGGCTTGCCGGCGAGGTTGTGCCATTCGTGGGGGTCCTCGGCAGTGTGGTAAAGTTCTTCCTTTCCGTTGGCGTAGCGCACATAGCGCCAGTCACGGTATCGTTGGGAGTAAGACTGCCCGGCTGGATCATAGTAATCAGCCCACTTGTAGAGCGCTGTAAGGGCTGATTCCGGACCATCCCATGCGCCCTCCTGTGGATCCATGAGAAGGGGCTTTAGAGAGTATCCATCAAGGGGGCGTCCCTTCGGGTTGAGACGAGTATCAGCCGACAACCCACACAGATCCAGAAGTGTCGGGAAGAGGTCCACCAGAGAGACCGGCAGTGGGCAGGCTTCACCCGCCTTGCTCACCCCGGGAGCACGAATAACCAGGGGCACCCGGGTGGATTCCTGCCAGAGCGAATTTTTGTAGAGGTAGTCCTTCTCCCCCATCCCCCAGCCGTGGTCGGAGGTGAAAACGATAATAGTATTGTCCTTCAACGAGGAGGACTCGATGACCTTGAGAACCTCTCCTACGAGGTCATCCACACTAGCTACAGAGGCGAGATAGGCTTGGATGAACTTGCGTAGAGCCAGCTCCCGATCTCCCTTGAAGGACTTGATAAGGGAGGAATACATCTTATGCCCACGATCGTCGGAGCGGTCATCACTGCCTGGGGCGAGGGTATGCTTGAAGGTGTCTTCTATGTCTCCGAGACGGATCTCCGGAAGCTTGATCGACTCGAGGGGAAAGAGATCGAAGTATTTCCGGGGAACAATCAAGGGAGTGTGAGGGCGGATAAACCCAAGACCCATCAGGAAGGGCTTCCCGGAGACCGACAGCTCCCCAAGTTTCTTGACTGCCCAAGCCGCATTAAGCTCGTCGCCGGTAGGGTCCCGGTCAGTCTCCGACTGATATTTCAGCTCACGCTTGCCAGCCCAGTTTCCGGTGCGCCATGTAAAGGGGGTTCCCTCCAGATTCTGCAGGGGCCCGAAAGACCCGTCCACCGCCCCGAAGTCGTCCCGGAAGGGGCTCGGAATATCCGGGTGGGCCACGTCCTTTTTCTGCCCATCATTGGCAAAGGGCCCATAGTCGGAGAGATAACCAAATTCAGACCATTGATCCCGTCCCCGGTTGTGCATCACCTTGCCGGTGCCAAGAGTATGGTAGCCGTGGTGCCGGAAATGAGCCATCAGGGTCCGCGAGTTTTTCAGGACCTCGTAACCGTCCCAGTGGTCGAAGCCGTAGCAACCCGAGGTATGGGGGTAGAGCCCGGTAAGAAAACTGGCCCGTGATGGATTGCAGATTGGGATATTGCAATGGGCCTGGGTGAAGGACACTCCAGACTCGATCAGCCGGCGAATATTGGGTGTCCGGGCCTGCGGATGGCCCCCTAGTGTTTCAATGTAATCGTTCAGGTCATCACAAACGATAAAAAGCACATTCGGCTTGCCTTTCGCGTCAGCCTCCGGAGCCGCATGAAGGAGAAGGGGAGGAGCGAGGGCCGGAATGAGAAAGAAAAAGCGGAGCAGGAGATGCATAGATTTCTTCGGGGAGAAGGCTGTGGGCAACGGGAGGACGACCCCCGAGAGATACCCCTCTTGTAGCAGAGTGCAAGCAAGGGGGCTGTAATAAGAGAATCGATTAGCGAGCACTGATTCTTGTTGCTACTCCACGAGACTGCTAGTTCTCCATAATGCCTTTTCGCTCCCTGCCTCTCTCTCTCATTCTGGCCCTCGCTCTTCCCTCCCCGGGCGTCAAAGGGGCAAGCCCGGGATCTCCACACCCGTCCCATCCGGACTATAAGCTAGTCTGGCAAGACGAATTCTCCGGGAACAAACTCGACCGGAGCAAGTGGCGCGCGGTGGATGATCCCACTCGCGGTGCCTATGGCCACGGGAATGGAGAAGCTCAAGCCTATCTCGATGCCGAAGGACGGACCTTCGGGGTCAAGGAGGGTCGCTTGACCATTACCGCCCACCATGATCCCAGCGCGGTCTACCCGCTGCGAGACAAGCCAGGTGGACAAGTGACTAAGAAGACGAGCGGCCAGGACTTTGCCTCCGCCAAATTGACTACTGAAAAACTCCACTCCTTCACTTACGGCATCGTAGAGGCCCGGATCAGGAATCCGCTCGCTGACAGGGGTGGAAAAACCGCAATCCCAGTTTGGCCTGCCTTCTGGATGCTGCCCGAGACCTCCACTGCTCCTTACGACGGATACTGGGACAAGACCGCCTTCAACGAGAAACGCGAATGGGCTCGGAGCACATGGCCCTACAGCGGAGAAATCGATATCATGGAAATGTCCGGGCGGGCCACCCGCCTCTACCACGCAGGGGCAGTCTACCATACCAGTGCCAAGAGGTGGACGGTTGGCCACATCGGCTGGTATTCTCACTACCGGCGCTATGACGGCGCCATCGATCCAAAACAATGGGTCGCAGATCAAAAGCTGGATGGCTCGCTGCAGCCCCAGCACGGCCAGAAGTCCTATGTCTCAGGCTATCATACCTACGGATGTAAATGGACAGCCGACCAACTAATCTTCATGCTCGATGGCAAGGAGTGGGGACCCGGATTAAAACTTGGCGATCACACTCGGTTCGGAGGAAAGAAGATCTATCGGAACTATCCCTTCTACCTCATCCTGAACCTTGCCATTGGGGGCAACTATTTCGGGGTCTGGGGGCCGGGGGACCCCGGACCAGACAAGAAACGCCCTAACGAACTTTACGACTTTACTCTGTTCCCCCAGTCCATGCAGGTCGACTGGGTTCGAGTCTACCAGAAGCCATAGAACTTCAGCACACCCCAGTGCCTCGACTTGGAAGCAAATTCGTCGTAGGGTTCTTTCCCATACCTCTCCAGCATCGTGAACATTCCTGATTTCTGCCGCCGTATCGTCGAGGCTCCCTGGTTCACCGGATTTATCATAACGGTCATCGTTTTCGCAGGCATCCTCGTCGGGATGGAGACCAGTGCTTCTCTGATGGCCGAGCTTGGATCGACAATCGAGGTCCTCAATAACATCGTTCTCTATATCTTTGTGGCCGAGATCGTCCTCAAAATGACCGCGGCAGCCCCAAAACCGTGGCGCTTTTTCTGCGACGGCTGGAACGTCTTTGATTTTCTCATCGTGGCGGTCTGCTTCGTCCCCTTTGGCGGAGGGTTCGCCCCCGTCCTGCGCCTGTTCCGGCTCTTCCGGACGCTGCGCCTCGTCTCCGTAATCCCCCGCCTGCAGCTCATCGTTTCCGCTCTTCTGCGCTGCCTGCCCTCGATGGTCTATGTCAGCATCCTGCTCTTTCTGGTCTTCTACATCTACGCGGTGGCAGGGACCATGCTCTTTGGCGCCAACGACCCGGTTCATTTCGGAGGCTTGTGGACTTCCATGCTCTCTCTCTTCCGAGTCGTCACCCTCGAAGACTGGACCGACGTGATGTATCTTCAAATGTTCGGCTCCGACGTCTACGAGGGATATAACCAGTCCATTGAGGGACAGACTGTCGTCCCCAAGGCCCAGCCTCTACTCGGGGCGTTCTATTTCGTCTCCTTTGTTCTCGTGGGGAC